>Ga0123335_1006947_pt1 | contig 12908 bp, 10 predicted proteins | sample BiotimSIPDNA_2_FD_89707 | JGI IMG/M metagenome (GOLD analysis project Ga0123335, IMG submission 89707) | Anaerobic biogas reactor microbial communites from Washington, USA - Biogas_R2 time_0 SIP DNA | ecosystem: Engineered > Bioreactor > Anaerobic > Unclassified | place: Washington, USA... | reverse complement strand
TTTTGCTTTGGTTATTATTGTCCTTCTTTTGCTTTGGTTATTATTGTCCTTCTTTTGCTTTGGTTATTATTGTCCTTCTTTTGCTTTGGTTATTATTGTCCTTTCTTTGTTTCAGTTATTGTTGTTTCTTCCTTTGTTTATAAAGACTATCTTTTTGTCCGGGTCGGGGTCCGGGTCCGGATCTTCATCGAAACACTCTTCCTTGAGCCAGCAGCCCTTTGTTTCAAGATCGATCTTGTCTCTTTTTCCCGGAAGGGAATCACAGCCGGTTTCCCTTTCTCCGTCATTTTCGCAGTCACTGCAGCATATTTTTGCTATTTTGGAGAGAATACGGTCAAACTGATCTGCTTTTAGTATTTCGACTTCCCCTTCCGATACGGATTCCACGGAATCAAAATTGATGAATATCTTGGTTATATCTTCTTCCACATAATAAGGCTCAATGGTTTTGTCATCATCGAGCTTATACATTTCGATGAATGTCCTTTCTGTTTTTTCCAGCAGGTCCATAAAATCCTCCAGGTCCTCTATGCCCTTCGGGTAAAGACATTTCATACATTCCGAAAGTATCAATACTTTTGTTTTCATTATTCATCATCCTTTCCTGTTATCTTTTCTTTCCGTTCTATTTCCCACTCCATGCCCCTGACAAGTTCTCGTTTTACATTCATTTTGTGAGCCGCATAAAGCTGTGTGGTGGTTATCTGCTCGTGATCCAGCAGATTCTGCACGTCGAATATGGAATTTCCGCGGCCGATCAGGCTGGTGGCGGCGGTTGCCCTCAGTTTATGAGGGCTGTAACCTGCGTTTCTTGAAGTCTTCATGCCTATGGATGTGTATTTCTTTACCAGTTCTCTTATTTGTCTTTCGGTCATTCGTTTGCCCTGAAGAGAAAGAAAAAGTGCGTCTTTCATATCTTCGGGGATGTTTTCACTGCCGGGTCTCTCGTTTTCAATGTAGTCTCTTACGGTGGCAGTGACGGATATGTTTAAGGGCATGGATGATTCCTTGCCTCTTTTTCTGTATATCCTGAATTCTCCTCTGCTGAAATTGAATGAGGAAATATTCAGCTGCTGGAGCTCGGAAAGCCTTAGTCCGTAGGTCAGGAAAAGAATTAGTATTGATTTGTCTCTTTTTTTTGTCTTTTCCCAGAACTCATGTTCTTTTTTTGTAAGACCTATCCCGGTGGAAACCGCGTCCAGCATTACCATGACTTCGTCATCCTGAAGAGCTTTTATCTCCTTTTCCCCAGGTTTGGGAACTTTTATAGGGTCAAAACCGTCGGTTATGTTGCGGCTTATGAGTTCATCCCTGTAAAGCTGCTTGAAAAGCACCGAAACAGAAGATTTTTTGCGGGCAAGGGTCTTGTTGTTGTTCTCGTATATATACACGGCGTTTTTGGTTTCTTTTTCATATTTTCTGCAAAAGTCTATGAAAATATTGATATCCACGGCCTTTATACGTTCAAATTCCTGCAGTTTGATGTTTTTGGGTATTTCCGCCGCCGTAAGATCCGTCTGATTCACCAGGTAATCGCAGAAAAATGTTATATCGTAAAGGTAGGCAAGTCGGCTCATGGGCAGAACGTTTCCTTTGAGATACACAAAAAAACCTCTCATAAAAGCAGGAAGATCTTTTTCCAGAGCTTCGCATCTGGATACTATTTCATGCTCTTTTAAAACGATATTATCGGGTTTGTCGCTCTTGTTATGTATTTTTATCTGTTTTTGAACACCCATAAAAGAATATCCTCCAATGCTTCCTGTTCCGATGAAAAGGCAGACAGGTCGAACCATTTCATGTCCTCATATCGTTTGAACCAGGTTATCTGGCGCTTGGCATAGTGTCTTGTGTTCTTTTTTATCAGGTCTATCGCCTCTTCCAGATCATATGCTCCGTTAAGATGATCTATTATCTCTTTGTAGCCAATGCCTTTCATTGATATGTCCTTTGATGTGAGACCCATTGCCACTAGGCCTTCCACTTCGTTTAAAAGACCGCGGCTCACTATAAGCTCGACTCTGCTGTTTATCCTGTGATAGAGTTCGTTGCGGTTTCTCATGAGACCTATCATGATGGTCCCGTAATCATCGGTTTTTTTCTTTATTTCGCTGAAATCCGAAAGAGCTTCACCCTTCTCCGCCGCCTCCAGAGCCCTTATAACACGTTTTATATTGTTGGGATGTATCCTTTTTGCAGCTTCCGGGTCTTTTTTTCGGAGCCTGTCGTGAAGAGCAGCGGGACCGTTGTTTTTTGCTATGTTTTCCAGCTGCTTTCTGTAGGCCTTGTCCTCGGGAGGAGTTCCAAAATCCATTTCGTAAATGAGAGAATTAAGGTAAAGTCCGGTACCGCCGGTGATCACGGGGGTCTTTCCCCTCTTGAATATTTCTTTGATGGCTTTTTTTGCCATTTGCTGATAGATTGCAGCAGAAAAAGGCTGAATCGGATCAACTGCTCCGATAAGATGATGTTTTACGATGGCAAGCTGGTCTTCGGAGGGTTTTGCACTGCCTATATCCATATGTTTATAAAGCTGCATGGAGTCGCAGGAAACTATTTCACCGTTTGTTTCCCGGGCGATCTTTATGGCATATTCGGTTTTCCCCACTGCTGTGGGGCCTGCCACCACAATTATCTTATTTTTTTGTTTTCTTTTCTTTTTTTCTTCCATAATGGTTTTCTTTCACTCTCTGTGAAGAAGGAAGTTTTTATCGTTTATGTCCGTCCGAATCTTTTTTCTATATCGGCTTTTGAGAATTTTATAAAAGTCGGTCTTCCGTGGGGACATGAAAACGGGTTTTCACACTTGGAAAGAGTATTCATCAGTTCTTCGATCTCCTCTTCCGTCAGATGATCATTGGCTTTTACCGCTGATTTGCAGGCGGTCCCGGTTATTTTCTTTATTTGTTCAGGTTGACTTATATCTGTGTTTTCGCTGTATGTATCAAGAAAATCCTTTACGAATTTTTCCGCTTCAGAAAGGCTCAAAAACATGGGTATTTCCTTTATTATATATGTACCGGGACCGAAATCCTCCACTGAAAATCCCAGAGCGTCCAGTATGGATATCCATTTTTCATCATTATCGGAAATGGCGGGATCCGTTGAAAATGTGGAAGGTATCATTATCGGTTGTTTGACTTTGAGTTTGCCATTGAACTGGGTCATCAGCTTTTCGAATATTATGCGTTCATGGGCTGCATGCTGGTCTATAAGATAGAAATTATCGTGATCAGTTGCTGTGATATAGGATCCGAATATGGAGCCTTTCACCTGTATCTGTGCAAAATCAAAGGGTTTTACTTCCGTATATTTTTCGATATGGATCGTTTCCCGGGGTTCCTTATTTCCGTATCCGGCTTTATACCCTGCTATTTCGTCCTTTATTTTTTCTGCTTCATGTCTATAACTTGACAATATTGTTTTTATGTCAACTTGTTCTGCAGTCATTTCTTTTTCAGGTCCGTTGTCCGGTGTCTGAAAAACATGGGGGCCGCCGTTTATGTCCATGTCCGGGACAGCTTCCTTTACCGTAAGTGCTTCTTTTATTCCATCAATAAGGACTGATGTAAGGTTTTTTTCATCATTGAATCTGACTTCACGCTTGTTGGGATGTATGTTTACATCTATTTCGGAAGGTGATATTTCCAGAAACAGGTATATTATTGGGAACCGGCCTTCGAAAAGCCTGTCCGAATAGGCGGAATCAACGGCTTTTTCAAGTATTTTGCTTGATATAGCCCTTCCGTTCACAAAATATATCTGACCTTTCCTGCTGGCTTTACTTTCCCCGGGCCCCGAAATGTATCCTTTGGCATAGATGTTGCCTTCTGTTATTTCAAGGGGCAGCAGTTTCATAGCGGGATCGTTTCCGGAAAGGGTCATTATGACTTTGCGGCGGTCACCTGTCCCTCTGGTGGAAAACAGGATATTTCCGTTGCTGATCATTCTTATTCTTATTTCCGGATATGCAAGAGCCATTTGTGCAGCAAAATCGATCACTGCAGAGCTTTCGGCACTGTCGGATTTCATGAATTTCAGTCTTGCGGGGGTGTTGAAAAAAAGGTCTCTGACTATCATCGTGGTCCCGTCGGGGCATCCTGTGGGAACATGTTCTTTTGTTTCCCCGCCGTGGATAACGGTTTTGCTTCCGGTCTGGCTTTCTTTTGTCTTTGTTATAACTTCCATTTTGGAAACCGACGAAATACTGGCCAAAGCTTCCCCCCGGAACCCCAGTGTCTCTATATATCCCAGGTCTTCAGCCCTTTGTATTTTGCTGGTGGCATGTCTCTGAAAAGCCATATTGACCTGGTTTTCCGGGATACCGCTGCCGTTATCGGTAACTCTGATGTATTCTTTTCCGCCCTTTCTGATCTCGATCACAATGGAAGAAGCCCCTGCATCAATGGAATTTTCCACAAGTTCCTTCACCACCGAAAGAGGACGATCCACTACTTCTCCCGCAGCGATCAGATCCGACACGGTCTTATTCAGAAGTTTTATAATCTGTTCCATTTACGCCGCCTTTCAGATCCGGACCAGATTTAAGTATTTGTCAATCAGGATCCGGTTTACTGTTTCAGTTTTCTTTTAATGAAAAAAGTGATATCTGCTCTTCTTTGTCAGGTCCTTTGTCTTCTTCTTTTGTTTTTTCCAACCGGGCAAGCTTGATTTTGGCATTTTCCAGCAGTTCTTCCGGAACTCCCGCCAATCTTGCCACATGGATCCCGTAGCTCCTGCTGGCGGTGCCCGGAACGATCTTATGCAGAAATATGACTTCTCCGTTCTCTTCTGCCACATCCACATTGAGGTTCCTGAATCCCCTGAGGGAGCCTTCCATGGAAGTGAGTTCGTGGTAATGGGATGCAAAAAGTGTTCTTATCCGTTTTTCGGACTTGCACAGGTATTCTATTGCTGCCCAGGCTATGGAAAGCCCGTCATATGTACTGGTCCCCCGTCCTATTTCGTCCAGGATAACAAGGCTTTTTGATGTGGCAGTGTTCAGTATATATGCAAGTTCGCTCATTTCGACGAAAAAAGTACTTTGACCTCCTGCCAGATTGTCCGATGCCCCTATTCTTGTAAATATCCTGTCGGTTATCCCGATGGATGCAGCCTCGCAGGGCACAAAACAGCCCGCCTGAGCCATGAGAACGATAAGAGCGGTCTGTCTCATATATGTGGACTTTCCGGACATATTAGGGCCTGTTATGAGCAGCATGGAAGCATCCTGTCTGTCCATATAAGTGTCATTCGCCACAAATATACCGTCTTTTATGGTCTGTTCTATGACCGGGTGACGGCCTTTTTCGATAAAGATCGTGTCGCTTTCATTCATTTCAGGTTTCACATAATCAAGTCTTGAACTTACTTGGGCAAAAGAAGCAAGCACATCCAGTGTAGAAACGGCATGGGATGTTTTCTGTATCCTGCCTATATGTTCCTTTATGAAATCCCGCAGACTGCAAAAAAGTTCATACTCTGTTTGGTTTATTTTCATTTCCGCATTAAGTACTGTGCTTTCGGTCTCTTTCAGCTCGGGAGTTATGAATCGCTCCGCATTGACAAGGGTCTGTTTTCTTATATAGTTTTCGGGTATCATGTCATATTTGGACTTGGTTATTTCGATATAGTATCCAAAAACCTTATTGTAGCCGACCTTCAGATTGCTTATGCCTGTTCTTTTCCTTTCTTTGTTTTCCAGGGAAGCTATCCACTTTCTGGCATCTTTTATGGAATTCTTGAGTTCATCCAGTTCCGGTGAATAACCGTCTTTTATGAGACCGCCTTCTTTTACGGTAAAGGGCGGATCGTCTTTTATGGCCTTGGCTATCCTATCATGGACTTCTTCAAGAGTATCTATATTCATGTAGATCTCATTCAGCAAAAGGCTTTCGCTGTCTTTAAGATCCAGCTTTATTTCCGGCAGCACATAAAGGGAATTCCGAAGGGCAACTATATCTTTTCCGTTGGCACTGCCGGTGGCGATCTTGGCTGAAAGTCTTTCAAAGTCATATATGGCTTTGAGGCTTTCCTTTATGTTGTTTCTTAGCATTTCGTCTTCCAGAAGAGCTTCTACCGCATCCAGTCTTTCGCATATTTCCTGACAGGATATAAGGGGTTCTCTGAGCCAGTTCCTTATCTTTCTCCCCCCCATGGCGGTATGGGTCTTATCCAGTACACCAAGCAGGGATCCGCGGGTCTTTTTTTCCCAAAGAGTTTCGGTGATTTCCAGATTTTTGATGGTGGATTTGTCAAGGACCATACGGCTGCCTATCTGATAAATACCGAAGCTTTTTATATGTTCCATGGTCTGTTTCTGGGTCTGCAGAAGGTAACTTATAAGGGCGCCCAGAGATAAAGCGGCTGAAGTCTTTTCGTCAAGGCCTATGCCCGCCGGGGATATTGTCCCGAACTGTCTGAATATGGCATCCGCAGTTTCATCTTCGGAATAGTATCTTCCGGGAAGTATGTTTATGCGGGCATCACAGGAACCTTCCAGCTCTTCTTTTTTTATGTGGTCTATAAAGTCTTCATTTACAATGATCTCACTTGCCTTTATTCGTACCAGTTCGTTTAGAAGGGCCGGTTTGCCTTCCTCTTCCGGAAACTCGGTCACATTCATTTCTCCCGTTGAAATATCACAGTAAGAGAATCCGAAACGATCCTTTGCCAGGTACACAGATGCCAGATAGTTGTTTTCTCTTTCATTGAGCATTTCTCCGCTGGTTATGGTGCCGGGAGTCACTATTCTCAAGACTTCTCTTTTTACTATGCCCTTAACGGCGGCGGGATCTTCGGTCTGCTCGCACACGGCGACTTTATATCCTCTTTCTACCAGTTTCGATATATATGAATCCACTGCATGAAAAGGAACTCCGCACATGGGCGCTCTTTCGGCAAGTCCGCAGTTTTTGCCCGTAAGGGTCAGTTCCAGTTCTTTTGAGGCGGTTTTTGCGTCATCAAAAAACATCTCATAAAAATCGCCCAACCTGAAGAAAAGTATACAGTCACTGTATTCTTCCTTTATTTCCATGTACTGCTGCATCATGGGTGACAGTTTCATCTTCTGTACTCCTTAAGTCCCAGTTTAATGAGCTCTATACCTCTTAAAAGGTCTTTTTCGTTGAGAACATAAGCAAGACGTATCTCATCTCTGCCGAGTCCGGGAGTTCCGTAAAATCCTTCAGCGGGAACGAACATGGTGCTTTCTCCCCTGTCTTCAAAGTCATCCAGCATCCAGATGAGAAAATCCTCCGCATCTTTTACCGGAAGTTTGCAGGTTATATAAAATGCGCCTCTGGGTTTTTCACATACTATGCCTTCTATTTTCTGCAGTGCATGATATGCCACATTTCTTCTGTGGTTGTACTCCGCTTTGGTTTTATCAAAGAAATCCTTCGGAAGATCATATAAAGTCACAGCGCCTATCTGGTCCAGCGTGGGACAGCATAATCGGGCCTGAGCAAGTTTCATGGCATTTTCATATACATCTTTGTTTTTGGTGGCCATGGAACCGATCCTGGCTCCGCAAGCGCTGAATCTTTTGGAAATACTGTCTGTTATTATTACGTTTTGTGAGGCTTCTTCAAACTGACCAAAACTCAGGATCTCGTCGGTATCATAGCAGAATTCCCTGTATACCTCATCGGCTATTATAAAAAAGTCATGTTCGACGGCCAGATCGCATATCATTTTCATCTCATCCTTTGAAAGAGCCGTACCTGTTGGATTCCCAGGATTGCAAAGGCATATCGCCTTTGTCTTTGGAGAGATGGCCTTCTTGAGTTTATTTTTGTCTGCATAATGATATCCTTCTTCTGCTTTTGTGGTCACCGGAACGATCTTTCCTCCGTATATCCCGGTGAAAAGATTATAGTTTGTATAATAAGGCTCCGGTATTATGATCTCGTCTCCCGGGTTTATTATGCAGGCCATGGCGAATAAAAGGGCTTCACTTCCGCCGTTGGTTATTATTATTTCACTGCGTGAATAATCCATATGGTATCTTCTGTAATAGCGTCTCTGGGCATCGATCGTCTCGGTCATGCCCTCTGAAGCCGAATAAGCAAGAACATCCTCATCAAAAGATCTTACTGCCTCCATGAACTCGGGAGGTGTTTTTATATCCGGCTGCCCGATGTTCAGGTGATATATTTTTTTGCCGCGCATTTTTGCCCTGTTGGCATAAACATAGTATTTTTTCACCGGCGAATGCGCCATCGCCATGATCTGTTTAGATAATTTCATTAGATTCCCCTACTGTTTTTTCAATATTTATTGAAGTCTCTTCATTTTCGGAAACTGCTTCATGATCATTTTTTTTCAGAAAAAGCAGATATTCGATATTGCCCCCGGCACCTTTTATGGGCGAATATGTAAGTCCCGCAGGGAAAAGCCCCGCATCCTTTCCATATCCGATCACCTTTTTTATTACCTCTTCATGCACTTTTTTATCTCTTACTATGCCTTTCTTCCCTACCTGATCCCTGCCCGCCTCGAATTGAGGTTTAACGAGACAGAGTATATTGCCGTCTTCTTTAAGAAACATGGCAGCTTTTGGGAAAATAAGGTTCACCGAAATAAAAGAAACATCTATACTAATAAAATCCGCTTCTTCGCTTATATGGTCATGATCCATATAGCGGATATTGGTCCTCTCTATATTTATTACTCTTTTATCATTTCGCAGCTTCCAGTCAAGCTGTCCGTATCCCACATCTATGGCATATACCTTTGCGGCTCCCGCCTTGAGCATGCAGTCTGTGAAACCGCCCGTTGACGCCCCCATGTCAATGGCAGTTTTTCCTTTAAGGTCTATTTTGAAAACATCAAGGGCTTTTTTCAGTTTAAGCCCGCCTCTTCCCACATAGGGGCAGGCATCCTCCTTTATGGAAATTTCTTCACCGGGATCTACCTGCATCCCTGCTTTATAGGCCATCTGACCTCCGACGGTGACAAGACCGGCCATTACAGAGGCTTTGGCTTTTTCCCGGGAAGAGAAGAATCCTCTTTTAACAAGAACGGAATCAAGCCTTTCCTTCAATGAGATCACTTATCCTTTCTGCTGTCCCTGCGGCATCGAGCCTGTATTTTTTGTACAGTTCAAAGGCGGAACCGTGTTCAATGAATTTATCGGGCCAGCCCATATTGATCATTTTTGTTTTTATATTGTTTTTCATCAGAAGAGCCGCAGCCTTTTCTCCGAATCCGCCCTTTATGATGTTATCTTCCAGGGTTATTATATGTTTGGTTTTTTTGGCCGAAGAAATGATTTTTTCTTCATCGGCGGGAGAAACGAACCGTACATTTGCAACTCCGGTATCTATTCCTTTCTTTTTAAGTATCTCCGCAGCTTCAAGGGCCGTTTTGACCATGCTTCCAAGAGCCCATATCTCTGCGTCTTTCCCCTGAGATATGATTTGGGAGCCCCGGTAAAGCGGGATCCTTTCTTTGAGTATGTCACCGTTTTCGCCCCGGGGGTACCTTATTACACAGGGCGTGGCCAGAGTAAGGGCATGATCCATCATCTGCTCCAGCTCTCTTCCGTCGGCCGGGGCCATTACTGTCATTCCCGGCATGTGACTGAAGTATGAAATATCGAACATACCGTGGTGTGTTTCTCCGTCTGCTCCCACATTTCCCGCTCTGTCTGCGGCAAAGATAACAGGAAGTCCCTGAAGGCATACGTCGGTTATTATTTGGTCATAGGCCCTTTGAAGAAAGGTGGAGTAAATGGCCACGAAGGGTCTTGCACCGCCTTTTGCAAGGCCTGCTGCGAAGGAGACTGCATGTTCTTCGGCCATACCCACATCAAAAGTCTTGTCAGGAAATCTGCTGCAGAATTCCGAAAGACCTGTGCCTTCGGTCATTGCTGCGGAAACCGCCACTATCCGGTCATCGTCTGATGCCAGCTCAACCAGTTTTTTGCCGAAAACATCAGAATATGTGGGAATATCAGAAGAATTGACAGCTGCTCCCGTTTCTGGATCGAAGGGTCCCGTGCCGTGATATCTGCCGGGATAAACTTCAGCATTTCTGTATCCTTTGCCCTTTTCGGTTATTAAATGCAGCAGTACCGGTCCTTGGGCATTTTTTGCAAGTTCCATGTGTCTGGAAAGTTCTTCTATATTGTGCCCGTCCAGGGGTCCTATATAGGTGAATCCCATTTCTTCGAATATTACACCGTTAACAATGACGTATTTAAGGGAATCTCTCAGTTTTTCCATTCCGGAATAGATATTGTCCCCTATGCCGGGTATCTTTTTGGAGGCTTTTTTGACATTCCTTTTCAGGCTGTAATATCCTTTTGAAACTCTTAGCTTGCTCAAGTGTTTGGAAACACCGCCGGTGCTTTTGGATATGGACATGCCGTTGTCATTGAGTATCACTATGGCTTTTGCTCCTGAATCTCCAAGATTGTTGAGACCCTCGTATGCAAGTCCGCCACTTAAGGCTCCGTCGCCTATGACTGCCACCGTATTGTATTTTTCTCCGTTCAGATCTCTGGCCTTGGCAAGGCCTGTTACAAGGGAGATGGAATTGCTGCCGTGACCTGTGCTGAATATATCGTGGGGACTTTCTGAGATCCTGGGGAATCCGCTTAGCCCGCCGGTTTTTCTCAGAGTGCAGAATTTATCAGCTCTCCCGGTAAGTATTTTATGTATGTATGACTGATGGCCCACATCCCAAACTATCTTGTCACTGGGGCTTTCAAAAACCATATGAAGCGCTATTGAAAGTTCCACTGCCCCCAGATTCGAGGCCAGATGTCCTCCCGTACAGGAAATATTGGATATTAGAAAATCCCTGATGTCGTAGGACAAAAGTTCCAGTTCATTTATATCCATATTTTTGAGGTCATTGGGAAAATCGTATTCTGTCAGTTTTTTTCTCATTTGTTTTTGTTACCTTTCAGGGTCGGGTTTATTCGATTGTGTTTTATTATTTGTTATTTTCTGTTTTGCTTATTCTGCTTTGGGCTGTTTTGCTCTGCTTTGCCCTGTTTTATTCTTATTTGTTCTGCTTTATTTTGTTCTGTCTTCCAGGTCTTTTATCAAGGTCGTAAAAAATTCCGCATTATCATAATAGGGTGAAAGTATTTCTATGGCTTCTTCCGTGAGCTCCGAAACTCTTTGCCTTGATTTTTCTATTCCGTAAAGGGCCGGATATGTGGCCTTGTTTTTTTGTGCATCTACACCCTTTTTTTTGCCCATTTCTTCTTCCTGTCCGGTTATATCAAGGATATCATCGGCTATTTGAAATGCCAGGCCGAGATTTTCCGCATAATCGGTAAGTCTGTCAAGGATCTCAGGTTCTGTTTCCCCCAGATGGGCCCCTGCCCTTACAGCGGCAATTATCATGTCTGCGGTCTTGTTAATGTGTATGTAATCCAGCATTTCCATGGAACAGGTCTTTCCTTCCGCTTCTATATCCGCCGCCTGTCCTGCCACCATTCCTCGACATCCCGCACCTTTGGCTATTTCATAAGAAGCCCTGACTCTTTTTTTGAGTCTTATGGGATCATCGAAGTATATGAGCATATCCTTGTTCATGGCTTCGAAGGCGGAGGTGAGAAGTCCGTCCCCGGCCAGTATGGCGATGGCTTCTCCGAAAACCTTGTGATTTGTGGCTATACCCCGGCGAAGGTCATCATCATCCATGGCGGGAAGGTCATCATGTATCAGGGAATATGTATGAATGTATTCTATGGCACAGGCATAGGTTATGGAATTGGAAACATGTCCGTTGCAGAATTCGCAGGCCCCCAGCAAAAGAGCCGGCCTCAGACGCTTTCCGCCGGCAGTGAGGCTGTATTTCATGGATTCATATACGGTCATGCTTTTGCTGTCCACATCCGGGAGAAAATCGAGGAGATGTTCTTCTGTTATTTCTTTGAATCTCAGATAATCTTTATTCATTGTTTTCCTCTCTTTCTCATTTGGAATAAGTTTCGATTTTCTGTTTTGCTTTTTTTAGTATTTCATCGCACTGCTTATAATATTCAATTCCTTTTTCGTAGTTTTTTAGAGCTTCTTCCAGGGTGATATCGTCTTTCTGAAGGTTTTCCGCCGTTTCCTCCAGTTTTTTCATGGTTTCTTCAAAGGTCATTTTTTTGGTGGCTGCACTCATTTTTTGTTCCTCCTGACTTTAGATATAAGAGAATCCGCTTCGCCGTCTGCCATTATCAGTGTTACCTGCTGGTCTTTTGCCAGATTTCCGGTGCTGTTTATAATGCTGCCGTTCTCATCGGTAATCACACTGTAACCTTTTCTCATTATATTTTTGGGATTCAGATCTTCAAGCATCCTCATAAAGTTTTCTTTGCGCTCTTCCATCATTCCTATCATAGATGAGAAGGCTCTTGAATTTGAACGGATGAGGCTGTCTGCTCTGTATTTGAAAAACTCCGCACGTTCATTTATGGATCTGCGAAAGACCTGAAGATCCAGGGTCTTGAGTCTTTCTTCTTTGTATTTCAGGGATTCAACAAGACTTTCTTGGATTGTTTCCATTAAATAGTTCAGGGTCTCTCTTATTTCTGAGGTGTCGGGCACTGCCATCACCGCTGCTGCAGTTGGTGTTTCACCCCGGGCATCGGCTGTGAAATCCGCAATGGTGAAGTCTGTTTCATGACCCACGGCGGATATTACCGGGATCTTGGATGCGTATATGCTTCTGGCAACGATTTCTTCGTTAAAGGCCCAGAGCTCTTCTGCGCTACCGCCGCCCCGCCCGGTTATGATTATATCCGTTTCCGGAAAATCCGTGTTTATATGATCTATGGCCGATGATATTTCTGCTGCGGCTCCCGGTCCCTGAACAAGCACCGGATATATGAGTATATCTGTAACATTGTTTCTTTTGGTTATTATTTTCACCATATCAGCCACTGCGGCACCTGTTTG
>Ga0123335_1006945_pt1 | contig 12910 bp, 12 predicted proteins | sample BiotimSIPDNA_2_FD_89707 | JGI IMG/M metagenome (GOLD analysis project Ga0123335, IMG submission 89707) | Anaerobic biogas reactor microbial communites from Washington, USA - Biogas_R2 time_0 SIP DNA | ecosystem: Engineered > Bioreactor > Anaerobic > Unclassified | place: Washington, USA... | reverse complement strand
GGGGACGGAAACTCAATTAAAACAAAGTCATAATTGCCCTTTATGGATTCAAAACAAAAGACCCCTTTAAGGGGACGGAAACCATATATTATTATGCATCTCTATAATGAAATTAATTCAAAACAAAAGACCCCTTTAAGGGGACGGAAACGCTGACCGCTTATAATAAGTATTGGGTTTTTGTTTATTCAAAACAAAAGACCCCTTTAAGGGGACGGAAACTGCGTCAAAGTCGCATGTAGTTTCTGTGAATATTCAAAACAAAAGACCCCTTTAAGGGGACGGAAACTCGTTCAGATCTTGGCGCGTGTCCCGCTGGCCTGAGTATTCAAAATAAAAGACCCAGGAGGTGATGCTGTGAGTTTTCTTTACATCTATGAACGGGCAGCAAAAATCGGGGTTAAGAACAACTGCATAGTAGTAGAAAGCGAAAAAGCAAATCTTAAAAGAACCTTACCCATTGAAGGAATAGAGAATGTAATAATTTTCGGGGATGCTTCCCTTAGTTCCAGCTGTGTTAAGCAATTAATGGAAAGAGATATCAATTTGACCTGGCTTTCCAGCAGGGGTAAGTTTTACGGCCGGCTGGAATCCACGCGCAATGTTAATATTCACCGTCAAAGAAGGCAATTTGCCTGCGGTGAGGATGATGGGTTTTGCCTGGCCCTGGGCAAGAAGATTGTCAAAGCCAAAGTAAAAAACCAGATCACAATCCTGCGCCGCTACCAAAGAAGCCGGCAAAAAGCGTCAGTAACCGGCGTTATTGACGCCATGGGGAGGATACTGAACTTAATAGAACGGGTTGCCAATAGGGACGAATTAATGGGGCACGAAGGAATGGCGGCTAGAAACTACTATCAGGGTCTGGCTTCCCTGGTGGAGCCGGAATTCGCTTTCAAGGGTCGTAACCGGCGGCCTCCCCGGGATCCCTTCAATTCCCTTTTGAGCTTTGCCTATACACTGTTGATGTATGATGTGTATACTGCCGCGGTCAACCGGGGACTGAACCCTTATGCCAGCTTTTTGCACAGCATTCGTAAGGGCCATCCAGCTTTGTGTTCAGACCTGATGGAGGAATGGCGCGCTGTTTTGGCCGACTCGCTGGCACTGTATGTCACAGGCAAAGGTATTATCAAGCAGGAGTTTTTTGATAAACCTGATCAAGATGGAGGGGTATACTTGAATGCCGGTGCTTCAAAGGCCTACATTGCTGAATACGAGAAGAAAGTACGCAGCAAGTCTAATTATTTACCTTATGTTGACTACTCAGTAAGTTTTCGAAGGGCTCTGGAGATGCAATGCCAGCGTTTGGCCAAAGCTGTAGAAGAAGGAGACCCGGACATATATCAGCCGGTGCTGATCAGATGACGCAATTGCAGTACAGGAAGCGTATTTTTATATGTGATGAATTTATTGCAGAGGAGAGGCGAAAATATTTGATTGTGGTTATTTACGATATTATTGACAATCGCCGCCGGGCAGCCTTTGCTAAATACCTGCAGGGTTTTGGTATCCGGGTCCAGAAATCTGCCTTTGAATGCATCTTGCCGAACGCCAAATATGAAAAGCTGATCAGGGGGATACCCGGATTAATCGAAAAGGAGGATAAAGTAAGGGTGTATAAGTTGACCAGCAACGCCGATATCAGAGCCTGGGGAACTGTGGAGCTGGTGGAGGAGGAAGAGGTTGTAATCATATAGCAAGCCCCGGTGGTAATAACAGGTACAGTAATAATAGAGGTGATTTCAATGCCGAAGGTTTTGTTCAGCACCCTGGGGATGACCGATCCTATAAAAAACGATCATGACGGACCATTCCTACATATCTTAAGGCACTACAAGCCCCGCAAAGCATATTTATTTATGACCAAAAGGGTCTGCGAGCTGGCGGACCTGGATGACCGGTACCGTTTGCAGACAATCAAATTATGTGAAAAAGAGGGTTTTAACTGTGAAATTATAGAGCTGCGTCATGAAGAAATAGATAATCCCCAGCAATTTGACATTTTCTATCCTATTTTCGAGAAAGATTTGATTGATATATATAATGCCAATCCCGGTTGTCAGATTTTGCTGAATCTCTCCTCCGGAACCCCGCAAATGAAATCAACCTGCCATTTGCTGTCCTTAACCACGCCGTTTCCGGTGATACCCGTTCAGGTTACCACGCCGAACGAGAGGGAAAATTACGGTTCGCCGGATTATGATTTGGAAAAGAGCTGGGAAAACAACCTGGACAACCATCCTGATTTGGAGCCAAAAAAAAGAGCCCGGCAGGTAGAGGTGGAGAACCTGCGCTACCAGTTTTTACGGGAGGCCGCCATAAGTAATATCGAAGCCTATAACTATACTGCAGCTTTAAGTATTTTGAACGGGGTTAGAGGTTTTGTCCCTGATAATGTCCTGCATTTGCTACGGGCGGCCAGGCACCGCAAAAACATGGAATTGGCCGATGCAGAAAGGGAAAGCGGGCTGACCGGCTATGCACTGTTTCCGAGCAAATTCGGCAGCGCAGCTGCGGCAGAACTCTTTGAATATTTGCTTATACTGGATCTGCAGCAGAAAACGGGGCTGCTCATGGATTTTGTACGGGGAATTTCACCCGCGCTGAGCAGGTTGTTCGATTTATTTTTGGAGAAAAAGTGCCGGAGGCAGGTAAGAAGGGATTATTGTGAGCAAGCCTTTAATGATCCCGACCGCTGGAAGCTCAAGCGGTATAAGTTGGAAAGAAGAGATCCCGCGCTCCTTGCTTATTATGACCAAAGGTTTCAGCCCGCTTTCAGAGACGTAGATTTATCGTGCGCTTCACTTCTGCCGATGGTTGAATTCGATTGCGGGGCGGGAGGACGGCATGCTAACCCGGATATACTGGAAAGGGCAAAGGTTATGCGTTGCGTGGAGGAAAAGATCAGAAACCGGGCGGCGCATAATATTATGGCCATTAAGGAAGAGCAGTTTAGGCAAGCAGCCGGTATCTCCAGTAAAGAACTATTAAACTGGATGAAATGGTTGTTTCAGTACACCTGCGCCGGCTATTTCGAATCATGTCCCGATGCGTGGGACAGCTATGATCGGATGAATGCGGAAATCATCGGGAGATTAAAAACCTCTGCCGCCAAAAGGGCGGCCGGCTAACGGCTGCTTATCAATCCCAGGGCGGTTTTTTAATCCTTCCTGGAAGACCCGGGAAAAAGTATTTCCCGCCTTGAAAACACATGTCAAAGACCAAACACAATAATTATATTTTTAAAGAACCCCCCGGGCTCTTTTCTTTTCGTGTAAAATAACTGACAATGGGTTTGTGATGATGTTTTAAACTTATCATGCTGGCTTATGATCCTTACACTTACCTGAAACAAACTCACTGCTTGCTCCTCTGGCAAGGATGCCGGAAGGGATTATGGCAGTAAGTGTAGTAACAGTTAACAGGGGGTAAAGGTGATGAAAGAATCCTTTAATGAACTGGAAAACGGGATTATTCAGCGGGGCTTGTGCACCGTCTGCGGCACCTGTGCGGGAGTTTGCCCGGCCGGGGCCATTGACTGGGTGGAGCTGGACGGTGAACTACAGCCCCAATTAACGGGTACCTGTACCAGTTGCGGCATATGCACAGCGGCCTGCCCCGGGGCGGATGTGGATCTGCCGGCTTTGGAGAGATTTGTTTTCGGCCGGGAGAGGCCTGAATTAATCCCGGACCTGGGTTTTTACCGGGAGGCCAGGGTTGCCTGGAGCACCGACCTTTCAATCAGAAAACAGGGCGCCAGCGGGGGGCTGGTTACCTCTCTACTGATTTATGCCCTGGAACAGGGGCTTATCGACTGTGCCCTGCTGGCCGGTTTCCGGCGGGACCAGCCTTGCCGTACCGAAGCCCGGCTGGCTACGGGGAAGGAAGACATCCTTGCTTCCGCCCAGAGCAAATACGCCTGCGTTCCGGTGAACACCCTTTTAACACGGGCAGTGTCGAAGGGTTACCGGCGCCTTGCCGTGGTTGGTCTGCCCTGCCAGATTCATGGTCTGCGCAAGCTCCAGATGTTGGGTGAACCGCCCCTTCTGGTTAAAAGCGTGGTTCTTATGGTGGGCCTTTTTTGCGCGTCCCAGTTTTATTACGAGGGTACCCGCCACCTGCTGGTGGAACATTTGGGTCTCAAGGCTCAGGATAAGATTGCCGCCATGAGTTACCGGGGCGGGGACTGGCCGGGCCACCTGCTGGTTGAGCTTAAAGATGGCCGGCGGTTGACTCTGGACCGGCACCGGTATATGTATCACCACCTCATGCCGGCCTACAAGCGGGACCGCTGCGAGATGTGTGTGGACTGGTCGGCGGAACTGGCTGACCTTTCCGTGGGGGATTACTGGGATCCCCAGGCCCGGACCGGGGAGACCGCCGGGACCTCTTCCTGCCTGGTGCGCACAGCTGCCGGTGAAGCTATCCTGGCGGGAGCCGTCAAGAGGAAATACATTGAAACAACCGCCCTGGAAGCCTCCAGGCTGGCGGCCGGGGTGGGGTTCGAACTGAAAAAACACGCGGCCGCGTTCCGGTTGAGGCAGCGGCGCCGTTTTAGCTGGCCGGTCCCCGACTATCACAGGGATACTGACCACAATCCCTTTGCCCGGGAGCAGCATTTGGCGCCGGAGACAAAAACCGGCAAGTAAGCCTCCAGAATTTGTTCTTGACTGACTGCCCTTTTGGCAGGGTTTATGGATTTACAAAATAGCAGGCACAGGAAATTTGTTGGTGTGGACTGGAGCCGTCAGGCTCTTTTCCTATTGGTGCAACATTATGAGAAGATGGCAGGCAGGGGCAGGATTTGTAAAGCAATGAATGGAAATAATGAACCAGGGGAATCAATTTATAAGCGCGATATATCGCGATTTGGCTGGCTCCGCTGAAATTTAAGCTTATATTCCTTTGTTTGCCGGGTAGACTGAGAGTCCCGGCATTTCATTTATTAATAGATTTGCATGAAAGGGGCGCTTTAGTTTGAATTTTTATCAATTTGGCTTCTATATGGCCGGGATTGCCGGCCTATCCAAAATAATCCTCTAAAAATCTTTAACTATAATTCATGAGGTATTTATGATATTAATAAAGAAGCTAATAAAACCAGCAGAATACTAGGTGTTGCAGATGGCGCTTACAAATACAAGTATTATCCGGGCACTGTCCAGCAGGAATTACCGTCTTTTTTTTACCGGCCAGGGTATCTCCCTCATTGGAACCTGGATGCAGTCCGTAGCCATGAGCTGGCTGGCCTACCGCCTGACAGGCTCCGAATTTCTTTTGGGTGTGATTGGGTTTACCGGTCAAATTCCAAGTTTTGTTTTTGCCCCGCTTGCAGGCGTCCTGGCGGACCGGTGGAATCGCCACCATATCATTATCGGAACCCAGATCCTGGCTATGATCCAGGCCTTTACAGCAGCCGCCCTGGCCCTTACCGGTGTTATAACAGTATGGCATCTTATCGTCTTGAGTTTGTTTTTGGGCATGGTCAACGCCTTTGATATCCCGGCCCGCCAGGCCCTGGTGGTTTTAATGGTGGATAAAAAGGAGGACCTGCCCAACGCCATTGCCTTGAATTCCTTTCTTTTCAACGGGGCTCGCCTGGTAGGCCCTACCGTTGCCGGTATCTTGATTGCCGTGTTGAGTGAAGGCATGTGTTTCCTGATTAACGGTGTCAGTTATATAGCGGTGATTATAGCCCTGCTGGCGATAAGATTAAATGCCGGGCATAAGCCGGAGCAGGATGCCAACGTCCTCCAGCAGCTAAAAGAAGGGTTCGGCTATGCTTTCAGTTCCGGATCGATCAGGACTGTCCTGTCCTTATCGGCAACCATCAGTTTCGCCGGCATGCCCTATACTGTACTAATGCCTGTAATAGCCCGGGAGGTCTTGTCCGGCGGGCCGGATACCTTCGGTTATTTGATAACGGCTTCAGGCCTGGGCGCTGTAACCGGTGCCCTCTATATGGCTGTTCGAAAAAGCGTCGCCGGACTTAGCAACCTGCTGCCGGTATCAATGGGTATTTTCGGCATAGGCCTGTTGGCGTTGTCACAATCCCGTGTTTTTGGGATATCTATGCTCTTGATGCTGCTGACCGGTTTCGGCATGATGATTCAAATGGCCTCCAACAATACTATTTTGCAAACCATTGTGGACGATGATAAACGAGGCCGGGTTATGAGTTTGTATACCATGTCCTTTCTCGGCATAGCGCCCTTCGGCAGTCTGCTGGCGGGGACGCTGGCCAGCCGCATCGGTGCGCCGGCAACCATTATGTGTTGCGGCCTAATCTGCCTGCTGGCGGCAATGTTGTTTGCCGGTAAAGTTTCAGTGATTAAAAGGGAAATCAACCGGCATACCGGCAAGACAACAATTTAAGGCTGTCAGGTCCACCGGGACGGTTCCCGGTTCTCTGTTGCCCCTCCCCTATCACCTCCCTGTCACCCTGTTAAAAACTCTGCCCAGAATATCTATTAATCACAGGACCGGGCCCTGTAGGTTTAGCCCCATATTTACCACCGGTTGTTAAGTGTGTGAAAACACCGTTCAGGATTTTGTTCCCCGTGTACGGAGAAGGCTCCTTTGACACCACCGGCTGGGATTCTGCCGGTGGTGTTAATATTGTTTGGCATTGATTAATCCTTTGATTCGGGAAAGAATTTCTGCGGGTGACAAGGGAACAGACCATCGCCGCACTATCGTATATGCCGCCTTGATACCTCCGGCGGGTGGTTTGCCGGTGGTTTAGTGCTGTATAGCTTTCAGGATTCGGGTGTAATCTAACAGCAGGCCCGCTGTTTCCCAAATAAACGTTTCTGGAAGGAATTTCTGCAAAGATATAGAAGTGTTAATAAGGGTGATTGTTTATTATGGAAAAGAAAGGCAAGAGGACAACCACAAAATTTACCTGGCAGATCTGGGCGGTTATTATTCTGGGCGTGATCATCTTTGCTCTTCCCATTCCTGTGGACTACAAGTACTTGCTGGCTATTCCGCTGTACGGTCTTTTTATTTTTTTATACTACAGGGCTAAAAAACGTTCTTCTTAAAACGAAGGAAAGTGTTAACCGTATTATCAGGTTCTTTCTGAATCACCGTTATAATATAATACTTTTTGAAGGGTAGGAATCATGTCGGATAAACAACTTGAAGAAGGAAAAAAGCGTCTGGCTAAGGACGCCTTTGCCAGGCTGCTGGGTATCGAGCTTACTGAGATAAGACCCGGATATGCCAGCGCGACATTGAAGGTGACACCGGACTTGTTGAACGGTGAAGGGCTGACCCACGGCGGCGCCATCTTCGGCCTGGCGGATCTGGTGTTTGCCGCTGCCAGTAATTCCCACGGCAACCTGGCCCTGGCCCTGAACGTCAATATCAGTTTTTTAAAAGCCACCCGTGGCGGCGCCGTGCTGACCGCCGTTGCCAGGGAGGAGAGCCTGACCAGAAAAACCGGCCTGTACCGGCTGGAGGTCAGGGACGAAAACGGTGAACTTATTGCGCTGGCGGAAGGCCTGGCCTACCGCCGGGGATAACATGCCCCGGTTTTCGTGCGGGTGCGCACAGCGGTATTTCAAATTAAACCTGTTCTCTTTGTCTTTCTACCCCGGTCTTTTTGCAGATGCGGGCAGGTTTTAACCGGCGCCTTAGAAAGCAAAAGAACCCTGGTTGTACCGGGGCCCATCCATTTTTTTAAGTTTATCCATTTGTATCTTAATTGTCTTAGCCGTCTTAACTGTTTAATCGGCATATTCACGGTCAGCAGTTTTGACGCTCCCCAAATTGTTGATTAAACCGCGCTCTTTCATCTTGATCCAGAAGGGAAGGGCGTAGTCGTAGATTTCACTTACTGAGATTTTTTCAAACTTCGGTCGCAGCATTTTTAAGGCCTGCTTTCCCATGCCCTTTTGCCGGGGGTTCATCCCTATGGTCAGAACCCGGATTTCGAAATGGTTGTTCTTTTTAAAGCCGATGATCCTGACGCCCCTGCCGAATTTGTAAATCGTTGCCCGCCTGTTTCCATAGTAGCCTTCGGTTTCACGCATTTCGTGGAGCGTGTACATATCCTCCCCCTCCGTAGTAATAATATTAAGAATATTATAACAAAAAAGACCAAAAAGAACAATGATCCGGTGTCAATCAAAAGTCAACCAGGGAGTACAAACGGGGGCGTGACAATGGATTTCGACTTGATCGTCGTGGGGGGCGGCCCGGCCGGCATGCTGGGCGCGGCTGCGGCAGGCGCAAAGGGTTTGAAGGTTATTCTCCTGGAAAAGAACGATAGGCTGGGCAAAAAGCTTTCCCTCACCGGCAACGGCAGGTGTAATGTTACCAATTGCGGTGATTTCGAAGATTATCAAAACCACATCGTAAACAATAAAAAATTCCTGTACACTGCCCTCCGCGTCTTTGACAGCCGCAGTCTCACCGGATTGCTCCAGGGGCTGGGGTTGAGAACCAGGGTAGAGGACAGGGGCAGGGTGTTTCCCGCCTCAAACAGCGCCGGTGACGTGATCAAGGCGCTGCAGAAATACCTGGAACAGAACCGGGTGGAGGTGCGGCTTCGTTCCGAAGTGGAGCGCGTCCTGGCCGGGAACGGGCGCGTGCAGGGCGTATTGCTCAGGGGAAAGGGCAGGGTATCCGGCAGGAACGTTTTGATCGCTACGGGTGGTATGTCCTACAGGCATACTGGATCGACCGGTGACGGCCACCGGATGGCCCTGGAACTGGGGCATAACGTTGCAGGTCCCTCTCCCGCCCTTATCCCCCTGGTGACCGGTGAACCCTGGGTTAAAGGCCTGCAGGGGCTGTCCCTGAAGGATGTCCTGGCGCAGGTGGGGGACGGTAAAAGGAGCATAGCGAAAAGGCGCGGCGACCTGCTTTTCACCCATTTCGGTGTTTCCGGCCCCGTTATTCTGGATCTCAGCAGTTTTTTGACCAGGGAGCCCCGATTCCCGCTGGACTTGAAGGTGGATCTGCTGCACGGTTTAACCGGTCCCCAGGTGGAGGAACGGCTGCAGCGGCTTTTTGCGGAAAACCCGGGCAAATCCCTGAAGAATGTCCTGAGCGCAAGCCCCCTGGCGCCCCAGAGGCTGGTTCCCGTGCTCCTGGAGCTGTCCGGAGTTGAGAGCGGCAAGCAGGCGGCTCAGGTTAACCGGAAAGAGCGGGAGCTGCTGGCCCGGGTTATGAAAAATCTGACTTTGACGGTTCTGGGGACCCGCCCGCTCAATGAGGCCATTGTAACCGGCGGGGGAATCGACATCCGGGAAATTAACCCCTCCACGCTGGAGTCTAAAATCATGGCAGGGTTGTACTTTGCCGGTGAGATTTTGGATACAGACGCTCTGACCGGAGGCTACAACCTGCAAATTGCCTTCTCCACCGGTTATTTGAGCGGGAGCAGCGCCGCCCGGGAGCGCTCCGGAAGGAAAAATAATAAGGAATAATCAAAAACAGATATATCCTGGATATGGTTAATCTTTGGAAATTTCTCTTGACTTATACTGAATTAACCGCAATAATATTAGGTAGACAAGATCAAAACAAGACCAAGGGGAGTAGCCGCCGGTTTAACCGGAGCAGGGCCGACAGTACGGTAGTGATACCCGGTTCCTGCAACCTTGAAATGGTTTGGCAAGACCTTCGTGTTTTCAAGGACGGAAATGCGAAGGTTTTTATATTTGTAAACCGGACCTTTGCCTTGCAAGCCGGCCTGTGATTGATCTCAAAAATACTTGAACTCGATACGGAGGTTGATTAAGTTGTTTCTGGATCTACTTATCCTGGCAGCAGGTTTGCTTACGATCCTGGCCGGCGCCAATATCTTCACCAACGGAATAGAATGGCTGGGGAAAAGGCTGAACCTCTCCGAAGGCGCGGTGGGCAGTGTCCTGGCAGCGGTGGGAACCGCTATGCCCGAAACGATGGTGCCTGTGATTGCCATTTTGTTCGGGCCCGGCGGAAATGCCCACGAGGTAGGCATCGGGGCTATCCTGGGCGCGCCCTTTATGCTGAGCACCCTGGCTTTTGGTGTCGTGGGCGTCTCCAAGATGGTGTACTGCCGGTGTCAGGATGATAAATCAATTGATTGCAAGCATTCCATCCTGATGAGGGATTTAAAATTTTTCATCCTGTTTTACTCCATCGCCGTGGCGGCTGCCTTTATTCCTTCTTACACGCTGAAAGTGCCTGTGGCCCTGTCCCTGGTGGCCGGGTACATCTACTATGTCAAGAAAACCTTACGGGACGGGGACGACTTGTCGGAGGCCGATTTGCCGCCCCTTACCTTCTGGCGGAAGAACCCCCGGCCGCCCCTGGCCGTAATCCTTGTCCAAATCGGCTTCAGCCTGGCTTTAATTGCGGGCGGGGCGAACTACTTCGTAGGCGCCCTGGGAGAGCTGGCTACCAGCATCATGGTCCCGGCCCTGATCCTGTCCCTGATCATAACGCCGGTTGCCACCGAACTGCCGGAGAAATTCAACAGTATCATCTGGGTTAAGGGAGGCAAGGACACCCTGGCCATGGGTAATATCACCGGAGCGATGGTTTTTCAAAGCACGATTCTTCCCATGATCGGTATTCTCTTCACTCCCTGGCAGCTGTCCCCCCTGGCCGCCCTCAGCGCCGGCCTGGCCCTGCTGTCCAGCCTGATTGTTTACCTGTTCGTGAAGAAGCAAAGGGTACTCAAGCCCCTGGTAATGATGTACCCTGCAGCTATTTATGGTATATTCTTATTTTTGGTTCTTACCATGGTTGTCTAATAAGGGGGTGACAGGCTACTGACACATGACGACGGGTTGACTAAAATGAAACTAAATCGTTAAGACTTTATATAGGAGGTTATTGAATGAATAATTTTAAGGTCTTTCTTTTGATGGGCCTGCTCTCGATAATACTGGTTCTGATTGGCGGGGCGGTGGGAGGCCAGTCCGGAGCAATGCTTTTCTTCTTGATTTCCCTGGCGATGAACTTTTTCAGTTACTATTTCAGTGACAAAGTCGCCATTTCCATGACCCGTTCCCAGCCGGTCTCCGAACAGGAAGCTCCGGAGCTGTACAATATCGTCCGCAGGCTGACCCAGCGGGCCGGTCTTCCGATGCCCCGGCTTTATGTAACCCCTTCGCCCCAGCCCAATGCCTTTGCCACCGGCAGAAACCCGGCCAATTCGGCCGTGGCCGTCACAGAGGGGCTGCTGCACCTTTTGAACCGTACCGAACTGGAAGGGGTGCTGGCCCACGAACTGGCGCACATCAAAAACAGGGACGTCCTGGTGGGCACTATTGCCGCGACCTTTGCCGGCGCTATTACCATGCTGGCAAACATTATCCAGTGGGGCGCCATTTTCGGTATGGGCCGCGACGATGACGACGGGGGCGCGGGTTTCCTGGGCGCCATCCTGCTGGCAATCATTGCCCCCATCGCAGCGATGATTATTCAGATGGCTATTTCCCGCTCCCGGGAATATGGCGCCGATGAAAGCGGAGCCCGCTTTGCAGGGAACACGGGCGGCCTGGCCAACGCCCTTTTGAAACTGGAAAGCGGTGCGCGCCGGATTCCCATGCAGGTGAATCCAGCAGCTTCCCATCTCTTTATCGTCAATCCCCTGTCCGGCCAGTCCGTAGCAAGGCTCTTCAGCACCCACCCGCCCATCGCCGACAGGGTGGAGCGTCTGAAAAAAATGAGGGTTTAGCCCGGTAAACCATGACGGTTAAAACCGGAGTTATAAGAACAATTCAATAATTTGGTAAAAAGCAAGCCGCTTGTTTCAGGAGGCTTGCTTTTTTATTATCAGAGTTTAAAAAACATTTTTACACACTTTAGCTTGATAAGGCAATTTGTGCTGTCTTTTAATAACGGAATTTTGGTTTGGCTTAAATAATTTGCATGGCATAGGTGCAATTATTTTTGTCTATACTTGAAAGAGGTTTTTACGTTTTGTGCTGACAAACAGGGCGCCTGTCAGCAGGGCAGCTTTAAGTCAGTTCAAGGAAGAACAGGCAAAAAAACGTTTGGGGGGAGCGCCGGTGGCCCAGACCATATCTATCGGTTCAACACAACATATGGACCTGTTTAAGGCCAAACTGGGCCGTCAGCTGAAGCTGTGTGAAGGGGACGGATTAAAGATTTACCTGGAGGAGAGTCCGGCAGGAAAATTTACCTTCCTATCCTGCCGGGTCGCTGATTTTGATAAATGCAAATGCGCCCCGGAGGATGTCCAGAACATTTTTAAACACTACCTGGCCGATGTTATTTCAGATATTATCCTCAACCACTGGGAGGACCCTCTGATCAAGGAAATCATCAGGGAAAACTACTATTATTTTGGGGACGAAGAGAGAAACATTATCTACCAGTATGCCTTGCGCCACATTAACCGGGAGGGGAAGGATTTTCAGGACACAATATACTGGCTGGGGCGCAAAAACCGGATTATTCAAAAAGTCATAGATTATCTGGACGTCAACAACCGGATCAATATCGACGGTTTTATCCGCTTCAGGCTCAAGGAATACATCGGGGAACTGCGGGACGCCGCCGACAGGGCTGTCGACGAGTATCTGATGGAACGGGAGTACCGGGAATTTATTCAGCTTCTGAAATATTTCGTGGAAGTACAGGAGCCCCGCATGGATGTTGTGCATGTGCTTGTTGCCGGCAGCCTTTTTAAACTCTTCGACGGCATGATGCAGCCGGTTAAAAGCGAATACCTGGAAGGTTTTATCGTCAACGTGGTGGACAGCGAGATAAACTACGAAGACCTCCTGATCAGCGCCTTGATTACCATTGCCCCCAAACAGGTTACGCTGCACTATAAAAGCCGGGAGGACAACTCGGCCACGCTGGATACAATCAGGAGCGTGTTCGAGGGGCGGGTGAGCGAATGCAGGGGCTGCACTCTCTGTCAAGCTCCCCG
>Ga0123335_1006943_pt1 | contig 12914 bp, 12 predicted proteins | sample BiotimSIPDNA_2_FD_89707 | JGI IMG/M metagenome (GOLD analysis project Ga0123335, IMG submission 89707) | Anaerobic biogas reactor microbial communites from Washington, USA - Biogas_R2 time_0 SIP DNA | ecosystem: Engineered > Bioreactor > Anaerobic > Unclassified | place: Washington, USA... | reverse complement strand
CCCGAAAACGTCTTCCTGATCGCAGATAGCGCCAACGTTCCCGTGGCGGAAGGCTTCCTCATCCACACCTATCATCCGTATTTGTTTGTGGAGCGCCCCATCAATATGTACATCAGCCTTCAGTCCAAGGGCCCGGGGCGGGAGATGCTGCTGGGAGCCCTGCTGGCCAGGGCCTATCAGCTCAGGCTTCAAACTCCCTATTTAAAGGCGAGGGTTTTCGCACAGGTTAGCCTTCAGGATGCGCCTGCCATGTCCTTTTACCTGGAGGCAGGCTTTCAGGCGGACGATGCCCTGGACGTGGTGGAACTCAACCCGCCCAATGCCCGGCCCATGGCTCCCATGGGTTATGATCTGGGTCCCATTCCCCTGCAAAGCCCCCTGGAGCAGCAGGCCTTCCTGGTGCGCATGAACACCTACCGCCTGAACGTGATCCAGTATCCCCTATTGCAGCGGGCCATGGCTTCCCCTCATTTTCTCGCCCTGTATATGGCCCGGGGCAGCGATATTGCCGGGGAAATCCTCTTTGCGGGAGAGAACGGGGCTGCCAAAATATTGGGCCTGTACATCATGCCCAAGTATCGCAGACTGGGCCTGGCCAAATCCCTGATTGCCTGTGGAATGAAAACCCTGAGCGAACAGGGGGTCAGCCGGTTTGAAGGGGATGTCATCCGCCGCAATGGACCCCAATGTCTTCTGGCCCAGAGTTGTAGCGCCACCTTCATCAGAACGGCCTGCTTCTATCCTGGCCTCAACTACGACTAATGGGAGGAACCCCCCCATGACGGTTCCCTATGCCCTGGTGCGCTCCAACCGGCGCACTTTGGCCCTGACCATCGACTCCGCCGGTACGCTGACCGCCAGGGCACCCCTGCGCATGCCTCAGCGGGATATCGAGGCCTTTATCCGGCAAAAGCAGGAATGGATTGACGCAAAGCAAGCCCAACTCCGCCGGCAGGCAAAGGAAAGATCCGTGTATGAATTGTCGGAGGGTGGGCTTCTTCCTTTTTATGGGGAGTTCCTGACCCTTCGTTTTAGGGATGTAACCTCCCCCAAGGTACTAAGCGGGGTGCTGCTGCTGCCCAGGAAAAAGCCGGCGGTAACCTCCCTGGTGGGCTGGCTTCGCACCCAGGCCCAAAGCCTTCTTGGAGAGCGGGTAACCCGGCTGGCCAAGGCCATGAACCTTGCTCCCTCCTCCATCCACTATACCACTGCCCGAACCCGCTGGGGCAGCATGAACAACCGGGGAGCGCTGCGGCTGAATCTGGCCCTGCTCCTGTGCCCTCCGTCCATGGCGGACTATGTGATCGTTCATGAGCTGGCCCATATGCTCCAGCCCAACCATTCCCGCGCCTTCTGGGCATTGGTGGAGCAATGGATGCCCGGCTATGAGGACCGGCGGGCGTGGCTGAAGCAAAACAGCCATCTGACCGGCCTTCTTCAAAAGCCCTGAAACCCGCCCCCTGCTTTCTGCCCAAGGCGAAAGGAAAGGCCATGAACCATCCTCAACACCTGGAAAACAGGCGCATCCCCAAGCGATTCTATTTTCTGACCGCGCTGATCTATCTGCCCATCATCTCCGCCCTGGTCCTCATCCACGCCCTGTGGTATGGATACCTGCTGGCGGTCTTTTCCTTTGTCATGCTGTTATGGATGCGTCACACGGCCCTTTGGCAGCGCTTCCGCATCCCGCTGTGCTTTGCGGTGGCCTTTATGGTTGCCTTTTTTGGGCTGTATTGGAGCCGCCCTCAGCACGATGTCTCCCTCATGGGGCAAATCGGCCGGGAAAGCATCCGCTTTTTCATGAGGCTGCCCATTGACGACCCCCTCGCCCGTTCCGGAGAGCTTATGACAGTCAGCACCTGGAAAGCTCCTGAGGGCTATCAGATGGAAACGGCCCAGCTCTCCCACAGCAAGCTGGAAATCCTGACCAGGCGGGAGAGCCGGAGCCGCTTTGCAGTTCTGCAACTTCACGGTGGCGCTTTTGTCTCGGGAATCAACGACATTTACTTGGCCTTTGCCAAGCGGTACTGCGATCTTACCGGAGGCGCTCTGGTGGCCACCCTGGACTACCGCCTCTGGCCTCCCCATGACTATCCCTCCCAAAGGGAGGATGTCTGGGATGCCTGGCGCTATCTGACCCATACCCTGGGCTATCTGCCGGAAAACATCCTGGTGGTAGGAGACAGCGCCGGGGGCAATTTGGCGCTTTCCCTGGGGCTGCGGCTTCGGGACCTGGGGAGACCCCTGCCACGGGGCTTCATTTGCATGTCTCCCTGGGGGGATCTGAGCAACTCCGGGCCATCCCATCTGACCAATGCCACCCGGGATCCCACCTTCGGCATCCCCGCACAGAGCTTTGACGGCACCCCGGTTGGGGTCCCTACCACCTATGCCAAAGGCCGGGACTTGACGGACCCTTATCTCTCCCCCAGTTTTGGAGATTACGGAAGCTTTCCTCCCATGCTGCTGCAAGCCTCCAGCAATGAAGTGCTGTTAAGCGACAGCGAAAGGATCTATCAAAACGCCCTGGCTCACGGGGTGGACTGCACCTTCACCGTCTACCAGGACCTGTTTCATGTCTTTCAGGCCTCCCTGGACCTGACCCCGGAAAGCAAGGAAGCCTGGGAAGAGATCCGGCTCTTCCTGGAGCGGGTCATGGCCCATTAGGGAGCCTTCTTCCTTTATTCTCCCAGCTTTCCAAAGCCCTCCCCCAACACTTCATGGGCATCGGTGATAAACACGAAGGCCGACTCATCTACCTGCCGAACGATCATTTTCAGCTGCCCCACTTCCTGGGCACTGACAATGCAAAGCAGCATGGGGCGGGCCTCCCCACTGAAACCGCCCACCGCCCTGAGCACTGTCACGCCCCTTTGCAACTTGTCCATCAAATCCTCCTTGACCTGTTCATAGGCCATGGAGATGATGTAACAGGCTTTTTGCTTCGTGAAGCCCTCCATCACCACGTCGATGAGCTTGGTGGTCACAAAGATGGAGACCATCGCGTACAGAGCGTATTCCACCTGGATGAAGAATCCCGCTGCCAACACCACGCAAAAGTCGATGAACAGCAAAAAAGCGCCGATGGAGATATGCTGAAAACGGTTATGTACCATCCGGGCCACCATGTCGCTGCCCCCGGTGGTTGCGCCGGCCCGCAGAATCATCCCCAGGCCAACCCCCAGCAGCACCCCACCAAACACACAACCCAAAAAGGGATCATAGGTCACAGCGGGAACAGGCACCAGGTCGATCATCAGGGAAAAGAGCACCGTGGCCACCAGGGAACGAAAAGCGAAAACCCTGCCCATGGTACGGTAGCCTACCACAAACAGGGGGATGTTCAGCAAAAGGCTCACCAAACCCACAGGGGTGCCAAAAACGTAATTCAGCACTGTGGCAACGCCGGTCAGTCCTCCCGGGGCGATCGAGTTGGGCACCAGAAACATGGGATAGGCAATTGCTCCCAACAGGCAACCCACGATCATCTGAAGGTAAGATATGACCCGTTCGTTTGCCAAGAAGCTGTTGGATTTCGCCATCAATGGACCTCCTTTGGTTTCTCACCCGCCCCGGGGCTTCGCCCGGGCTGGGGTTCGCAATTTGCTGCAATTCTGCCGCACTCCCGCAGGCGGCTTTTCACCGCCTGCGGGCCCCTGATGTATCCAACATCAGATCCTTACTCCTTCATGGCCAGGGAAACGCCCAGGGCCTGATTCACCTGGTCCATCAGCTGCGGGGATATGCTGCCCAGCAGGCGGATGAGCCGGGTCTTTTCCAAAGTACGCACCTGCTCGGTGAGCACCATGGAGTCCCGCCACAGGCCCCCCTGACCCGCGGGGATGAGTACATGGGTTGGCATCGCAGGCCTCTTCGGCTGAGCCGTCAGCGCGGCCACAATTACCGTGGTTCCATACTGGTTTCCCATATCGTTTTGAATAATCAGCACCGGCCGCACTCCACCCTGTTCGCTTCCGATGACAGGGTCCAGATTGGCCATATAAATCTCGCCTCGCTTCATACTGCTTCACGCTCCGAGGCGGCAAATACCGCTTACTTTGGCGGCCTTATGTTGGCGTCTCCTCCCCAGCTCATAGTATAACACGCCCACAGGCAATGCAACAGGCTTTCCTGCGCCATGGCACAAGGCCACCCTCTCTATCGTATGGTCTCCCAGAGCTTGTGTGTCATGAGCGCAGGAAGAAGAGCGCCCAAAGGCGCTCTTCCACAAAGCAAAGGCAGCATTCCAGAACCTTAGCCCCTGGTTTCCCTTTCAAACCATTCCAGATAGGCTCCCCGGAGCTTTTGGAACAGTTCCTGTGCATATCCGCCTACGGCTTTGCCGTCGATTTCATAGACCCGGGTAAACAAAGCCAGGGAGCTTAATACCATCACCTCGTCGGCTCGCATCATCTCTTCCAGGGAATAGGAGCGTTCCTCCACGGGAATGTCCAGCTCACGGCAGAGCTCCAGCAGATGCTTGCGGGTAATGCTGGGCAATATCCATTGGCTCAGCGGGGTCGTCACCACCGTGCCGCCTATCAGCACAGCCAGCCCGCTATGGGCACACTCGGTCACATACCCGCCCCGATGCAGCACACATTCGTTACAGCCTGCATCCATGGCCTTCTGGCTGGCCAGCACGTTGGGCAGCAGGTTCAGCGTTTTGATATTGCAATGGGCAAAGCGGGTGTCCTCCGCCGTGATCAGCCGATACTCCTGGTCCCGGTCGGGTACAATCCCGTGGATGGTAACCAGAAGATTGGGAGGGACAGAGCTGTCTGGAAAAGCATGCTTGCGGACGGCCGTTCCCCTGGACATCTGAAAATACAGCATGGCGTCCGGAATGTCCCTGTCGATTCTGGAGATCAGATCCTTGAGCAGCGCCGTCAATTCGTCCCTGGTGATGCCGGGATTGATCTGAAGCAGCTTCATGCTGCTAAAGAACCGGTCCACATGATCCTGGAGAGCAAAGCAGACGCCGTTGCGCACATAGCCCGCATCATACACGCCATCCCCAAAATACAGGGCGCGGTCATTCATGGGAATCATCATCTCATCCAGGCCCGTAATCCGTCCGTTGTAGTAGGCAAGATCTTTCATAGGGCATTGCGGCGCGGGCGGCTGCCGCCTCCGCACCTGCCTCCTCTTCAGCATTGGGGTGATCCCTGATCGCCATATCGTATTTGTATCATACACCCACCGGAAGGTTTTACGCAAGCTGCCAAAAAATCAAGGATCCAGGGCACCAAACTTCGCCCCTGACGCACTCTCTAGCGTTCCTCAATCCTGGCCCCCAGGCTTCGCAATTTCTGTGGAAGATCCTGATACCCTCGCTCAATATGTCCGGAGGGATCCTGCAAAATGGTTTCCCCCTCACAGATCAGCCCTGCCAGCATCAGGGCCGCCCCAGCCCGCAGGTCTGTACTGGTCACCGTGGCTCCCACGAGGCTGTGGCCCCCTTCGATCAGTGCAAAATGATTCTCAATCCGGATATGAGCTCCCAACCGGCATAGTTCCGTGGCATGCATAAATCTGTTTTCAAAGACAGTTTCTGCCAGAATGCTGGTTCCATGGCATTTGAGCGCCACCACCATCATGGGCGCCTGCATGTCCGTGGGAAAACCAGGGTAGGCTAAGGTGCGGGCTTCAAAGGGCGAAATGGCAGTACCGCTGATGCGAATGCCCGCCGGAGTCTCCCGGATGCCCACGCCCGCCTCCTTCAGCTTGAACATCATTGCTCGCATGTGTTCCGGCCTGGCTTTGCGAATGAGGATGCTGCCCTGGGTAATGGCTGCCGCGCAAAGCAGAGTACCCGCCTCAATCCGATCCGGAATAGGCTTGTGCACAGCCCCATGGAGCGTCTCCACGCCGTCAACCACCACGGTGCCCGTGCCTGCTCCCGCCACCCTGGCGCCCATGGCGTTCAGGCAATCCGCCAAATCCACGATTTCCGGCTCCTTGGCCGCGTTTTCCAAAATGGTCTGGCCCCGTGCCAGGGTAGCGGCCATCATCAGGTTTTCCGTTGCCCCCACGCTCGGCAGGTCCAGGTACACCCGGTCGCCGATCAATTTGCCGGAGAGCTGCCTCTGTCCTCCCTTGGCGTGAACCATGGCCCCCATGGTCTGCAAACCCTTCACATGCAGGTCTATGGGCCGCTGGCCAATGGCGCAGCCCCCCGGCAGGAAGACACAGGCACTGCCGCTTCTGGCCAATATCGGCCCCAGCACCAGCACGCTGGCCCGCAGCTTGCGGATCATCGTCTCGTTATCCGGGCTTCCGGGGTGCTGGGCACACACGGACACATCCCTGCCGCTGCGTTCCACCTGGGCTCCGCAATCCCGCAGAATCTGCAAAAGGATGTCCACATCGGTGATGCGCGGCACGTCCTTGACGATCAGCGGCTCCTGAGTGAGCAACCCTGCCGCCAGTATGGGCAGCACCGCGTTTTTGGCCGTGCTTACATCCACCTCGCCACTTAGACGCGGGCTGTGAAAAATCCGATAGTCTGCCACAGTCTCACCACCTTGCTGCGCATCCCGCCCTCCATCATGAAAGCCTTATCAATCCAAGGTTTGGTCATGTTCATTCCCTCCCGTCGCTCCCATTTTGGCCGAAGCAGCTCCCTGCAATGCTGCGTGGAAACCATTTGAAAGCTTCGATTTTTCGGCCTCGGGTGCAATCCTTGGATGCATGAAATCACGCGCCGCTTCTTCCTCCATGGAGCCCATGGGAAATTTTCCAAATGGCGGCCGTTTCCATTTTCAGCCCAAACATGCTATAATGGAGAACCTCATTCCCTTCCCCACAACCCCGGGATACCAAGGAGAAAATGCATGAATCGATTTGTGTTGAAAGCACCCTATCCGCCCAACGGCGATCAGCCCGCAGCCATCGATTCTCTGGCGCGGGGCGTGCTGGAGGGCAAAAAAAACCAGGTTTTGCTGGGCGTCACCGGCAGCGGCAAAACCTTTACCATGGCCTCCATCATAGAAAAGGTGCAAAAGCCCACATTGGTGCTGGCCCATAACAAAACCCTGGCTGCCCAGCTTTGCAGCGAATTGCGCGCTTTCTTTCCAGACAGCGCCGTAGAGTATTTTGTCTCCTATTACGATTACTATCAGCCGGAGGCGTACATCGCCGCCACCGATACGTACATCGAAAAGGATTCATCCGTAAATGAGGAAATTGACCGCTTGCGCCACAGCGCTACCGCCGCCGTGCGGGAGCGAAGCGATGTGATCATCGTAGCCAGCGTGAGCTGTATCTACTCCATGGGCGATCCCAGCGAGTATGAGGGCATGATGGTGAGCCTGCGCCCGGGCATGACCCTCTCCCGAGACAAGCTGATTGACCGGCTGGTGGAGATTCAGTACGAACGCAACGATTTCGCTTTTGAGCGGGGCAGCTTCCGTGTCCGGGGCGACGTGCTGGAGATCATCCCCGCCAATGCCAGGGAACACGCCTTGCGCATTGAGTTTTTCGGCGATGAGATCGAGCGCATCCGGGAGATCGAGGTGGTCACCGGCAACGCGCTCACCACCCTGGAACACGCCATGGTGTTCCCAGCCACACATTATGCCATGGATCGGGAAAAAATGAACGCCAACATCGATGCCATTGAGCGTGACCTGACCCTGCGGGTCCAGGAACTCAAGGACGCCGACCAGCCGCTGTATGCCCTGCGGCTCCAGCAGCGCACCCGCTACGATATCGAGATGCTGCGCCAGATCGGTCACTGCACCGGCATCGAAAACTACAGCCGCTACTTTGACGGCCGCAAACCCGGCGATACACCCTATACGCTGCTGGATTATTTTCCCAAAGACTTTCTTCTGTTCATCGATGAGAGCCACGTCACCGTGCCCCAGGTAAGAGCCATGTACAACGGAGACCGGGCTCGCAAGGAAAACCTGGTGGAGTATGGCTTTCGTCTGCCCTCCGCCTTTGACAACCGGCCCCTGCTCTTTGACGAGTTCTTGCAGCGCATCCATCAGGTGATTTTTGTCAGCGCCACCCCAGCCGCCTACGAACTGAGCCTCAGCGAGAACACCGTGGAGCAGATCATCCGGCCCACAGGCCTCATCGACCCCCAGGTGATCCTGCGCCCCGCCACCGGCCAAGTGGACGACCTGGTGGGCGAGATCCACAAAACCATCGACCAGGGCAACCGGGTCCTGGTGACCACCCTTACCAAGCGCATGGCCGAAAGCCTCACCGACTACCTTGCCAGCCTGAACATCAGGGTGCGATATCTCCACAGCGATATTCAGACCATGGAGCGCACCGAGATCATCCGTGACCTTCGCCTGGGTGAGTTTGACGTCCTGGTGGGCATCAACCTCCTGCGGGAGGGCCTGGACATGCCGGAGGTGGCCCTGGTGGCCATCCTGGACGCAGACAAGGAGGGCTTCCTGCGCAGTGAAACGTCCCTGATTCAGACCATTGGCCGCGCCGCCCGCAACGTGGACGGCCGGGTCATCCTGTACGGTGACCAGCTTACCGACAGCATGATGCGGGCCATGAACGAAACCAATCGCCGCCGTGCGCTCCAGGAGGCCTACAACCGTCTCCACGGCATCACCCCCCAGAGCGTCAAGAGCACCGTACAGGCTTTGCTCAAGATCACCACCGATTTTGCCGAGCATGCCCCCGAGGGCATCAGCGAAGAGGAAAAGCTCCAGCTTCTCCAAAGCCTGGAAGACCGAATGCTCTCCGCCGCCAAAGCCCTGGATTTCGAGCAGGCTGCAAAGCTAAGGGACCAGCTTTTTCAACTCAAGGGAGACAAAGCGCCCTCCATCCAAAAACCCCAAGCCAGGGCGCGCAGGCGGCAGGAGAGAATGCGGAAATAACAAAATCGATACAGGGGGGCTGGGGATATGACCCCCGGACACTTACTCTAAAATCCGTGTCAGCACCATGAACACCGCTGTTCCTCCGCCAATGCTCAGCAGCACATTTCTCTTCCACGTGTGAATCAGCACAATGCAGCCGATGGCAATCCCCTCAGGCAACCCATGGGGTGAAGCCACAAGATCCATATCCTTCAAGCAATACACCACCAAAAATCCCATCATGGCCGGTGGAAGCGTGCCCCCCAGATACCTCACCACTGGGGGCACTTTTCTCTTCTCCGGAAAGAGCCAGAATGGCAGAAATCTGGTCAGCGCGCACCCAGCGGCCACTGCCAGAATCATGACCAAAGTCTGCAGAGGATTCAGCGGCATAGGCGCCTCCTTCCCATAAGCAGCGCGGCCACCATGCTGCCCATGGCGGGGAGGATAAAGCCTCCCCGGCCAAAAACAAGCAGGCTGACAGCTGCGCTGGCCAGGCCAATGATGGCGGAGGCGCGGTTTTCCTTGCGCTGCCACTGGTCCAGAAAAAGCACCACAAACAGCGCCGTGAGCACAAAATCCAGGCCATTGGTTTCCATCCGGATGAGGGAGCTAAGCAGGCCTCCCAGGAATGTGGCGGCCACCCAATAAAAGTAATCCAGCAGGGAGATGACCGCATAAAAATGGGCGGGCTTAGCCTCCGGCGGCGGTGCAACCGTGCAGGCGATGGAGAAAGTTTCGTCGCAGAGCAGATAGATCAGCACATTGCGAAGTTTGCCCATATCCCGGTATCTGGGCAGCATGGAGAGGCCGTAAAACAGATGCCTGGCGTTGACCATCAGGCTCATCAAAAAGGCGGAAACCGGGTCAAAGGAAATGATCAGCAAGGTAATGGCCACATATTGCATACTGCCGCAAAAGGCCACCGCGCTCATCAGCGTTGCGTAGAAGGGGCCATAACCCTTCCCGGCCATCAGTACCCCATAGGCCATTCCCAGGCACGTAAAGCCCGTGAGCACCGGAAGGGTATGAGGAAAGGCGGCACGGAGGGCCATCGCCATCTTTTGTCGTGAAGCAGACATCAAAACCTCGACTTTGCGTGTAACTTTGTGACTCTATCTCTCTTGGAGCGGTTGGTACTCCCGCCGCTCCTGGACATTCAGGTAAGCCGGGCGGATGATCTTGTCCATATTGATGAGCTCCTCCATCCGATGAGCGCTCCAGCCCACGATGCGCGCAATGGCAAAAATGGGGGTGAACAACTCCCGGGGGATGCCAAGCATGGAATAGGTAATGCCGCTGTAGAAATCCACATTGGCGCTGACGCCCTTGTAGATACGCCGCTCCCGGCTGATGATGTCCGGAGCCAGCCGCTCCACCATGGAATAGAGGGCAAACTCCTTTTGCTTCTCCTTTTCCTTGGCCAGCTTTTCCACAAAGCCCTTGAAGACCGTGGCCCTGGGGTCGGAGAGGGAATAGACCGCATGGCCCATGCCGTAGATCAGACCCTTCTTGTCAAAAGCCTCCTTACGCAGGAGTTTCAGCAGATATTCCTCCACTTGGGCCTCATCGGTCTCATCCTCCACATTGCGCTTGAGGTCCTCCATCATCTCCACGACCTTGATGTTGGCGCCGCCGTGTTTGGGGCCTTTCAGGCTGGCCAGGGCCGCTGCCATGACGCTGTAGGTGTCGCTGCCAGAGGAGGTAACCACATGAGTGGTGAAGGTGGAGTTGTTGCCGCCACCATGCTCCATGTGCAATATCAGGGCCAGATCCAGCACATGGGCCTCCAGGTCTGTATAGCCCTTGTCCGGGCGCAGCATCCTCAGCAGGTTCGCAGCCGTGGAAAGATTGCCCTCAGGCCTGTGGATGTAGAAGCTCTCGTCCCGCTCATAATGGTTGTAGCTATGGTAACCATAAACGGCCAGCATGGGAAATACAGCGATGAGCATCAGGCACTGGCGCAATACGTTGGGGATGGAGATGTCGTCCACCCGATCATCATAGCTGGCCAGGGTCAGCACACTCCGGCTCAGCGTGTTCATCATGTCCCGGCTGGGAGCCTTCATAATCACATCCCGCACGAAGTTGGTGGGCAGCGTCCGGCAGTCCCCCATCACGGCGCAGAACTCCTTGAGTTGCTCCCGGCTGGGCAGCTCTCCAAAGAGCAGCAGATAGGCTACTTCTTCAAAACCAAGGCGGCCGCCGCTCATCACCCCGTTCACCAAATCGATGATATCGTAGCCCCGGTACCAAAGCCGCCCCTCGCAGGGCACGCTTTCGCCGTCCACAACCTTGCTGGATTCAATTTCAGAAATACCGGTGAGCCCCGCCAGAACACCTTGGCCCTGTCTATCGCGCAGCCCCCTCTTTACGCCATAAAGATTGTAAAGCTCGGGGTTCATGCTGGCATTTTGTACGAGGCGGGATTCGTTTGCGCAGGCATAATCCGCCAATCGCTCCAAGGGAGATCGGGTCATATGGCATTCCTCCTTCTGGGGTGATGGTTCTGTTAAGCTGCAAGGAGGGAACCCTCCTTCTTTCAGGCAAACCTTATGCAATATGTGGATTCCTCCCTATTTTATACTATAAATGCGCGAAATTTTTCCGTCAAGTTTTTCTCTTGTTTTGGCATCCATATCCGGCATCCATATCCTTCCCTTATATAACCCCATCTCCCGCGTTCCTTGTCGCAAATTGTTTGCTTACGTTGACTTCTGGCCCCTGGCGTGATACGATAAAAGGCGTTGACGCAATCAGTCGGATACCCGCGGGGAGGAGGAAAAAGCTTGGAAAACCAAGGCCACAAAGCAAGCTCCGCCCCTAAGGAACCCCCGGTATTCACACCCCTGGACCTGCCCCGCTGGGATGGGCCGGTAAGCCACCCTTTTTACAGCAAGGTGGGAAAGCGGGCGCTGGATTTTGTCCTTGCCCTGGTGCTGCTGCCCTTTTTTCTATTGCTGATGCTCCCCATCGCCCTGCTGGTAAAGCTGACCTCCGAGGGCCCGGTTTTTTACAAGGCTCTGCGGGGAGGCTACCATAATAAACCTTTTACAATCCTAAAATTCCGCACCATGGTGGTGGGCGCGGACAAGTACAGCGGCACCACCGCCTTGGACGATCCCCGGGTGACGAAGCTGGGCCGGATCCTGCGCAAAACAAAGCTGGATGAGCTGCCTCAGATATTCAACATTCTCAAGGGGGATATGTCCTTTATCGGCCCCAGGCCGGAGTTGCTCAAGTACACCACCCGCTACACCCTCGAGCAGGAATGCATCCTGTGGGTGCGCCCCGGCATCAGCGACCCCAGCTCCATCAAGCTGATCAGCCTGGATGCTGCCGTGGGCCATGACGACCCGGAAGGTTCCTACGAGCGCTACATTTTGGCGGAAAAGAACGCCATGCGGGTAGCCTACGCCAGGAGCCAATCCCTTCTCACGGACGCGGCTCTGTTTTGGACCACCCTGCGCTGCGTTCTGCGTAAGATCTGGATGCCTGAGGCTTCCGCTCCTTTATCCCCGCCCCAAAGCATGGAGGACCACAACGGATGAACACGGAAAAAAGCGTCCGGCTGGCGTATCTGATCCGCCGCCATGGGCTGGACATGACCAACAGAGGCGGCACATCCCATATCGCCAGCATTTTTTCCATGGCGGATATCGTGGCTGTGCTGTATGCGGATATAATGCACCATGACCCCCAGCATCCCCGCCTGCCCGACCGGGATCGCTTTGTGTTAAGCAAGGGCCATGCCGGGGCCGGCGTATACGCAGCTTTGGCGGAATGCGGCTATTTTCCCGTAAAGGACCTTGAGAAACATTGCCAGAATGGCAGTCCCTTCAGCGGCCATGTCAGCCACAAAGGCATTCCCGGCGTGGAGGCCTCCACAGGTTCTCTGGGTCAGGGGATGCCCATGGCCATGGGAATGGCCATGGCCGCGAAGCTTAACGGACAGAGCCACCGTGTCTATTGCATCATCGGAGACGGTGAATGCGATGAGGGAGCGATCTGGGAGTCCGCCCTCATTGCCAACCAATACAAGCTGGACAACTTCATCGTCACCATTGACTTTAACAAGAT
>Ga0123335_1006942_pt1 | contig 12915 bp, 10 predicted proteins | sample BiotimSIPDNA_2_FD_89707 | JGI IMG/M metagenome (GOLD analysis project Ga0123335, IMG submission 89707) | Anaerobic biogas reactor microbial communites from Washington, USA - Biogas_R2 time_0 SIP DNA | ecosystem: Engineered > Bioreactor > Anaerobic > Unclassified | place: Washington, USA... | reverse complement strand
TGGTGATACTTCCACATTAAAGGAACAGAAGAGAAGAGGCACCGGTACTCTGAACTGACAGGAGACGTTGCCTCACCCATAACCCAAGCACTTGGAGTGTCTGTCAAACTGGAGCCACCTCAGCGTCCTCCGACGCGGCTCTTTCGCCTCCTCCACCGCCGCCAGAGGCCGTCCCGGACGTCCCAACGGGGGCAGCCGACAGCCGCACCGTTTTCACTCCCCAGCGCTCCACCCCGGCCGATTTCGCCGGGTCGGAAAAGAGCCCCTCGAAGAAGCGAACGTACGAGTTGAGCACAGTTACTGGCGGCGGATAGAGGTTCGCGACGAACTCTTTCACACGCGATTTCGCATCCTGTCCTCGGAAGAAGAACGATTCGTCCGGCCAGAAGTCTTTGATACGCCGAAGCAAGTCTGCAGCGCTGTCGATCAGTCCCCCCTGCCCGTACGGCTCCCCCCACATCAGGCAGTCCTGTGAGAGCATTCTTTGGAGGAGAGTTGAACCCGTTCGCCAACCGGCCGCCATGAGGAACACCGGCGACTCCTGACTCGGGCTGACAATTCCAGGCCAACGATGCCGAAACACGTCGATCCCGTCACGCAATGTCAAGTTGCCGTGAGAGTCGTTCACCGCACACCCCCTCGGGGCTCCCGACGTTACGCGTCGATTTTCGGCCCCGGGTGTTTTTTACGACGCCTTCCGCATGGACTGCGGTAAACGCCGTTTCCCCGGAAGCCATCCACTCTAAGCACCCGTGCGTTTACCAGGAATACACCCCACCCAGTGGAACTTACGGGCGTAACCTATAGCCTCCTGCGTCACGCTGTCGAGCCCCCAGATACAACTAGGAAGATCGGTTTTTGCAGAATTCAGATGCTAGTACCGTGAAGTCAGCACTTACTCCATCGGAGCCTCCAATCTGCCTCGAAACGCGAGTTGTGCTGTCATCTTCCTTCAACCTCCCCTGCGTCTCTGCGTGAGCCCCCTCCGTGCCCTCTGCGCCTCTGTGTTCATGTCCTCTTCGCCTCCTTCGTGGCGATTCTCCCCTGCTCAAGGGGTGCGTCGCGCCAAGTCTCCGATGCTCAACAACGATGCGATCCCCATGGCACGGTCCTGAGCAAGGACAGGCTTCATCGCCACCTGGAGGGACCGACAAAGCCAGCAACGGCCCAGTCGCCGCCCCCTCCCTCGAGGCTGTTCAACTTGCCCCTTGAAAAGCCCGGGCAAATCCATATAATGTACGCATGTACAAATACCGGAACCACGCCCTAGCGCCCACAGCCCCGTCACCGCTCCATTTCCCCCAAATCTTCCTGTCATCAATCTTTCTGTCGTTCATTCCCCTGCCCGCCAAATTCCCTTGCCTTCGATCTTCGATGCCCCTCCCTTCAACGACTCCCCACGCGCGCCTCTCCTCTGGCAAATACCCAAGCCCCATTCCGCAACCAAGCCCCCACACCGGATCCAATACACCGCCACCCCCCAAGCAAGCCAAGAGTACCCAAAGACAACGCGCAACAATGGCATCTACGGCAACAACGCAAACAATGCAAAGAACGCACGCGCCACCGTATCGACCACACCCAAGAGAACGCCCCGCACGCCCCCGGTATTGGCAGAATCGCTCATCCGTTGGCCAACTCGCCGAGCGAATAACGCGGGCACCCGGAGGAATGCACCGGCAGACGCCCCTGTTCCCCCTCAATCTCGATCAACGATTCGACCTCCCCCGTGCGGTCGAATCGGGCAATCAGCAGTTCCGTCGACAGATTGTGACCCAACAGCGTGCGATTGGCCGGCGCCGCCAGCGAGCGATAGATCAGCCACTGATGCTTGCCGACCATCACCCGGTAGCCGGCGGCGACGTTCGGCGGCACGACCTGGCGATCCGCGGCAACCGTGAGCCGCCGCCAGGTGGCCAGCTGCGTCATGCGCCGCGGCTTGAGATCGAAGAAGAGCGGGGCGAACAACGCGCCGCCTTGGCCCGACAATTGGAACTCGATCGCTTCACCCGTGCTTGCCAGCCGGCCGGGAGAATGCTCAGTCCGCCATTCCGGCAGCGCCAAGGGGAGGAGCAGTGCCGCGGCCTTCCTCCCGAGAAGGAACGCTTCGTGGGTCTCCTCGGCCGGTGCCAGGCCGGCGTCGGGGGCCAGGGAGAATCGCCCGCGGTACTCGATCGATTCGTCCGGACCGTCGAGAATCGCGTCGGCGAGGAACAGGAACCGGTCCTTCCTCGCCATGGCAATGTGGCGCTGGATGCGCGCACCCCGGCTCAGTTCAATCTGCAGTTCCAGGTAGTCGACGTCCTTATCGCTTACCCAGCACATTTCCTGCCAGGTCGATTCGGGTTGTAGCAGTTCGCCGCCCAGCCGGACTTCGGGCGTCCAGGTGCCGTCGAGGAGCAGTTCGGCTTGCTGCGACAATTCCATGCGGAAGTCGGGCTTCTCGTAGGAGAGTGCCAGCTTGGGCTCGTGCCGCCCCCAGCCGGGCTGGAGGACCGCCACGGCCGCCCAGGAAGAATTGTCTGCGGGCAGCGGCAGGCGGTCGGCGTCGATGCCCTTCAGCGGCGCCCGGCCGGGCAGGGCCAGCGAGGCCATTGCCTTGTCGTTGTCGTCGCCGCCGCAGGCCAGGGCGGCCGCGAGCAGGTCGGAATCGTCCGTCTGCCCGTCGGCCTCGGAGAGAGCCTGGCTGCCGTCGGGACGGGCCAGCCGGACAGCCGCTCGAACTGCCCATTCGTATTGCATGCCCGCCGTGGCGCTGGAGCAACCCTTTTCGAGATGCTCGCCCAGGATGCGACACCGCGTCCAGCACGCCAGCAAAGGACGAAAGACGTCGAGTATCCGGCTGTTGGGCAGCCCCTCGCCGTCGATCAACTCAAGCATCCCCGCCGAGAGAGTCTTTCGGGCCGGCTTGGCGGCCTTCCGGCACGGTGCGATTTCCGGGAACAGGTAGGCCAGGGTGAGCGGGAGTTCGCCGCCCAAAAGCTGTTGCAGGAGTGGTCGTTTCTCGAGCGGCGATTCGCATGCCTCGCGGGCGAGACCGCGCAGGTGGTCGAGCAATTTCCACCAGAGGCTCGACGGGAGTGTTGCCGAGGCCGGCGGCAGGATGCGTGCCCAGGCGATCGCCTCCAGCCCGCGGGCCTCGTCGAGCGGTTCCGCCGCCGTCCGCTCGATCCAGGCTTCTGCTCGTTCAGACCAGGGCGACTGGCGATGGAGCCCGTTGCCCAAAGTCAGCAGGAGACGCCGCGCGTTGGCGTCGACCGTCGATTCGCCGGTTCCCCAAAGCAGAGCGTTCCCGTCGCAGGCCGACAACTCGTGCGGGGGGACCGGGGAAGTCCGGTTCGCCAGATACTCCTGCCATCGAGCCCAACCTTGCTCCTGATCGCCGCGTCCGTAGGCTCGCCGGACCCCCTCGGGCGCCGATTTGTGCCAAACCTGATCATCGGTGTGCGAGCTTTCCTGCATGGAATCCAATCGTGTCATCTATCTCTTCCAAGGCGTCAAACGAAGACGGCGTGAACCGTCGCCGGGGGATTGTCGTGGTGATAGGCAGGATATAATCTTAACAAGTTCAATCTTGGAGGGCTTCCCCCTCCGATACGCTGATTTGGCATGAGAAAGGCGCTGCGATGAAACAAGAACTGGGGATTCCGCGTCGATCGTACGGGCCTCGCTGGGCGTCCCTGCTGCTGATCAGCGTCCTGCTCGCGTGTTCCTGCCGTGCTGAACCGGATCAACAAGCCCTGAGGCCCCTGCCGTCGAGTCCGGCCGCCACGGATTCCGGTGCCGTGCCCCCCGTCGCGACCGAACCCGTGCCGATCGATTCAGAAGGTCAGGCAGAGCAGGTTCCGCAAGACAAGGCGGAGGAGCCGGTGGATGAGTCGCAAACGGCGATGCCGGAAGAGGCCGGGAAGACCGCCGCGGCGGACCAACCGGACGTGCCCCAGGTGGATCCGCCGGAGACGGATTTGGAGCAGAAGCTCGACTTCGGCAAACCTCTCGTCGAGGGGCTGGGAAAGAACGAGCTGCTCGATCCGAAGGACCCGATCTGGCTGACCAGGGATCGCAAGAGCGTCATAATGCAGTCGATGGTCTGCCAGCGCCAGGCGCCCTTGGAGATGTTCGCGTGCCTCTACGGGTCCAAGGAGCATGAATCGGTCCTGACGGTGCCCGTCAAGGCCAACGTCGTCCACACGGGCTTGCTGGCGGCCGGAGCGAAATCGGGCACGCCCGTTCGCTGGGACCCCGAATACGCTCCGCCCACCGGAACGGAGATCGAGATCACCGTCCTCTGGAAGGACGAACAGGGCAAGGTTCAGAAGGCCCGGGCGCAGGATTGGGTCAAAGATCTGACCACGGGCAAGGCGATGACCCATCCCTGGGTGTTTGCCGGCAGCCGCATGCACAAGGATGAGGAAACCGGCCGGGAACACTACATGGGGGACTCGTCCGGCGACTTGATCTGCGTCTCCAACTTTTCCACCGCCACGCTCGATGTGCCCGTTCAGAGTTCCGACTCGAACGCCTCATTGATGTTTGAAGCCTTCACGGAACACATCCCGCCCTTGGGCACGCCGGTAACCATCGTGCTGACGCCGAAGCTGGCAGATCAGGATAGCCCCGGTAAGTCCGATTGAGGTGGCGCTCGTCGTCATCCGCTTCTCTCAAGGATCGTCTCGCCGTGGCTCAACTGGCCAGCACCGTGTAGGTGCATACGAAACGGACCTCTTCTCCCGGAGCCAAATCGACAGTCCAGATGAGTTCGTTCCGTGGGTTGATCGACCACGCCCCCTCTTCGCGAAGCCGGGTCTTGGGTTCACCTTCAGCGGAAATCAACTCGCCCGAGAATCTCTTCCGAATCACCAACGTCACCCGTTCGTTGCGATGGTTGTTCGCCAGCACTTCGGCCTGCACCTTCGCCTTTCGGTACATTCTTCCGTAAGCTTCGTAGCCGGCCCGCTGCCCTTCCACTTCATGCTCGCTACTGAGCGTTCGTATGCTGAGGGCCTTGTTGACGCGAAGCGTTGTCTGCTCGCCCGCATTCACCCATTGACTGATCTGCTGTCCCAGGAATCGTCCGTCGGCAACGATCATGGCGGGAGCCGTTGTCATGGGAAAGCCGAGGGGATTCCGAAAACGGAGCGCATCCCACGGCAGATCCTCGTCGGATTTGCTGTCGCGATTGCCGCCAAGACGTCCGTCGGCCAGGCGTGCATCCGGGATGATCCACTCGACGATTCGTTCATAGTCTGCCTTGGCGGCAGCCGTTTGCAGCGTCAACGAGTCTCCCACGTCGAGCGTGCGCCGGCCGATCGACTCAAAATGCAGATCGGCACCTTCCCCCATAGGGACGGCCGAGAGGTCGATGCCCTGTTCCGGATCCGTGGCATTGACGGCCACGAGTTGGCTCATGACAGCACGATCGGTACCGCGATGGGGTTGACTGAGTTGCTGGAAGAACTGGTTCCAGGTGGTTTCAGGCGACATGGGCGAAAGAACGTTGGCGAAGTGAACGCTCGGAAATCCGGAGATCAAACGGATGTCGGCATTCCGAATCGGTGCGAGTTCGTTCTTGATCACGGCACTCTGGCGAATCGCCAAAGTTGCGGGATCGCTGACGTCGATCTGATAGCTGGGTGCCCAGGCCACGCCTCGGGTCAAGGACCAAATCACAATCGATATGGGTTTCTTCTGTTCGGGCGACACGTCCAAGAGCATCACCGGTCGCTCGCAGGATACCACCTGAATCCCGCCCGGAACTTCGACGGCGGCAATCGTCGATCGATCGAAGAACGTCAAGCCGCCGGCGGTCTCCAGGGCAAGCATCGACGCTGTCAGGCTGCCGGGATAGGCCATTCCAACGGTGAGTCGCCGCCGGTACTCGGAAGACTCGTAGTCGTGTTTCGAAGGCTTCTGGCCGGAAGGACCGACGACCTTTCCGGAAACCGGTTCGAGATGAGGTTCCTTGAACCGAACGACCACCTCACGTCCAGCCAGATCCTGCTGGAAGTCGGTCGGGAACGCTTCCGAGAACGCCAGATCGACCGAACGGCGAGTTATCCGAACGGTCACGTTCGTGCTGCTCTCGACCCAGAATGTGCCGTGAACCGCGTCGGGAAGGTTCTCGATTCGGTAAGTGCCCCCTTCGGAAACCTCTCCTGCATATTCAACGCAGGCCAGACCGTTCTTGAACAACGCCAGCGAGTTCAAGGACAAGTCGAGCGACCTCTCCTCAGCCGCAGCCGATGATACGATCAACAAACCCAACGCGCAAATGCCGATTCGCAACATAGTTCTTACCTCCCACCACAGGCACGCCAACAGGATGACTTGACACACCAGCCGTTCGAGCATCGATCTCACTTCGAGCCCGTCGACTCCGTAGAACGACCTTCTGCGATCAGTCTACCGCCCTGTGCAAAAACACGCTATTGAGAGGAAGAAGATTCGGAACAAGAACGGAACAAACAACCCCCAAGAGGGGACCGAACGCGTCTGGATTCACTGATGCCTGTCAACTACCACGGCTTCCTGCCGACAAAAACGTAATAGGGCATCCGCAGCAGCGGGAAGTAGGGCACCTTCCCGCGATACTCCCGAAATTGCACCGGCTCGAAGCGGCGGTGCAGGAAAGGCACGTGGTCGGTCGACGGGTAGACGTTGTCGGCGGCGAACCAGACGGGCCAGAAGGAACGCGTGAGCCATCCGTGACGCATGAATCCCTCCGGAGGATGCTTGCGCGACACGTAGAAATCGACGACGCCGATCGTGCCGCCCGGCTTGAGCATGGCATAGGCGTTCTCGACGGCCGCGAACCAGTCGGGGATCATGGTGAGCGAGTAGGAGAAGGTCACCACGTCGGCCGCCCCCTCGGCAGGCCGCCACGTCGTGGCGTCGGCCTCCACCGCTTCGGCATTGGTCCATCCGCGAGCCTGGAACCGCTCGGAGGCAACCTTCAGCAGCGACGTGGCCAGATCCACCACGTAGGCCTTCTTGAGATGGCGGATGCTCTCCCCAAGGTTCTCGAGGTTGGCCCCGGTGCCGCCCCCCATGTCGGCCCAGATCCCGTCGTCGGGTACGTCGAGCAACTGCCAGAGTTCTTCACGCCCTTTCAGCAGGCGTTTGCGGAAGGCATCGTAGGCCTCCGCCTGCCCTCCGTAAAAGCTCTCCATCCGCGAAGCGTGATCCTTTCCGCGGATCGGCTTCATGGTGAGGTGATAGAGAACCTTGAGATCGGAGAGAAAGCCCATATCTGGCAGCCCGTTGAAAAAGCAAGTTGAGCGAACAGGAACGCATCTCAACGGGCTGCTAGACGGCCAGTTCGGCAATGTAGAAGCTGCCGTAGGTGTGGACGCGGCATTTCCGGTGCAAGTCCTCGGCCAGGTCCTGCTCGTAGCGAAGCAGATCTTGGAGCGGCCGCACCATGCCGCCGACCATGACCCTGACCCGATCGAGGAAGTCGGTTCTCAGCCCGCCACTGCGCCAGATCAACCGCGTTTCCGGGGCGGCCTTGTCGATGATCGCCTGCCACTCGGCTTCGAGGTGCTCGAAGTACTTGTCGCTCAGCCAATCCATGTGGTCGAGCAGCACGTAGCGGGAGATCTGGCCGTCGTAGCCTTCCAGGAAGCCCTGGACGGTATCGGTGTGTGTGGTCACGTTGTCGACCAGGCCGCCCTGGAGTTTGTCGAAATTCTCGGCCTTCAGGTATTCGGGACAGCACTCCGGGGTGTACTCGCCGTTGATGTAGACTCTCCAGAAGTAGTTGTCGCTGATGGGCAGCCGCGAGAAAACCGTATCGACGCAATCCTTGGCGAAGGTGGCGATGCCGCCGTCGTGCTGCGATTCCACCTGGACCCGCTGCGCCTTGGGGACGCCCACCATCGAGAGCGTGGAATCGCGGTTCATCAGAAATCGCATCGGTTTCGACCAGAACCGGTCGCGTATGTGCGTCTCGTAGATCTCGCGTTGTTCCTCCACCGTTTCGGCGGCAAGCACCTGGTCGATCCACGGGCGCACCCTGGCGACGCGGTCGATGTAGATGTTCATCATCCGCGCCAGCGACCCGCAGGTGCCGCGAAAGAAGAACGTTCGCCGCTTGCTGCAGAAGAACTTGATCTTCTTGTCCCAATACCCTCGCGACCAGGGCGAAAGCGAGTCGCGCAGGCGATCGCGATAGACTCGCCGTCCGTTGGGCAGACGACCGCGGCCGAACATCTGAAAGAAGGTGTCGTAGTCGAGATTGCGGATCGCCGACTGCTTGAGTTCGAGCAGGGCATTCTGCCGCGGATTCATGTCGACGGCGTGAACGTGTTTGGCACCGGCCAGGGCGTAGTCGAGGGCGTTGCAGCCGGCCGACGTGATCACCAGAACCGTGTCGTCCGGACCGATCCGGAGCGCCACCCGATCGAGTCGCGGGTCTTCCCAGCACGTGTTGTATACGAGGTTGTGGCGATGCACGAGGTTGAAGACTCGGCCGCTAACCCAATCTGTCATCGACATCATCAAGATTCCCGTGAGAAGAAACAGCGGGCTGCCCCGGTAGCGAACGGGCGGCCCGCAGACGCTGCCTCCGGAGCCTTGCCCAACGGCTTCGGGGCACCGCAACGCGCCGCCCGCAAATGGCGAGCTTCCCTCGTTGGAATGGGATATTTCCCGAAACAAGTCAATATACGCGAATCGGAGATCAACACAAGTCGCCGACAGGCGGCCGATCGGACCTCGAGCGGCTTTCTTCTCTACGCACCGAGAGTCGCCTGCTGATCGTGCCGGGCGCCAAGTTGGGCCGAAACGCCAGTGCTGGCCCCGGGTTACGCATCGCCCTGGGGGCCTGCCGTGCGGAGCCGCTTTCTGGGGGATCGGCCGTGGATACGAATCGCACAATGCCGAGAACAACTGACACAAATAGTGGTTGCGGTCGCAAGGCAGGAATACGCTCTTGCTGTTTTCCGGGGGGGGCGCTACAATCCGCCCCGCCATGTTTGCATCTCGAAAGATAATCGCACTGACGGTGCTGGCAATGCTGGCACTCTCGCTACGCCTCGGCGTCGTGGCGGCGCTCTGGTCGAACCACGCTGCGCCCGTCTCCTACGAGCACGGCCGGATTGCCCAAAACCTCCTGAACGGCGAAGGCTTCTCCATCGAGTTCCTTGGTGCTCCGTCGCGGCCCACGTCGCAGCAAGCACCGTTCTATCCTTTCTTTCTGGCTGGAGTTTTCGCGTTCTTCGGCGTCGAGTCCGCCGGGGCGATCCTCGTCGTTCAGTTGATTCAGTGTCTGGCCGGCACTGCCCTGGTTCTCGCCGTCGCCTGGCTGGCATGGTCGCTGCTGCCCGAGAGTCCCGCCACCGGTTGGCTGGCCGGAATCGGTGCGGCCGTCTATCCCACCCACCTGTACATGGTGACCCATTTGCAGGTGGCGCTCTGGGCGGCTCTGGCACTCACGCTGCTTCTGGGCGTCGTCGCATCGCCGCGGTTCCGCGGCACGTGGCGAGGGGCGATTCTGGCCGGCGTCCTTGCTGGTTTGCTTTTGCTCATTGAACCGATCCTGGCGCTGGCACTCCCCTTGTGCGCTGTTGCGTTCCTGATCAATGACATAGGCGACGCCAGACGGCGATTGTATCGCCCCAACGCTTCTCCGCACTGGCCAGGCGCCTTGGCACGTGCGGCCGCCATGGCATTGGTCGCCGCGATCATCATTACGCCGTGGGTCGCCCGCAACTGGCGGGTTCACGGGCAGTTCGTCTTCGTCAAGTCGACCTTCGGCTATGCCTTCTGGCAAGGAAACAATCCGAGCAGTTGGGGGACCGACAAGATCCCCAAGGCCGGCGTCGAAACGCTGCGGTTGGCCCACGACGGCACTCTGGCGGGAATGAACCGCGCCTTGTGGGAGGCTCGGCATGAAACCGTGTACATCGACGATGTGTTGCTTCGGCCCAACGGCTATCGCGAGTTAGCGGGGCTCAGCGAGGTTGAACGCTGCCGGGTGCTCGGCCGCAAGGCGGCCCAATTCGTTCGGGAAAACCCGCAACGTTACGGCCGGCTGTGCCTGAACCGATTACGCTACTTCCTGCTCTTCGACGAGACGAATCCGAAGGCGGCCAATCGGCTCTACCGCCTGGCAACGGTTGCCTGGCTCGTTCCGGCCTTCGTGGGTTTCCTCGTTACGCTGCGCCACTGGCGGCGGCTCTGGCCAACCTACGCGGTGTTTGCGGTGGTAACCCTGTTTCACGTGCTGGTGATCACGTCGGTTCGGTTCCGTATACCCATTGAGCCGCTATCGTTCGTCTGGGCGGCCGGTGCGCTCGCACCGCTGGCATATCACTTCGTGCCTCAGCCCCGTCTGCGGATCTATCGCCCGGGCGAGCGGCGCGACGACGGCCCGTCGGATCGCCACACACTCCAGGGCCCCCACTGGAAACGACGCGCTGCCTGACCGCGCCCGGGCATGGAACGGCTGTTGCCGAAAGGCAACGAACGCCTGTTCTTCTCCGTTGCACCACGAAAACCGCCAGAGGCGCCGTAAGTCCTTTAGGAGTAACCGGTTGTGGCGGCTGTCGACGGCCACGGAATCCGGCACAGCGGGGTTCGGTATCAGGATTGCTGGTAAGGGATGCGGTGGCCGCCGAAACGCGGCTCGATTCCCCGTGCTGAACTCTCCGTGATTGGCATCCTGCAATGCACGCACGCGAACTGGCCGAACTGGCGGCCCTGGTTTCGGCCCATGGACCCGTCTTCATTCGTTCCGGACTGCCGATCCCCGAGCGGAACATCGAAGCCTATTGGGTGGCGTCGAAATCCCGGCTCGACCGGTGGGGCAGAACGCTCAAACAGATCTCCGCTCGCGCGGCCGAACAGGGACGGTTGTCAACGGCGGCTCAGGAGACGCTCGTTCGGGGCGTCGTCGAGGAGATTTTCACCGGCGAGATCCTGACGCGAGTGTGGGCGGCCGTTGCCTGCGCCCACGATCGCCGGCTCAGCGCCGATCTGGCCGAACCGATCGCACGCGGCGTGCTGATCGCCCATCTCGAAGCCCGCCATCGCGTGCTCACCTTGCTGCTGCAAGGGTCTGCCGTCTCGCCCGATCTGGGCGTCAAGCTGAACCGGCTGCGGCGCCACACCGAGCGCTGGACCGATATGTTCGTGGGTTACCTGACGGGTCTGGAGGACGTGGCCGAGTTCGCCGTCAATCCGGAGCGAGCACGCGACTTTGCGGAAGACCTTCGCTTTCAAGCCAAGATGCCCGGCGGGCGGCACGCCTGGCCCCTCATCCAGGCCTCGCTTCGTTCGGCCCTCGACAAAGGCCTCACCACCGCCAGTCCCAACGGCGACCTGAATGCCCGCATCGCTCAGAGCATCCTCAGTTGCTTCCAGCCGGAACTCTTCGACGGGACGGGCCAGTTCCGCACGCTCTGGCTGGACCGCCTGACCAACACGGCCGACGATGCCCAGGGAATGCTCGAAGAACTGACTGCGGACTATGAACCGTCGCACCCTCACTCCGGGCAGGTGTCCGGGGCGCGGTTTCGCCGCTTCGGCGGTTGACAGGCGGAGGCAGGCGGACGAAAAGAACCTGCCTCACAATCTCCCGTGTTTCTCCCGCAGGCGTTGACTCTCGGTCTCGAGGATCCGCCGTTCTTTGCGGGTGAGGCTGTCTCTTCCCTGGCGATGGAGCTTGCTGAGGATGCGATCCACTTCCCCGTCCAAGGCCGCGTCACTCCGGTCAACCGCCTCATCGTCCGGGTGATGCACTCTGAGACGTGGCCGTCGCTGGAACAGCTTTCCGGACGCGAATCCGTCGGTGAGACGGGCAAAATTCCATCCCAGCCTCCAATAGAGGAATGCAAAGGCCGAGCCGGCCAGATGGGCCTGGTAGGCGATCTGTTCGGCCTGGGTCGACGCCCCGTACAGGTCGCTGGCGACGACAATGACTCCCAAAACCCAGGCGGGCATCGGGATGACCATCATGAACAGCACGGTGACTCGGGGGTAGTTCAGGGCGAAAAGGACGATGACGCCGACGACCGCCCCGGAGGCGCCTACGACGGGAACTGTGGGGCCGGCGCCGACAAGCAACTCGAAAGCCGCCCACACGACCCCGGCAACCACGATCATGGCCAGGTAGATTCTGAGGAACTCCCGCTGGCCATAACGCTGCTCCACGGCCCGGCCCAGAAAGAACAGGCCGATCATATTGCCGAAGATGTGGACGAGCGACGCGTGGCAGAATCCGTAGGTCAGGAATCGCCACCAGAGCCAAGGCTTGACCAGATCGCCGGCGTTCAGTCCGAGCCAATCATTCACTGGGTGGCTCACGATCCGCACGAACCCCCCGCCATACTCTTCGTAAGACTCCTTGGCAAAGAGTGCGCTGGCCAGGAAGACCACAAGATTGATGACGATAAGCCAGCCGATCACCGTGCCCGGCTTACGGATGCTGAAGCCGGTCGGCTCTTCGCGGTAGTATTCTCGATCGTAGATGCCCATGCGCAATTGTAGGTGAGTTGCTGGCCCGTGGGGCCATATTCTAGGGGGGAGCAACACCGACACTTGATTGTTGCCAGCCCCCATTCTGACCGAGGCGCCTACTCAAGCCTAGGCCATTTTGGGCAATGGGGGGCCGGAACCTGGAGCGTAGTCCGACAGAGGGGTGTTGTTCGGTTTTCAAAGATCGAAGGCACTAGTTGGACGGCGCCGCTTCGGGCAGTGCCGATGTACGCGAGTCCCAGCAGAGCGTTCGTTTAACCCGCTGCCGCAGGCGAGGTCGTTCACCAACTACCGGCCGCTTTAGGATGGTCGGCTATCCTCGCCTGCGGCAGCGGGTTAAACTCACATTCCGCTACCTGATGTTTTTCCAAAAGGGGGGTTGCGCCCTTCGTCGAAGTCCGTCATTTTACAGGCATGAATGGAACAACCTGGTATGGA
>Ga0123335_1006937_pt1 | contig 12919 bp, 10 predicted proteins | sample BiotimSIPDNA_2_FD_89707 | JGI IMG/M metagenome (GOLD analysis project Ga0123335, IMG submission 89707) | Anaerobic biogas reactor microbial communites from Washington, USA - Biogas_R2 time_0 SIP DNA | ecosystem: Engineered > Bioreactor > Anaerobic > Unclassified | place: Washington, USA... | reverse complement strand
TGATGAAGACCACCGAGCCCTCGAACTGGCGGAGCGCCTCCGTAAGGACGGCGCGCGAGTCCATGTCAAGGTGGTTGGTCGGCTCGTCCAGAAGAAGGAGCCCCGCGGGGTCCATGAGCATCTTGGCCAGGGCGAGCCGGGCTTTCTCCCCCCCCGAGAGCACGCCCACTTGCTTGGTGACATCGTCCTCACCAAAGAGGAACGTCCCCAGATAGCTGCGCACCTCGACCATGCGCCCCGCCGGTCCGGCGACATCTTCCATGGTCTTGAGCACCGTGCGTCCCGGATGAAGCACCTCAAGCTGGTGCTGAGCGAAGTACTCGCGGAGCACGTTGTGCCCCAGGACCACCGAGCCGCCGTCCGGCTCGATGACCCCGGCCAGCAGTTTGAGCAGCGTGGACTTGCCGGCTCCATTCGGCCCCACCAGGGCGATCTTCTCACCGCGCTCGATCACCAGGTCGAGCTTCTTATATACCTGGATGTCGCCGTACGACTTCCTGACCTGCTTGATCTCGGCCACCACGCGGCCGGTCCGCGGGGGTTGGGGAAACCGGAACCTGATGGTCTTGCGCTCCAGGGACGGAGCGTCGATGCGCTCGGTCTTCTCCAATTGGCGGATCTTCTGCTGTACCTGCTTGGCCTTGGTGTTCTTAGCGCGAAAGCGGCGGATGAAGGCCTCCGCCGAATCGATCTCGCGTTGTTGGTTCTTCGCGGCGTTCACCAGGGCTTCGTAGCGCTGCTTCTTCTCTTCTTCAAAGTGATCGTAGTCGCCCGCGTACAGGTCGATGATGCCCCGGTCGAGGTCGGCGATGTGCGTCACCATGCGGTTGAGGAAGTAACGATCGTGGCTGATGACGACGAGCGAACCCTGCCAACCGAGTAGGAAATCCTCCAACCAGATGAGGCTCTCCAAGTCGAGATGGTTGGTGGGCTCGTCCATCAGAAGCAGGTCGGGCTGCTCGAGCAGAAGCCGCGATAGGGCGACGCGCATGCGCCAGCCACCTGAGAGCTCGGCGATGGGCCGGTTGAAGTCGGAGTCTTTGAAACCCATCCCGCGCAGGATGGTCTGCGCCCGGCTCTCGAGCTCGTAGCCATGCACGCTCTCGAAGGCGGTCTGCAAAGCACCCAACTCGCGGAGGAGTTCCTCGGGATCGCGCCGCGCCGCCGGGCGCGCCCCGGGCGCAGCCGGGGCGCCGGTCGGGTCCGGCCCGTACGCCTCGCTGATCTGATGACCCAGCTCGACCATGCGCCGCTCGGCCGTCAACACCTCAGCATGCGACGCCAGTACTTCGTCTATGACCGCGTGATCGGCGATCTCCTCGATCTCCTGCGGAAGAAAGCCCACACGAAGGTCTTTGCGGGCGCTGATCTCGCCGCCGTCCAACGACATCTCCCCCACGATGAGCCGGAGCAGAGTGGTCTTGCCGGCCCCGTTGGGGCCGACCAGCCCCACCCGCATTCCAGGCTTGACATGCAGGCTCGCGCCATCCAGTAGGACCTGGGTGCCGAACGCCTTGGAGATGTCGGTGAGATGCAGCATCGACCGGTAGGATAGCAGTCACGCTCCTATCAGTCGTCCCAGAACAACCCCTTGTCGGAGGCGGGGATAACGCCGAAGCAGGCAGCAGCCTCGAGCAGTCTCTCTATGGCTTCGCTACCGTCGTCACCATAGTCGAGGGTGAAGTCGTTCACGTAGAGATCGATATGAGCCCGGCAGACTTCAGGATCCATCTCCTGAGAGTGCGCCCGCACGTAATCCATGGCTTCTTCAGGATGAGCGCGCGCGTGCTCGACGCTCGAACGTACGGCTTGATCGATCTGGTCTTGAAGCGACCGGTCGAGAGAACGGGACACAGCGATGCCGCCCAAGGGGATGGGCAACCCGCTGGTCTCCTCCCACCACTCACCCAGGTCGACCAAGCGGCGCAGACCATAGGACCCGTAGGTGAACCTCCCTTCGTGGATGATCACCCCAGCATCCACCTCGTCGGCCGCCACCGCCGGCATGATACGGTCGAAGGGCATGGCCACCGGGCGCCGCAGGCCGCCCGTGAAGAGACCTACCAGCAGCGCTCCCGTGGTGAGCTCACCAGGTATGGCGACACGCGCCCGCGTCAGCTCATCCGCCAGGACGGCCACCCTGTGAAGTGAGGGGGCCGGGCGTAGCGGGCCGTCCTTCTGACCCACCACAAGCGGACCACACCTCCGGCCCATGGCTCCTCCGGAGTGCAGCAGAGCGTACCTGTCTCGCATGTGGGCGAAGGCATGCATGGAGACCTTGATGACGTCGGCCCGGTCTTGCAGAGCCATGGAATTGAGCGTGTCGATATCCTCCAGCTGCTCCTCGACAGCCGGAGCTCCGGGCAACAGGCCCTGGACCCAAGCGCGAAAGACGAAGGTGTCGTTGGGACAGGGCGAATACGCCAGCCGCAACACGCCTTTCGCGCCCATGCTCACGCCGCTCCTTCCGGCACCGCCAAGGGAAGCGCGTCAGCGGCCCTCATAACGGCGAGAGTGGCACGACCTGCGACGGCGATCGCCCGCTCTACCTGCCACGAGGCCCGGTCCCTGTCGACCACAATGTTGCTGATGCCCCGTATCTCGAGGAATGGCACACGGTAGAGCGTGCACACGTGCGCAGCGGCCGCCCCCTCCATCGACTCGGCCAGCGCGCCCCACCGTGCGGCCGCCTGTTCGGCCTGACCGCGTAGTCCGGTCACGCGTGAGGCGGTGAGGCATGTGCCCATGAGGACCGCGGGCGCAGCGTTCGGCCTGCCCACCCCTGTCGGCCATGCGGCATCCTCCGGCGCAACCGCGAACTCGGGGCCGGCGATATCCGACCAGTCGATGTCTTCCATGGCTCCGGTGGCAGCCAAGGCGAGATCGACATCAAGGGGGAACGTCCCACCGAGCTCGACGCCGTCCACCTGGGCGATAGGCAGGCCGAGTTCGGCCGCCGAAAGCCACTTCTCGGGACTGGAGCTCCCGGTGTCGGAATAGATCTCGTGCGTCGCCACAACGATGTCACCCACCCCTGCGCCGGGCCCCGGGCCCGCGCTGGGGAACGCCCCGCCGATACCGAACTGCACCACCAACCGGGGAGCCGGGGTCATAGCCTGAAGCAGGCAGGTGAGGAGATGAGCCGCGTTGGCCTTGTCGCACCCGCTCACCCCCAGTGCCACGCGCACCGTGGGATCACCCACTCCCGCCCTCGCACCGCTCACATCCACGGGCAGCCCGCCCACGTGGATGCTCTTGGTCGCCACCAGATGCGACTGCGCTCCTCTGAGCGCCGCCCGGACCGGTTCCGCCTCAGCGTCGGTGGCGCACAGCAACACGGCCCGGCAGCCTTCGGTCGCCTCCCGCAACATGTTTGAGCCATCCAGCCGCACTAGACTCCCGGCCCCTCGTGAGATGCACCCGCCTCCTTGTGCCGCGCGACGTTACCTGCGCGCAGCTTGCGGATCTGCTTCTTGAGTTCGTCATCGGTCGCAAACTCATCGTCCCGAGCCCTGTCGTAATGCACCATGTCTTCCAGATGGCGCATCAGCTTGGCCGATGGACCACTCGGCATGGCGGTATATCCCACCGCCAGCATCTCGTACAAGGTGATGAACTCGGGGAGGTTCAGGAGGTGCTTCACCAGCCCCTGAACCTTGGCGCTCTTCACCGACGAGACCGGCTGGGCGGCCAGGCCGAGACTCTGGGCACCCAGCCAGAGGTACATGAAGACGTTGGCCAGCGAACAGTCGAAGATCGAGTCACCCTTCAGCCTGTCGTGACGTGCGTTCATGGGGAGTCCGGCGCGGCGCCGGGTATCCCCGAGGATGAGGATGTAGACGGCTGCTAAGGGACACTCCGGCCGCCCGTGCGTGGCGGCCGTCCAAGCCGGGCCCTGCCACTCCTCCCTGGTCGCCTCCAAGGCGAAGAAGTCGCAGTCCACCCAATCGTCGACGAGCTTCTTGATCTGCAGGCGAAGCTCCGCATCTTTGACGACCAGCAGTTCCGCCGGCTGCATGTTGAAGCCGGTAGGCGCCCAGCGCGCGATCTCCAGCAGTCTGGCGAGAGTCTCGTCGGGGATCGGATCGGGCTTGATGGCCCGGACGGTCCGGCGGCTCTGCGCAAGGGCGAGTAGCTCTTCGTACTGCATGGAGCCCTCCTTCTGCACGCTCACAGTCGCTCCTCCATGGTAATCACGATGGCTCCTTGGATCTGGCCCCGCCGCAGCCGGTCGAGAGCAACGTTGGTCTCCTCGAGAGGGTACTCCACCACCTCGGTGCGCACCGGCACCCGGGGCGCCAAGGCGAGGAACTCCTTACCATCCTTGCGCGTGAGATTGGCCACCGAGCGCAGCGTCCGCTCGCCCCAAAGGATGTCGTAGGGAAAGGAGGGGATGTCGCTCATGTAGATGCCCCCACACACCACCACGCCGCCTTTGCAGACCGCCCGGAGAGCCACCGGCACCAGCTCGCCGGCAGGCGCGAATATGATCGCGGCGTCGAGTTCCTCAGGAACGGGCTCGACGGTGTCACCGGCCCACTCGGCGCCCATATCCCGGGCGAAATCCTGAGATTCCGTGTCGCCGGGGCGGGTGAATGCGAAAACACGTCTGCCCTGGTAGCGGGCGACCTGCGTGATTATGTGCGCCGCCGAGCCGTACCCGTAGATACCGAGGCGCTCGGCGTCGCCGGTCATACAGAGCGAGCGGTACCCGATGAGACCGGCGCAGAGCAGCGGCGCCGCTTGGGTCGCCGGATACCCGGCCGGGATGGGAAACGCGAACCGATGGTCGACCACGGCATACTCCGCGAACCCTCCGTCGAGGTCATAGCCGGTGAACTTCGCCTGCTCGCACAGGTTCTCGCGCCCGCTGAGGCAGTACCGGCACAGCCCGCACGTCCAGCCCAACCAGGGCACGCCCACTGTTTCGCCGACGGTAACGCCGGCGACACTCTCACCGACGGCGTCGACTACCCCGACGATCTGGTGCCCCGGCACCAACGGCAGTTTCGGTTCGGTGAGTTCTCCATCGACCACGTGTAGGTCGGTCCGGCAGATGCCGCACGCCTGCACCTTCAGCCGCACCTGGCCGGGTCCGGCTACCGGCATGTCGATCTCGGCCGGCCGCAACGGCCTCCCAGCCTCTTCCAAGACCATGGCTCGCACAGTGGCCTCCCTCACATGTCCGTCACTGACGGCGCCGCGGCGCCTTTCCTAGGTCGAAGACCTCGTTCATGTCGGCTACCGCGACTTTGAAGTCCAGCTTCTCCTCCAGCAGTCCCTTCAGCGTGAGGACCGCCGTCTCCTCACCGTGGTTCAGTATCACCAGGCGAGGCGATCTGACGTGCGATGCCCAATCGAGCAACTGTTCTTGGTCGGCGTGAGCCGACAGTCCGGTGAGCTCGTGCACCTTGGCCTTGACGGCGATCTCGTCACCGAACATCTTCACCTCATCGACGCCGTCGCGGAGACGACGGCCCATGGAACCCTGGGCCTGGAACCCCACTATGACCACATGAGACTCCGGCTTCCAAAGGTTGTGCTTGAGATGATGGCGCACCCGGCCGGCGTCGGCCATGCCGCTGGCCGAGATGATGACGATCCCCTTCTTTTCGTTGAGCTTCTTCGATTCTTCCGCGCTCTCCGTGTAGTCCAGCATGGGAAAGTCGAAGATACCACCCGGCTCGCTCACGATCTTCCAGGCCTCTTCATCGAACACCTCATGATGCTGCCGGAAGACCTCGGTTGCGTTCGTGGCCATGGGACTGTCGACGTACACCGGCATGTCCAAGTCGGTCTCGGCGAAGATCTCCCGCAGGTAGTACAGGACCTCTTGGGTGCGCCCTACCGCGAAGGCGGGGATGATCACGTTCCCGCCGGTGCGATGCGCTTCTTTGAGGATCTCGGTGAATTGGTGCTTCGGCTCGCCGTTACGCTCGTGCAGACGGTCGCCGTAGGTGGATTCCAAGAAGAGGTAGTCTGCCTCTTCGATGATCTCCGGATCGCGGATGATGGGCTGATCGGGCTGTCCGACGTCGCCGCTGAAGACCACCTTCGCTTTGGTCCCAGCCTCTTCCAGATACAGCTCGAGGATGGCGGAGCCCAAGATATGGCCTGCGTCCCGGAAGACCACCTCCACGCCCGGGGCCAGCTTCCGACGCTCGTGGTACTGCACCGGCTGCAGAAGGGGCAAGGTCTTGCGCGCGTCGTCTTGATCGTACATCGGCTGCACGTCCTTGCGACCCGCTCGCCGAGCCTTACGCGATCTCCATTCAGCCTCCGTCTCCTGGATGTACGCTGAATCCAAGAGCATGATCTCGGCGAGGTCGCATGTCGCCGCCGTAGCGTAGATCGGCCCCGAGAATCCCTCCTTGACCAGGCGCGGAAGCCTGCCGGAATGATCGATATGAGCATGTGTCAGCAGTACGAAATCGAGTTCGTCGGCGTCGAACGAGAAACGCTCGTAGTTGAGAGCCTCCTCCTTGTCTCCTCCTTGGTGCATGCCGCAGTCCACCAGGAATCTGGTATCTCCCACCTCTACCAGAAAACACGATCCGGTGACCGCGCGCGCCGCTCCACAGACCTGTACGAACATCAGTCCTCCTAGCTCCGATCCGCCGGCCTCAAAGACCCGGATGATCCCCGGCGGGCCTGCTGTTATCTACTGCATACTGTCTCATACAGCGACCCATGCGTCCCAGGGCCACGTCTGATTCGGCGGGCAGCCGGTGTGCTATTCTACGTATGTTTTGCGCTCAGTCCCCGATTTCGATCGGGGTGAGTCTGCTGTAGGGAAATCTTCTGCACCGGAGGAAAAAGTGGCGAACGAATCCCCTGACGAAAAGATCATCGACGTATCACCAGAGTTCCAGAAGACTGCTTGGGTCTCGAGCATGGAACAGTACCAGGAGATGTACCGGCGGTCGCTCGACGACTCCGATGCGTTCTGGGCTGAACAGGCCGAGAAGCGGCTGCACTGGTTCAAGAAGTGGGACTCGGTGCAGAACCACGACTTCGCGGAGGCCAAGGTCCGCTGGTTCGAGGGTGGCAAGCTCAACGTTTCCTACAACTGTCTCGACCGTCACCTCGAAGGCCCGACGGCCGACAAGGTCGCCTACTACTTTGAGGGCGACTCCCCCGATTCCACCCGCGTCATCACCTACCGCCAACTGTGGGAAGAAGTCACCAAGTTCGCCAACGTCCTCAAGAAGAAGGGTGTCAAGAAGGGCGACCGGGTGGTCATCTATCTGCCCATGATCCCCGAGCTTCCCGTGGCTATGCTGGCGTGCGCGCGCATCGGTGCCATCCACTGCGTGGTGTTCGGCGGCTTCTCAGCTGAAGCCCTCCGCGACCGCATCGTGAACGCCGAGGCTACCCTCATGATCACAGCCGACACGGGTCTCCGTGGCGGCCGTCCCACCCCGCTCAAGACTTCTGCCGACGCCGCCATGGCTGAGGCTCCCTCGGTGAAGCAGTGCATCGTGGTCAAGCACACCGGCACGGATATCCCGTGGACCGATGGCCGAGACGTCTGGTACGAAGAGGAACTCGCCGCGGCCGACATCACCACCGACTGCCCCTGCGAAGAGATGGACGCGGAAGATCCGCTCTTCATCCTTTACACCTCGGGTTCCACGGGTCAGCCGAAGGGCGTCATGCACACCACGGGTGGCTACCTGCTTTACGGCGCCATGACGCACGAGATCGTCTTCGACTATCACCCAGACCAGATCTTCTGGTGCACGGCCGACATCGGATGGGTCACGGGTCACACCTACATCGTCTACGCGCCGCTGTGCAATGGGGCGACCAGCGTCCTCTTTGAGGGGATCCCGAGTTATCCGGAGCCCGACCGCTTCTGGGCCGTGGTCGAGAAGTACAAGGTCAACATCTTCTACACCGCCCCCACCGCTTTGCGGGCCATCGCGCGCGAGGGTGACGACTGGGTCACCAAACACGACCTCTCCTCGCTCCGCGTCCTCGGCACCGTCGGCGAGCCCATCAACCCCGAAGTCTGGATGTGGTACTACGAGCTCATCGGCGGCGGGCGCTGCCCGATCGTCGACACCTACTGGCAGACCGAGACCGGTGGATTCCTCATCACCCCGTGCCCCGGTGCGATGAAGATCAAGCCGGGTTCGGCCACCCTCCCCTTCTTCGGTGTGGAGCCGGTTCTTGTCGATGAGAACGGCGAAGAGATCACAGGTCCGGGCGTGGGCAACCTCTGCATGCGCCGCCCGTGGCCCGGCATGATGCGCGGTGTCTACGGCGACACCCAACGGTTCAAAGAGACCTATTTCATCCAGTATCCCGGCCTCTACTTCACCGGTGACGGTTGCCGCCGCGATGACGATGGTTACCACTGGATCACCGGCCGCGTGGACGACGTCATCAACGTCTCCGGTCACCGCATGGGCACCGCCGAGATCGAGTCGGCCCTTGTGAGCCACGACAACGTGGCCGAGGCCGCCGTGGTAGGCATGCCGCACCCGATCAAGGGCCAAGGCATCTACGCCTACGTGACCCTGAACGCCGGTGTCGAGCCGAGCGACGACCTGAAGAAGACACTCGTCAAACACGTCCGTGCCGAGATCGGCCCGATCGCTACCCCCGACGTCATCCAGTGGGCCCCCGGCCTGCCGAAGACCCGTTCGGGTAAGATCATGCGCCGTATCCTCAAGAAGATCGCCGCCAACGAGATCGGCGACCTGGGCGACACCTCGACCCTGGCCGATCCGTCCGTTGTCGAGAACTTGGTGGAGCATCGCCAGCAGTAATCACCACCCGGATGGGCGACATAGTCGCTGCGTATGGAAGGGGCGGCCGCAAGGCCGCCCCTTCTTGTTGCCGGAGCCTTCGCAACCCTCACTTTGACGGCGGGCCCGCGCCGCTGCTAGTGTGACACGGTCGCATCGACGGTTCGGGGGGCCATGCCACGTTCTCACTTCATCGCGGCCGGGAGGCATCGCTTGGCTCACCGGCTTATCTGCATCGCCCTAGCCGCGCTGTGGATGGCGGTTTCGCTGCAGGCGTGCGCGGACCGTGATCGTGTCCAGGTGGATGCCGGGCCGGTCAAGGACCTCAGGCTGTCCACGGTGTGGGAAGCTCTGGCTGTGGATGGAAGGTTTGACGGCGAGACGGCCCTTCTCGAGTCCCTCCTGCTACAGTACTCCGACATATGTGTTCTGCGCTCAGCGCGGTTCCAGGCCTGGACCGACGGGCCCAGACTCCTGCAGGTCGGCTTCAACGCCAACGACCGGGCCGGAGAAGAGCCCGTCCGCATCGGCGGTCCGCTGAGTCCTATCGATCCCGCGGTCGCCTCCGTCGCCTTTGGCGACATGCTACCCCTCGTCGCGCAGGTCTTTCGGGCGATCGACCTTGTCGGTCCGGAGAGCATGATCAAGTTGCTACCACCCTCTGGGTACGACGGTATCTACGCCTTCATTTCGGCGTACGAGATGACCAGCCCCCTGCAGCCCATCAGCCCTTCCGCAACCGTCTATCTTTGGGACGAATCATGCTTCACGCAGGTGGCTGCCTATAGCAACTTCAGGGAGTTCGCCGGCGGCTACGAGTATCTCGTCGGCTCCACGGCGAAGCTCGCCTCTTCCACCAGCAGCGACGGGGTAATCAGCAAGGCGTGGGAGGGCTCGGGCGAACCCGTCTACTTCGTCATACCCGCACCGCGCCTCTGACGCCGACGGAGCACGAAGACGTGACACCGCATGCCCTCCGCGGCTGGACGCCGAGGCTCGCGCCAAGGGGGGGCAGGCAGGCCTAGAGTCCCATGATCTCCTCGTAAACAGGGATGGGATCTTCGGTCAGCACTGTGGCCTCCACGACGTGCGCTTCCGGGAACGCGCGGCGCGCAAAGTCGAGGTTCTCCGCCGACGGCTCGTCGCGATAGGCTTCGACGATCACCCACCTGCCCGGCTCCATGCCGTCCAGGTTGCTGGAGTTCTGTACGATGAAGTAGGACTGCATGTCGCCGAAGAGTGGGGCCACTTCGTCAAGGAGTGTCCGCGCCGCTTCTTCACTATCGATGCCGGCCCCGACCACGAAGTACAGCGTATGGCCTTGATGCGGGGCTCCGCCCAGATCCTCCGCGTACACCGAGGCGGCGGCCGAGATGGCGATGGTCGCCGGCGGGGTCGTGGCAGGTTCTGTCGTGGCGGGTGCTTCAGTCGAGGGCGTCGGGGCAGTTGTGGATGGCTCCGCCACAACGGTGGTCGTGGTAGCAACCGGTTCTGCGTCTTCTCCGCCGCTGCAGCCGCCCTGAACAGCACCCAGACTCACAACAACGCCCACGAGCACCATATACACAGACAAGCGGCAACCAGGCTTCCTCCATCCGCGTCCGGCCATCATCGACCTCCCCGCTGCCGGTCCCTTGTCTCGTCATGATCAAGCATATCAGCACCCGTATACAGCCGCATCATGCGAAGAGATGGACGCTGTCTGTGCTCGGATGACCGAGATCGGCCTAGCCGGCTACCCGTCCGCCCTGAACACCGCCATGCCGGACCAGTGGAGGGACTGTCTGACGCGGCCATGCGCCGCGCGGCTCAACATGTACCGTGGGCCCACTGATCATCAATGTGCGGCGATGTACATCACGCCGGGAAGGTCCGCGAGGTCGGCGTCTTGTGTCCAGAGAACGGCATTGTGAGCACGACTGGCGGCCAGCATCATGCTGTCGGCCGGCGGGAGCCCCGAATCGAGACTGATGCGGGCAGCTGCCAAAACCGCGGCAGGGTCGACCTCGACCATCGTGACCTGCTGCATGATCGCCACCGCCTGAAGAGCGGCTCCCTCACCGCGCTGTTGAGCGACTCGCTTGAATACCTCGTAGAGGCTGATGACGGGCACCATCAGCAGGAATCGACTACATTCATGTCCTGTCCGGCTCCCTGGGAACTATCGTGTCGATGCCCCGGAGGAACCGCCGTGCGTCGCGGATGGACCTCATCGGGATGAGCTCGATCCGGTCTTCGTAGAGGAGAACCTGGAACTTCGGCGATACCGTGACGATCGGCATGTCGGCCTCCACCCATCGATGACCATGGCGTATTACGATTCTGCCATCGATGGTGGCCATGGGGTCGCACGCCTACCAACGTCATCGCGCGGTCCCCTACTTCACCACCAGGCTGACCAGCCGCCCCGGCACCACGACTTCCTTGACGAGCGTCATGCCCTCGAGATACTTGGCCACCCCCGGGAGCAGCTTGGCGGCAGCGAGCACGTCGGCATCGGCGGCATCGGCGGCCACGACCACCCGGTCGCGCACCTTGCCGTTCACCTGTACGGCAAGCTCGATAGTGTCGGCGGCAAGAAAGCGTTCGTCGGCGACCGGCCATGGAGCGTCCCAGATGTCGGTGCCACCCATCATCTGCCACAGCTCAGCGCCCATGTGCGGGGCGAAGGGCTCGAGCAGGCGGACCATCATCTGCACGGAGTGGGCGAGAACGGCCTTGCCGGAGGGGGTCGCCGCGAGGCCGGAGACCCGCGCGGCGCCGATGTCGTTGGAGAGCTCCATGATGGTCGAGAGCGCCGTGTTGAAGCGGAAGCGCTCGCCGATGTCCTGGGTGACCTTCGCCACTACCTGGTTGGTCTTCACGAGCAGGGAGCGCTCGTCCCCGGAGAGGGTCGCCGGGTCGAAGTCGGCACCCAACCCAGAGCCGCGGCCTGCGCGCTTCAGCAACCCTTGGTCGATGGCGTCGGTCACCGTTCTCCACACCCTGCCCAGGAACCGGTACACGCCCTCGATGCCCTGGTCGTTCCATTCGGCGTCGCTCTCGGCCGGGCCCATGAAGAGCACGTAGCTTCTCACCGAGTCGGCGCCGTATTTCGCCACCATCTCGTCGGGGCTCACCACGTTGCCCTTGCTCTTGCTCATCTTGGCGCCCTTGTAGTAGATCATGCCCTGGGTGAACAGCCTCTTGAAAGGCTCCTCGAAGCCCACCAAACCCAGGTCGTAGAGCACCTTGGTGAAGAAGCGGGAGTACATGAGGTGCAGGATGGCGTGCTCCACCCCCCCGATGTACTGGTCCACCGGTAGCCAGTAGTCCACGTCGGCGCGGTCGAAGGCCACGTCGTCACGCGTGGCCGAGGCGTAGCGCAGGTAGTACCAGGACGAATCCACGAAGGTGTCCATGGTGTCCGATTCGCGGCGCGCCGGTCCGCCGCAGACCGGGCAGGTGGTGTTCATCCAGTGTTCGGCGGCAGCGAGGGGCGACTTGCCCTTGGGCGCGTAGTCGGTGATCTCGGGGAGCAGCACGGGTAGCTGATCGTCGGGCACCGCGAGTTCGCCGCACTTCTCGCAGTACACGATGGGGATCGGGGCGCCCCAGTAGCGCTGGCGTGAGAGCAGCCAGTCGCGCAGCTTGTAGTTGACGGCGAAGTCGGCCTTACCCTGTTCCTTCAGCCACTCGGTGACCTTGACGATAGTCTCAGCCTTGGGCAGCCCGCTGAACTGCCCGCTGTTGACCATGAGCCCGTCGCCGGTGTACGCGGCGGTGAGGTTGCCGTCGGCGTCCTTGTACTCCGCCGGGCTGTCGATGACCTCGATGACGGGCAGTCCGTACTTCGTCGCGAAGGCGAAATCGCGCTCATCGTGGCCCGGCACCGCCATGATGGCGCCGGTGCCGTAGTCCATGAGCACGTAGTCGGCCACATAGATGGGGATCTGTCCCCCGGTCACCGGGTTCACGGCGTAGCGGCCGGTGAAAACGCCGGTCTTCTCCTTCTCGATGCTCGCCCGCTCGATGGCCGACGTATTCATGGCTTTGGTCACGTAGCGCCGCACCTCTTGCTCCTGGACGGTGTCGCGCACCAAGTCTTCAACCAGCGGGTGCTCGGGCGCCAAGATGAAGAAGGTCGCCCCGAACAGCGTGTCAGGCCGGGTGGTGAAGACGGT
>Ga0123335_1006933_pt1 | contig 12930 bp, 11 predicted proteins | sample BiotimSIPDNA_2_FD_89707 | JGI IMG/M metagenome (GOLD analysis project Ga0123335, IMG submission 89707) | Anaerobic biogas reactor microbial communites from Washington, USA - Biogas_R2 time_0 SIP DNA | ecosystem: Engineered > Bioreactor > Anaerobic > Unclassified | place: Washington, USA... | reverse complement strand
GTGAGGATGTGGGGATTTTTGGAGGCGACTTTGGAACCTCGGTTGGGATGCTGGAAGAGTTCGGAAAGGAGCGGGTACGCGACACCCCAATTTCGGAGAATGCTATCTCCGGTGCGGCCATCGGTGCCGCTATGACTGGTATGCGTCCCATAGTGGATGTCACCTTCATGGATTTTGTAGTCTATATGATGGACAACATTGTGAACCAGGCTGCTAAAACAAGATATATGTTTGGTGGTAAGGGGCAGATACCCGTGGTCTTCCGTTGCGCTGCCGGTGGTGGTGTAGGTTCTGCTGCACAACACTCACAGTCGCTTGAGGCATGGTTCACCCATATACCGGGACTGAAAGTGGTAGCCCCGGGTACCCCGGCCGACGTGAAAGGGATCCTCAAGGCGGCGGTACGCGACAACAACCCGGTGATCTTTCTCGAGTACAAGGCACAGTTCAATATGAAGGGCGAGGTACCCTTGGATCCCGACTTTGTGCTGCCTATCGGCAAAGCCGATATCAAGAAGGAGGGAAAAGATGTCTCGGTAATCACCTACGGACGCATGCTCGAAAGGGTTATGCAGGCCGCTAAAGAGGTGGAAGAAGCCGAGGGTGTGAGCGTCGAGGTGGTCGACTTGCGTACACTCAAGCCGCTCGACAAAGAAGCGGTGCTGGAGTCAGTGAAGAAGACCGGCAAGGTATTGCTGGTGAACGATGCCCATAAGACAGGAGGCTTCATAGGTGAGGTGGCTGCCACCATTGCTGAGAGCGATGCCTTCGACTACCTTGACGGACGCATCCTGCGCCTGGCAGGCGAGGATGTACCCATTCCCTACAACCAGACACTCGAGGCTGCCATGATCCCCAGCGTGGAGAGGATCAAGAAATACATTCTCAAGTTAGTCAACAACCGCTAAAGAGGGATTGAATGGAAACAGTTAAACTAAGGGCAACACCGGCTGCAAGAGCACTGGCAAGACGCCTCGGGGTGAAACTTGTCAACGTGACCGGAACCGGTTACAAGGGACGCATTCACCGCGACGACATCGCCGGCTTCAATTACGAGGAGAAGGTACATGTCTCCCCGTTGGCTCGCCGCATTGCCGAGGAACACAATATTGAACTGAAAGGAATAAAGGGTAGTGGCCACAACCATAAGATCATGAAGGAGGACGTACTTCAGCTAATCTCCGACCCACAGATCAAGGCAATGCTTACACGCGATAAGCTGACAGAACCAGTTGCATCACCCAAGTCATCATCAACTGCTCAACACCCTTCACCTCAGTCTACCGCACCTGCCATAGCAACAGCTACCATACCGGCAGCATCATCGGCTCCTGCCAGCCCTGCAGGCAGCACTGAGACGGTGCCGATGACGCAGATGCGCAAAATCATCTCAAAGCGGATGATGGAGAGCTACTTTGGAATTCCCTCTTTCATCCAGACATGGGAGGTAGACATGACCAACCTGCTGGCTTTGCGGAAGCAGCTTATCGAGCCCATCAAGGAGAAAACGGGAAAGAAGCTGACGGTGACCGACCTTATCTCAGTGGCGGTGGTGAAAATGCTGATGAAGCACAAGCAAATCAATGCCAGCCTCAACAAGGAGGGTACCGAAATCACCTACCACAATTATGTGAACCTGGGTATGGCGGTAGGCATGGATGAGGGACTGCTTGTGCCGGTAGTGAAGAATGCCGACAGGATGAGTCTGAGTGAGTTTGTAGTAGCTATCAAAGACCTCACCGAGCGCACCTTCTCCAAGAAGTTGTTGCCCGATGAACAGGCGGGAAGCACCTTCTCGATCAGCAATCTGGGAATGTATGGTGTAGATGAATTCACAGCCATTATCAACCAGCCTAACGCCGCCATCCTGAGCGTGGCCTCCACGCACGAGCGGATTGTCCCTGTAAATGGTGAGGCGGTGGTTCGCCCCATCATGAAGATCAGTCTCACCAGCGACCATCGGATCATTGACGGCCTCACCGCCGCCAGGTTTATGACCGACCTGAAGGCGTTGCTGGAGAATCCGATGACCCTTTTGATATAAACAAGAAAAAATAGAAATATGGCTTTTGAAATCATCATGCCCAAGGCCGGTATCGACATGACCGAGGGACAAATTGTGAAGTGGTTGAAGAAAGAGGGCGATCCCGTCAAAGAAGGGGAGATCATCCTTGAGATCATGACCGACAAGACCAGTATGGAGCTCGAGGCGGAAGCCACGGGCATCCTGCTGAAAATCGTACGCCAGGACGGAGAAACCGTACCGGTTACGGAAGTGATCGGCTACATCGGCTCAGAGAACGAGTCGGCCGACACGCTTATGCCCGAAGTAATCGAAGATACCGGGGCGAAGGAGAGCGATGAGGAGAAGCGGATGATTCGACTGGAGGATAACTACCAGGTGGTGGTGATCGGAGGTGGTCCCGCAGGCTATGTAGCTGCCATTCGTGCAGCACAATTGGGTGCCAAGGTGGCTATCGTGGAGAAGGGTACCTTCGGGGGTACCTGCCTCAATGTGGGTTGTATCCCCACCAAGACCTACCTGAAGAATGCCGAGATTATCGAACATATTCAGGCTGCTGCATCGCGCGGAATAATCATCGACAGCACCATGATCAAAATCGATATGGAAAAGGTGCAGGAGTACAAGAACGGCGTGGTGAAAAAGCTCACCAGCGGTGTGGTGGCCCTGCTCAAGAGCAACGGTGTCGACATCTACCAGGGTGTGGGACGCATCAACAAGAACAATGATGTGGTTGTGAACGACTCACAGATCATCAAGGCTGACAAGATTATCCTGGCTGGTGGTTCAAAAGCTTCCAGAATCAACATCCCCGGCATCGAAAGCAAAAAGGTGCTTACCAGCGATGAACTGCTGGCCGTCAAGGAGGTGCCTGGAACGCTTGCCGTCATTGGCGGTGGGGTGATCGGTACCGAGATGGGACAGTCGTTCGCAGGCTTGGGATCGAAGGTGATCATCATCGAGATGATGGATCGCATCGTACCCACCCTCGACCAGGAGGTGTCGGCAGAATTACTTCGACATATGAAGAAGAAGGGGATTGAGGTGATGACCTCCACCCGCATTACCGAGATCGTGGACAAAGGCGACAAACTGGAGATCCGTATTGAGGGCAAGGATCCGGTGATTGCCGACAAGGCGCTCATCTCCATTGGTCGCACACCCGACCTGGAGGGACTGGGTGAGGTGAAGCCCGAGATTGAACGTGGAAAGATCAAGGTGAACGAGTATATGGAGACTAGCGTGAAGGGCATCTACGCCCCCGGCGATGTAAACGGCATCAAAATGCTGGCGCACGTGGCCTTCCGTATGGGTGAGGTGGCCGCCGAGAATGCGGTGAAGGGCAACCATCGCAAGGTGAATCTGCTCTCGGCACCCTCTGTGGTCTACACCTCTCCCGAGGTAGCCCAAGTGGGTATGACCGAGGAGCAGGCACTTGAGAAGTATGATGATATCCGTATCGGCAGGTTCAACTTTGCCGTCAACGGACGCGCGCTCGCTTCGGGTGATGCTGTGGGCTTCGTGAAGGTGATTGCCGACAACCGTTACGGTGAGATTCTGGGAGTGCACATCATCGGACCCTCTGCAGCCGAGATCATCACGCAGGCATCGCTCATCATGGAGATGGAAATCACCGTGAATGAGGCGGTCAACACCATCTACGGTCATCCGACCTACTCAGAAGCACTCATTGAGGCATTCAACGACGTGCTCGGTGAAGCGGTGCATATACCGAAAAAGAAGAAGTAAACCAATTGATTTACAGTCTTACGGGTTCCGGCAGAGAGTGAGGGGTGAAGCATCCCAAAGTCTTACCGGAACCCGTGTTACATCCACAAATCATGATCTATATCGTCAATAAAAACAACAAGCCGGACTACAACATCGCCTTGGAAGAGTATTGCTTCAAACATCTGCGGCATTTCGGCAAGATATTTATCCTCTGGATCAACGAACCGGCTATCATCGTGGGCAAGAATCAGAACACCTTGGCCGAGATCAACAGTCGCTACGTAGAGGAGAATGGGATCCACGTGGTGCGTCGCATTACTGGCGGTGGAGCGGTCTATCATGATCTGAACAACCTCAATTATACCATCATCTCTGATGAGGAGGAGGGAGAGGGAGCATTCGACTTCAAAACATTCTCGCAGCCGGTTATTGAGACGTTGGCTGAACTGGGGGTGACAGCCGAGTTCTCCGGACGCAACGATATCACCATCGACGGCAAGAAAATCTGTGGCAATGCCCAGGCATATCACGATGGACGGGTGATGCACCACGGCTGCCTGCTCTTCGACACCGACCTGACAGTGCTCTCGCGGGCACTCGAAATATCAAAGGAAGTGGTAGAGGCAAAGGGGGTTAAGTCGGTGCGCAGCCGCGTGGACAACATCCTGCCCAACTTGCCGGAGAAAATCACCGTACAGCAGTTCGCCGACAGGATTCTTGCCCATATGCTACAACGCTATCCCAATATGAAGGAGTATAGTTTCAGCGAAGAGGAACTGCAGGCCATAGAGCAGACACGCCGCGAGAAGTTTGGCAGTTGGGAGTGGAATTTTGGTTCCAACCCCGTGGCCGAGATTGTACGCGAACAACGTTTCACAGGGGGTAAAGTACAGGTATTCCTGAACCTGCGGAAGGGACGCATTGCCGATATTCGTTTCTTTGGCACGTTCTTCGGCAGAGAATCCGACCTGAAGCCACTGGAGGAGCAACTTCAGGGTGTAAGGTACACATCCGCAGATGTGAGGGATGCGCTTGGAGGGCTGGATACCTCCCGATTCTTCGCAGGATTCACCAATGAAGAACTGACAGAAGCAATTGTCGGCAGTTAAGCAATAAGGTTTCGCTGTTCTGGGGAAACAGTGAGTGACCCTGTCCGTATGCCTGCCAGCATTCCGAGGAGGAGGAAGGGTGAGGTGGTTGCAATTACGTGAGCCAATGCCTGCAGAAGGATGCCCCCTGCCATCAGCGGCAATACCGTAATGGCGAGGCGGGGATTCCAGAGCGAGGTTTCCTTGAAGCGGGGCAGTGCATGATAAATGAACCCCATGATAAAAAAGCCCACGAAGCCGAAGACCATGGCATGGCCGTGTGCCAGTACCCATGAGTAATCGATGCCGTGAAACGTTTATTCCTGTTACATGTTTTTTTATGATTTTACCCTGCTGATCCTCCGGAAAGAAAGATTTAGCCTTGCATAAATAGGCAAGTCGCAGGTTCTGCTCTCCTGCGGGGTGTATGACTAAAGCTGTGATATGTAACTGACAGCAAAAATAAACAAAAAATGTAAATTTCTGAACCTTCGGTCAGCATATTGTGATGAACAGTACTTCTTTTTTAATCAAAAATCCTTTGAATATGCATTAAAAGGTGAAGGTATCTCCTGTCTTAACCGATAGGATATGGAACCTTTCAGTAAAAGCCTCAAGGGCAGGCAATGCAGTACAGTGAGAAGGGATGACATGTTCCACCCTGTTTTTTCCGAGATAGTGAATGGTCTCGATTGTTTGCCGATCGCGCTTCTTCAGATGAAAACCACCCATGATACCGAAGATTCTTTGCTCACCGGTGCTCTTTTTTGCATGTTCCAGGGTGTTTACCACTCCGGCATGTCCACAACCCGTGATGACAAACAGACCTTTATCTGTCTGCAGAGCGACAGCACTGTCATCCATAACATAATCGGCTGTCCCATCTTCGAAAGAAAAAGCGGTCTGTTGCGATTCAAAATCGGTGATGCGGGGGATCTCCCCCAGAAACAGAATGGAGTCACTGACGCGATAGGGATCTTTACTTAATATGAGATCAAATTTTTCAGCGATCTCATCACGGCTGTTTTTCAGACCAATGTAAGTGTGATCAACTGTTCTGTATCGCTTCACAAAACAACCCGGATGGCAGAGCAGTCTCCCACCTGAGAGATGTGCCAGTCCGTTTCCGTGATCAAAGTGACCATGACTTAGAATGATCAGATCTCTCTCCTTCAGATCAATCCCCATCAGTAATGCATTTCTCAGAAAGAGATCACTCTGTCCCGTATCAATCAGGATCTTTGTGCCTTCATGCTCTACATAATAGGAGAGCCCATGCTCTGCACCGATATTACCTCCGGGATTGTTGTCAGTAAGAATCGATATTTTCATCACATTTTTTCTCTCGCCATTTTTGCCCACTTGAAATATCCGAACACAGAGATCACGGTGTAAATGGCAAACAGGCTGGCGGTGGGATAGAGCCCTTTCCAGAAATAAAGTCCGCAGGAGATCAGGTTGACCAGGAACCATACCCACCATTGCTCCGCATGTTTCTGTGCCAGCATCCACATGCCCGTGATGCTCAGGGCGGTGGTGAGGCTGTCACCCCCGGCTACGGGGCTGTCTGTGAAGCTGATGAGGAGAAGGTAGATGGCAAAGAAGAGCAATGTCGTGACCAGCGTGAGGGGCAGAATCTGTCGTCGTGGTGTATGGATGATGGCAGAAGAATTCCCTTTTGATTCACTTCTGTTCCAGCGGATCCAGCCATAGATGCTGGCGAAGAAGTAATAGATGTTGATTCCCATATCTGCATAGAACTTGCTCTGGAAGAAGATCCAGATATAGACCACCGGCATCAGTACCCCTACCGGCCAGAGCCATCTGTTGGCTTTGTATTCGAGATAGAGATAGAGCAGGCCGATCAGGGCACCAATGATTTCGATGGTTTGCATATGAGATATAAATTACTGGATCTTGATTGATTTAAAACGAAATTGAGAGGCGCCCCATGATGTTGCGCGTTGCTTGGGGATAATAACCAATCCAGTTGATGCTACTGCCATCAGCGAAAGTGTCGGTGGCTGCCCATCCGTTGGCCACGTACTCCTTGTTGAACAGGTTGTTCACGAAGAACTGTAGGTTGATCACACCCAGACGGCTTTTTGGGAAGGTGTAACCAGCCGAGAGGTTGCTTACGAAGTATCCGTCGATCGACTTGGCATCGTCGGAGGTGTTGTCCATATATTGTTTGCTTACATACTTACCCAGCAGGTTCAGATAGAAAGCTGACGCCGGTTGCCAGGTAAGTCCCACGGCGCTTACAAGATCAGGTGAGAAGGAGATTTGTGTCGATCCGTAATCCCTGCTGACCTGTCCCACCCATTCATAGTTGTCGGGGGTGTCATACTGGTCGAAGTATGCCGTGTAATTGCTGATCCTGTTGCGGCTGAGGGTAGCGTTGGCATCAAGTATTAATTTTTCTGTCCAGAGGGGTAGGGAGGCCTCCAGCTCGATTCCTGCACGATAGCTTTCCTTCACGTTCTCCATCAGCTTGTAACCGATATCTGTCAGCTTCCCGGTCTGAACCATCTGGTTGTAGTAATCCATGTAATAAAGGTTCACACCCAGTCGGGTGCCCTCGCTGCTGTAACGGTAGCCCAGTTCATAGTCGATCATTCTCTCCGGCCGGATGGGATTGACCGCCCCCCCCTTGATGCCATCCTTCAGGTCGGCACGCAGCGGCTCCCGTTGTCCCACTGCTACAGAGGCATAGAGATTGCTTGACTGATTCAGCTGGTAGAACAGGCCGGCTTTGGGGTTGAAGAAATCATAATCAAAATCACCGATCAGTTCCATCAGATCGTCGTCCATGCCACTGAAGCTGTAGTTCACATGGCGGAACTGCAGGTCACCATAAAGTGAGAGCTTTTGATTGACCTGATATTCTGCCTTGGCGAACAGACTCATTTCAGTTTTGCGTCCCACATTGCGGTACCATTCATACTGCTCCGGGATGTTCTGGTTATGCTTTACCCAGGGCAGGCGACCAAAGTGATCACCGTCGTAGTAGCTATAGAGTCCTCCAACATTGAACTTCAATGCATCCATCATCTTTTCGAGCCCCATGCTCGCCACGTAAAAGTCGTTCTCCATCAGCTTGCGACGGATGAAATCGGTGCGACTGAAGGTCTCCTCCCCAATGATCTGTGGATCCAGACCGAAATCGGAGTATTTCCGATTGTAGCGATAGTTCTCATAGTAACCATAACCATGGTTGTAGCTGAGTCCTGCGTTGAGCGAGAGGGAGCGGCCCAACTCCCGCGAGTAGGTGAGCTGTAGAATATGTGAGTAGTAGTTGTCGGTCTCGTTGTCATAATATAACCGGTTGCCAGCATCATCATAATATTCTCCGGCAGGGTTGTAGCGCCTTCCATATTCAGTGTCCTGCATCTGCTCTTCAGAAACCCCTTCCCATGTGATGCCGGTATGCTGTATTCCCCTTAGATAGCTAAGGCGAATCAACTGCCGCTCACTGTAGTGGGAGAGCACACCGTAGAAGTTGGTATGGTTCACAGTGCCGTTGCGTACGTAGCCCTCGCCCAGCACACGTGAGAATCGGGCATCGAACGAGAGGCCTCCCTCTCTGATTCCCGTGCCGGCAGCAATAGAGGATGAGTAAGTGCCATAGCTGCCCACAGCAGTAGATGCTTCACCGTAAGCATCGGAGCGTGCGCCGGCAGTCCTGAGTGAGATGCTGGCGCCAAAAGCGCCGGCACCGTTGGTGGAGGTGCCTACACCGCGTTGTATCTGTATGCTCTGTAGTGAATTGGAGAGGTCAGGCAGGTTCACCCAGTAGACCTCCTGGCTCTCCGGGTTGTTGAGTGGCATGCCGTTGAGTGTTACATTGATGCGGGTGGCATCGGTACCACGAATACGGAAATAGGTATTGCCCACACCCAGCCCGTCTTCCGTGAAAGCCACCAGTGAGGGAGTGGACTGCAGGATGGAGGGGATGTTGCGTGCCGCGTTCTCCTTGCGGATATCTTTAGCCGTGAGGTTGCTGTAGGTGACCGGAGTCTGTGAACCGGCACGTGTGCCGGAGACAATAACCTCTTCCAGTCGAATGTTGTTGATCGTATCGCCCGGCGTGGCATCTGCCTTGGCCGCAAGTTGAAAGAGAGATGCTGAGAAGAGTGTCAGCAGAATTGAAAAGATAACCTTTTTCATTTTACCTGTGTTTTTTTGTGTTGGACAAATCATGTTGACTTTGTTCAACGGTGTGAGTGAAATAAAAAAGGGGATTTATGAAAGATGGATACCTATGAAAGAGCCTACGGGATGTCTGCTGCTTTCTTTCCCTCCGCCGGCATTATCCGGATCAGGTGATATGGGTATAATCTCAGCCCGTCATCTGGGCACCCCTGTTGTTCGAAGAAACAAAGTTAGAACCTTTTTGTTCAAAATTGTCCACTCTACCGCAAAAAATCAGGGCAAATGCTGTTTTCTGTCGATTTATTTGTAATTTCGTTTGTGGTTAAACGGTTCAATCAAAGTGGATCTTACGGTATATGAGTGACGAAGAGAAAATGATAGCTGAAGAGCAGATGATTGAAATGGAGTTCCAGGGACTCCTGGAGGATTATCTCAATTCGAATCACCGACGCAAGGTGGACATCATTACGCGCGCCTACAACATGGCAAAGGAGGCACATAAAGGGGCACGCCGTCGTTCCGGTGAACCCTACATCATGCATCCCTTAGCCGTGGCCCGTATCGTTTCCAAGGAGATGGGGCTCGGTTCCACTTCCATCTCAGCCTCATTGCTACACGATGTGGTGGAAGACACGGAATACAGCACGGAGGATATTCGTGCCCTCTTCGGTGATAAGATTGCCCAAATTGTGGATGGCCTCACAAAGATATCACAAGGCATGTTTGGTGAGAATGTATCGGCACAGGCTGAAAACTTCCGCAAGCTGCTGCTCACTATGTCTGACGACATCCGTGTGATTCTGATCAAGATTGCTGACCGGCTGCATAACATGCGTACTCTCTCTTCGATGAGTCCCACGAAGCAATTCAAAATTACCGGTGAAACACTTTACATCTATGCTCCTCTGGCACACAGACTGGGTCTTTTTGCCATTAAAACCGAACTGGAAGAGCTCTGTTTCCGGTATGAACATCCTGAGGTGTATGCTGATCTGAAAGCTAAAATTGCCGAGACTGCCCCCGAACGAAACAAGATTTACGAGAATTTTGCCGTCCCGGTAATCCCGGTACTTGACAAGATGGGGATTCAATATGAGATGCGTGCCCGCGTCAAATCGGTCTACTCTATCTGGAACAAGATGCAGAACAAGGGAATCAGCTTCAACGAAGTGTACGACCTGTTTGCAGTGCGAATCATCTTTGAGGTGCACCCCGGTATGGACGAGAAGAAGCAGTGCTGGGACATTTACTCGGCCATTACCGATATCTACAAGCTGCGTCCGGACCGTATCCGTGACTGGGTGAGTCACCCAAAGGCCAATGGTTACCAGGCTCTGCACCTCACTGTGATGGGTCCCGATGGTAAGTGGATTGAAATTCAGATTCGCAGCCGCCGCATGGATGACATTGCTGAGAAAGGATTTGCTGCACATTGGAAGTATAAGGAGAGCCGCATTGAAGAGGATAATGAACTGGAAAAATGGCTTAAGACCATCCAGGAGATACTCTCCAACCCCAATCCCAATGCGATCGATTTCCTCGATACCGTGAAGATGAACCTCTTCTCGTCGGAAATATTCGTGTTTACCCCCAAGGGTGAGATCAAGACACTTCCTCAGGGTGCTACGGCACTCGATTTCGCATACATCATCCACACCCGCATTGGTGATCACTGCCTGGGTGCCAAGGTGAACCACACACTGGTACCCTTAAGCCAGAAGTTGCGCAGTGGTGACCAGGTGGAGATTCTCACCTCCCAATCGGTCAACCCCCAGCCGGAGTGGCTCAACTTCGTCACTACCGCCAAGGCACGTACCAAGATAGAAGCTTCGCTGCGACGTCAGCGGCGCCGCATCGTAGAGAAGGGAAAGAACATGCTGGATGAACTGTTCAACAATGAACCGATCGACAACACCCTCTTCAATAAGATTCTCCATTCCTACAAGTCGGAGAACAAAGAAGATCTATACTACATGATCGGAAACGGTGAATTGACCCTTCCGCTGCAGAAAGAGGCATTCTTCAAATTGAAACCGGTTCCGCAGAAACAAGACAACCTCTTTGTCCGCTATGTGAAGCAGGCAATGAATGCCATCAAGAAGTCCCCCCAGGTACCTGAGAAGGTGACACTGATCGGGGGAGATGATGAAGAGTCGCTGCCACAACCGCAAGTGGTTAGGCCGACGAAGATTGATCGCAAGTTGGTGTACCGTCTCACGGAATTGAACTTCCGCAAGAATTTCATCGTCTACTCCTGCTGCAATCCATTGCCGGGTGATGATGTTTTCGGTTATGTAACGGAAAGAGAGGAAGTGGAGGTACATAAGCGCTCCTGCCAGACAGGCCTGAAGCTCAAGGCCAGCTTCGGGGATCGCATCATCGCGGTAGAGTGGGGTGACTACCGGCAATATTCCTTTCTGGCATCAATCATCTTTACCGGTATCGACCGTGTCGGAATCCTGGGAAGCATCCTGGCCAAGCTGGCTGAAGATGTGATTGTGAATATTCAGAGTGTGAATGTAGCATCAAAGGATGGTATCTTCGAAGGTGTATTCAATGTACATGTGCACAGTGCTGAGGAGGTGAATCAACTCTGTGCCAAGATAGCAAAAGTGGACGGTGTAAGCACCGTCCACCGTTCCACTATCTGATTTTTCTCTTTTTTCTGCCGAACAGCAATGAGGTGCCCTGTTTCAGGGCAAAAGCGATGATGGCCGGTTTGGTCAGTTTCCAAGCAACAGATCCCAGAAGGGGGAGATTTGACATCGCCAATTGAACAAAAGGATTTCTCTTGTGTGTAACAAAAGGTGTCACCGAGTAAGAATTGCCGCTGGAGAACGTATCCATCGTTTCAGCAAATTTTGTTCTTACCGATGAGGTGAGACCTTTGGTAAGCATCGATCCCCAATTGTCGTTCAAATACTGCAACTGGTATGAGAGACGTTGGCTGGCAATACTACGTTCCTCTTTCTGTCTCTTTTTCTCAAGTCGCAGTTCCTCCAACGGAGAGAGTTTATAGGTACTCATAGTTAGCTCTTTTTGTTGTCAGACTCATCGTTTTCCATCAGGAAGTGTACGACCTTGTTTGTCATCTTTTTCTTGAAAGGCTTTCCCACCAGCAACATTATGAGCAGTACCAACAGGGCAAATGCGGTTACAATACCGAAGCCGGCCCAGAGGTTTTGCAACAAGTCGCCCAGGTAGAGTGCCACAGTTACAAAAAGGAACAACAGAACAAAGAGAGAGAGACCGCCCAGAATCAAACCATAGGTGATGGCCGAAGAGCCCAGGCTTAGTTTCTCATACACCTCCAGTTTTCCGAGTTCAAGAGAGCTGGATATATATCTGGATATATCATCGCGCATCTCCTCAAACAACGTACTTACTTTTTTTTCTTCCATCAGTTCGGCAGATTATGAGAGTCAATTACTGTTTGGCCAGTTCTTTCTTGGCAATTTCAGCGATGTCGTCGATATCTTCCTTAAGATCCTGCACCTCGCTCTTGCCTTTGTATACTGCTGACTTCACATTGGCTCTCACCTTGTCGGCAAACTCATTGGCTTGTTCCAGCCACTCTTCCTTGCGGTCTGTTCCCATGATGTAACCGATGGCAGCTCCCAATGCTACACCAATACCTAGTCCCAATAATAGTTTTGATTCTGAATTCATAATTGGTTGTGTTTAGTAGTTAGTAGTTTCTGTTTCGTTAATCACGCCTTTTGAGCCGTTCTTGCTGTTTGACAGCTTGTCAGCGATCATATGTTATAAAATAAACAGACAGGTCGCAAAATTGTTTGCTCCGGAGGGCGATTATCTGAAGTACACTACTTCTCCTCAACAGCTTCACCAAATAAGGTGGCGGATGTGAAACCGGTCACGCGTACCTTCACGAAATCACCTATGCGATGCTGTTGCTTGTTGAATATCACAACC
>Ga0123335_1006931_pt1 | contig 12935 bp, 12 predicted proteins | sample BiotimSIPDNA_2_FD_89707 | JGI IMG/M metagenome (GOLD analysis project Ga0123335, IMG submission 89707) | Anaerobic biogas reactor microbial communites from Washington, USA - Biogas_R2 time_0 SIP DNA | ecosystem: Engineered > Bioreactor > Anaerobic > Unclassified | place: Washington, USA... | reverse complement strand
GTGATGTTCTACGGACGCACAGAATCCTATGAAGATGATATGGGCAGAAGGCGGGTAAGGTGGGTAGATGGGGATGCAGTAATGGCAATGGCCTGCGATATACTTATCCCAGGGTATAATAATAGTTTTGTAACAAACATGCGTCTATGGTCTGCGCAGTCAAGCAGGGAGTTTAACCTGGAGTATTTTAACCAGGGTGACTATATCGGCGCTGTACAGGCAAAGGTTACAAGCGAAAATATATCAAAGGTGCTCTACCCCTCTGATGAGGCGGAAGAGGGGAAGGAGCTGCGCCTGAAGCAGCAGTATTTCTTTGTGGCTGCAACATTAAGGGATATCATAAGACGTTACAGGAAACAGAACCAGACCTTTGATAATTTTTCAGACTATGTTGCGATCCAGCTCAATGATACACACCCCACAATAGCCATTCCTGAATTGATGCGTATCCTTGTGGATGAGGAGTGCATAGAGTGGGATGAAGCATGGGCAATATGTGAAAAGAGCTTTGCATACACCAACCATACTGTCCTGCCTGAGGCGCTTGAGACATGGCCTGTTGACCTTATAGGCAAGGTGCTGCCAAGGCATCTGGAGATAATCTATGAGATCAACCGGAGGTTTCTTGACAGTGTAAGGACAAGGTTTCATGGCGATGACCAGGTGCTTTCAAGGTTATCCCTCATTAATGAAAAAGGTATAAGGTCTGTACGCATGGCCAATCTCGCTATTGTTGGGAGCCATTCTGTAAACGGGGTTGCAGCGCTCCATTCGCAGATACTTAAAAACGGGTTATTTAATGATTTTGACCGTATCTTTCCGGGTAAAATAATCAACATCACAAATGGCATTACCCCCCGCAGGTGGCTTTATCAGGCAAACCCAATCCTTTCAAAACTAATCACCTCTGTTATAGGTGACGGTTGGGTCAGTGACCTGTCACAACTGAAACAGCTTATCCCCTATGCGGAGGATGAAGGGTTCAGGGCTGCATGGCACAATGCAAAGCTTGAGAATAAAAAACGCCTTGCCCGCTACATACTGCGCAAAATCAGGGTGGGCGTAAACCCTGATACCCTTTTTGATGTGCATGTAAAAAGGATGCATGAGTATAAAAGACAGCTTTTAAACATCCTGCATGTGATTACCCTCTATAATCGAATCAAGGAAAACCCTGGCCGCGATCATGTGAAAAGGACAGTCCTGTTTGCAGGAAAGGCCGCTCCTGCCTATACTCAGGCAAAGCTCATCATAAAGCTTATAAATTCCGTGGCCGAGGTGGTTAACCGCGACCCTGATGTGATGGGCATGCTCAAGGTGCTCTTTCTGCCCAATTACTGTATCTCACAGGCTGAAAAGATTATTCCTGCGGCAGACCTCTCTGAACAGATCTCCACAGCAGGCATGGAGGCATCAGGCACAGGCAATATGAAGCTTGCCCTTAACGGGGCAGTGACTATAGGCACCCTTGACGGCGCAAACGTGGAGATCATGGAGGAGGTAGGTGAGAATAATATATTTATATTCGGTCTTAAGGCATATGAGGTGGAAACCATGAGGGCAGGCGGATATAACCCCTTGAACTATTATGATAATGATCCTGAACTGAAGAGGGCTATAGATATGATCGGGTCAGGCCGTTTCTCGCCAAAAGAGCCTGCGCTTTTCAGGCCCATAACCGCCTCGCTTCTGGATAGGGGTGACTTTTACATGCTCCTGGCTGATTACCGCTCATATATTGCCACACAGGAGCAGGTCTCTATAGCCTTTAAAGATAAGAATGAATGGATCAAAAAATCCATCCTGAACACAGCAAATATGGGCAGGTTTTCAAGCGACAGGTCTGTATCTGAATATGCCAGGGATATCTGGGGCATTAAACCGCCTGAGAGCGGGATAGAAACCATATAGTATGGCAATTTCAACCTGAGTCAGGGAACAGGAGGCAATATGGCAGAGAAAAAGAGAGATGGCGCGGGTTCCATCACAATATCAATCGCAAGGCAGCCTGTGTTCAACACAAAAAAAGACCTGTGGGGTTATGAGCTTGTCTGCGTATGTAATTCTACCGATATAGGAGAAACAATCTCGATAGAGGATAATGTTGCAGTAAACGTCGCATCAAGCAACTATATCGGGATACAGCAGGTGGTGGAGAGGGGAAAGAGGATCATCGTAAATTTCAATGAGAAGAATGTGCTTGATGATTCACCCTATGCCCTTCCTCCAAAGCTTGCTGTGGTGAGGGTGCCTGAAAAAATGCTTGTGAACAGTGAGGTGGTGGATTCGCTGCTCAGGTTCAAAAAGGATGGGTATCATATTGCCATCGGGGGTTTTACAGGCGCTTCAGGCTATGAAAAGCTCTTTTCAGAAACAGACCTCCTGTGCGTGGACACCTCTGAGATAAAAAAGGATGAGTTGAAGGAGCTTGTGCAGAAGGGTAATGAATATGATGCAATGATACTTGCCGAAAATATTAAAAACAGTGACAGGTTTGATATGTGCCTTGAAACCGGCTGTTCGCTCTTCCACGGCCCATTCTTTAAGATCCCTGAAAAGCTCTCAGTAAGAAAGATATCATCAAACGAGATATCAAGGTTTAACCTTTTAAAGATAATAGAGCAGGAAGACCCTGATTATAATGAGCTTGCAAAGCTGATACAGTCTGATGTCTCAATAAGCTTCAGGCTTTTATCCTACCTCAATTCAGCGGCATTCGGTTTTACCCAGAAGATACAGTCCATTCACAAGGCCATCACCCTGCTCGGATGGAAACAGATGAAGACATGGCTCAGGGTGGTGATCTTATCTGATATGAACCAGAGCCCCAATGCCCCGGAGCTTATGTTTGTTTCAGCCCAGAGGGGAAAATTTTTGGAGATAATAACCAGGGAGCATGATTTCTGGGGGTTTGACCCTGACAGCCTCTTTTTACTGGGAACATTCTCAATCATTGATACCATGCTCAATATGGAGATGAAGGAGGTGGTAAAGTACCTGCCCCTTGATGACAAGCTCAAGGCAGCCCTCTGCCATGACCCCAATAACGAGTATCTGCCACTTCTCCAGCTTGCAATGCGCATGGAGGAATCAGGGTGGGATGAGGCAAATGCAATGATCAGAAACCTGAGCCTTGACCCCATCAAGATCAGAAAGGCATTTCAGGATTCAATAGACTGGGCAAATGAGATAACTATGGTTCCAGAAAAATAGGTAAAAGAACAGGTAAACCTGAGGGTTTCAAAGGGCAGATATCAACATGGTATCTGTATAAAAGTCTAATTGATAAATAGACTTTCCTGTCAATTTATGAAAGAATGGCGTCAGTAGATTTAAATTTTCTATTAATTTTTCTGTATCGTTAAAAAATGGAAAAAGAATTTATTGACATTAAAATTGATAAAAGTCATCTCTCAGTAATCTCACTTACTGATCCATCAGATGAAAAAGACTATTGGCTTAAAACATCCCCTATCAAGCGTTTGCAGCATATCGAAGTGTTAAGAAGGATCAACTATGGAAATAGTGCTACCTCCAGACTTCAAAGAATTCTTGAAACAACTTAATGAAAAGAAGATCAAATATCTTCTGATAGGCGGGTATGCTGTAGGTTATCATGGGTATCCAAGGGCAACGAATGATCTGGATATCTTCATATCAAGAGACAATGAAACAGCAAAATTAATGGTTTCAGCCTTAAAAGATTTTGGTTTTGACACCCCTCAACTTTCAGAAGAGCTATTTCTGAAAGAAAAAAATATTGTCCGAATGGGGATTGCACCCATTAGAATTGAAATATTAAATAGTATCTCAGGTGTAGCTTTTGAAGATTGCTACAGAGAAAAGATGATTGAAGAAATTGATGGGATTAAAGTTAACATAATAAATCTTGAACATCTGAAAAAAAATAAAAAGGCAAGTGGAAGACATAAAGACCTGGATGATATAGAAAATCTTCCATAGCTGATTGACATGCTTATTCCTGTTGGAAATTTTTATCGTATATTGTTTGTTGGTATGGCTTTCTACTATGCTGTTAAGTCAATTTAGATATGCTGGTCGTATTAAATTGTGATTAAAAACCTGGACACATTAAACCGGGAAGAGCTGGGCAGGCTTTTCCCGATTATTCTTTCTGAACACAAAGAAGAATGGAAAAAGTTCTTCAATCAGGAAAAAGAAGAGCTTCTCAGCCTTCTTTCAAAGGAAAGGGCATTACGAGTGGAGCATATAGGGAGCACCGCTGTGCCCGGTCTTCTGGCAAAACCTACTATTGATATCCTTGTAGAACTTTCAGATTATAATAATCAGCAAAATGAGATTAAGAAAATCATGTGCGCTGCCGGGTATATCCACATGAGAGAGCAGGTAAACCACCTGATGTTTGTCAAAGGGTACACCCCGGAGGGTTTCAAAGGGCAGTGTTACCATATCCATATGGAGCCTGAGGGGGCTGCAAGTATATGGGACAGGATAAATTTCAGGGATTATCTGATCAGTAACCCGAAGGTGGCAGAGGAATATGCCGCCCTGAAAAAGGTGCTGGCAAAAAGATATGAGATTGATCGTGATGCCTATACAGATGCAAAAACAGATTTTATTAAAAAGGTTACTGCAGAAGCAAAGGCTGCGTTTACACACCGTCCATACTCATACTCAAAACCAACGAATAATTGACAATGGAAAACATTACAGTTATAGTTTGCTTAGTCCATTTTAGTTAGTCTACCATGGAGATAAGAAAATGATCATAAATATTCATGAAGCCAAAACAAATTTTTCCAAGTTGGTTGCACGGTTTTTAGAAGGAGAGAAGGTTATCATTGCGAAAAACGGTGAACCAATTCTACAGTTTGCACCTATAGAAAAAGGTAAACCCTTATTAAGAAAAACAGGTTTTTTTAATTGCGACATAGACATGACCACATTCGATGATCCCCTTGAAGAAATGAAGGAATATGAATGAACTACCTGATAGATACGAATGTCTTGATATTTTTGGGTTGCGGTTACGAAGACAGGATCGGGAAAAAGGCATTTGAAATATATACTTCACCGAAGTCAAATATTTATATTAGCCAGATCTCATTTTGGGAAATAGCTATCAAAATCAATGTTGGCAAGTTAAACATACCAATTGGCTTAAGAATATTATAAACCTCACAAGACAGGCAGGTATTGATACAATTCCTGTAAAGAATTCTCATATCCTTTATTATCAAACTCTCGAGATACATGAAAATCACAAAGACCCATTTGATAGATTCATTATTGCCACAGCCCTATGTGAAGAGATGAAAATTATTTCCAGCGATACCAAGTTTGATAATTACCTTAAGGTAGAAAGAATATGGGAAGATTAAAGAAGCTGGGCTTGGTTATTAATACATTTCCCCTGCTCTGTTCGATAAACCTCATATACCTTTGTCCCGGAAAGAAACCTGCGAAGGATGCGAATATGGGCTACCCGCTCTTTCTGAGCAATAGCCCCTGGAAGCACATGGGCTTGAATTATTGAGCCATCATTGAGCCTGACTGATGCAATTATTTTAGTTGGGCCATATTTTTTAGGGATGCCCCCAACTGATTCAATTATCCCCACAGTCTCTGTTACAGCCCCACTTGGAAGGTTAAAGGAAAAATAAAGGAATACAGCAATTAAAACGAGCACAGATACAGCTCCAAATAACCATGATATCTTTCGTTTGCCTTCTTTATTCATAAGGATTCGGATCAGATAAAAACGCCAATATAGCTGGCTTTATCTCCTGCTCATCAAGCCATTGCTTGAATTCTTTAATGCGGGTATACTGATTACCAAATTTTGCGCTGTAAACCTCTTCATAAAAATTAACCCTTTCCTCCTTTCGAATATGCTTTTGCCAATCTGTTGAAAATATCCTTGGGAGTTCATCATGAAGGTTCCTGCTCACAAGGGCTGCCCATTCATTCTTATCAAACCAGACACCATTACAATTACTGCAATGATCCAGGCTGAACTTGAGACCGTGGCCGACATTAAATCTTAGCAGTATTCGTCCGCAGTCTGGGCATATCTTGGCGTTTTGCGAATCAATGACCTCATAAGCTATTTCAGAATATTGCTGATCATTTAGGCTTTTGCCATGCCGCTCAAGCCATGAGTAGTATTGAGAAGAAGGCAGCCATTGCCCACCACACCCTTTACATTCCTTTACTCTTATATTTCCTTCAACAACTTTATCGAACATATTCTCACTTTTACAAACCAGACATTTCATAAGATTCTCCTTCAGTTAAAGTTCATTATTCTATGATGTCTCTATTAATTTCATATGTGATGGCTTTATTTTTTATATTTCCTCTATATAGTCACCGGGCTCGTCCAACCACAGGATAAGATTGTGGCTCCGCACAATCTATCCTTATTCGTTAGCCATGTTATTTATTAATATCTTTACTCTGTTTAAATAGTTTTTCATATTTATCTGGATACATCTTTATAAATTGCTTGAATAATTCTGAACCCATGAGTTCCTGCGCAAACAGTAGTTTGTCTTTACCATTATCCCAATCTCCCTCCATCGCTGCAATCGTTTTGAAGCTGATAGCCCAACTATTATCAAGCGCATGCTCATTTCCGTTGTTAATTGAGTTCTGAATCAAAAGATCGATTTCTTTTACATAATACTCCACAGGCAATCGAATCAAAACTCCATTTTTTTTAGCAACAGAGATAAATTCGTTAACAAGTTTCGTTTTAAAACCGTTATCCTTTTCCATCCAATCACGCATACTAAAGGCGGTTTTCTTTTCTTCTGCTATGGCTAATATTGTAAGCGTAAAAGTAAAAATTATAACGAATGAAATGAAAACTATTTTCTTGGTCATCTTGGTGTTTCCTATTTTTGGCTAACCCCCAATAAGGGGCTGGCGGATTGATGGCAACCTTGGACACAAAGGAAATAATGATACGAAGGTTATTAACTCAGCCAGCCTAGATAGCAGCCAGTCACTCTTAATTGTGATGATAATGTGTTATTTTATAATGCCCTTTTTTACTCAATAAAAGATAAATAAATAATATAAACCGGAAGACAGACACCACATAAAACTGATGAACATGCTTCAATTATAATAAAAAATTTACCAATAACCCCTGACTCATTCCATTCTTGAATTTGACTTTGCCTGAACTTTGAACTGAATATAAATGCCCAGAAAAATATGAAATAACCAATTACCTCCAGTCCATCTCCACCGCCTTTTGACATATATTCCTTTCTACGATTTCAAAAATAACAGGGCTTAGCACGAACCGTGTCTAATAAGGTAGAACACGAATCGTGCTAACATCAAACAATAAACTAATTAAAATTAATTTTAGATTGATCCAGCTAATTAAACATTAACATCAAAATAAACTCAAAAAACAAAAATGCTTATTTTTCTGGGAGAGGGGAGAACCCTGGCCTTTATACCTTTATATTCTACTCCCAATCTATTTCATTCTAATACCATTGTCACAGCAAAAAACAAAAGCCGATGTGCGGAGAAAAATCTAAACGTCTCAATGCCCAGCGTAATATAGAAAAAGATATATTTAATAGCTAGAAAAAAAATAAATCTCCTGCTAAAAAGCTGAAAATTATTTCATCTGAATAAAAAGACAGATGCATTAATTGAAGTTTTGAAATAAGGAGGGGTATGTTTACTTAAATTGATTTGACTGTTACATGTGCTAAACCAAATATATTTTGACAACAATATATTAATATGGTTTTATCCGGTTGAAATTATGAGTAATATTTAAAAGTAAACGGTAATATTTAATATAAAACCGTGATGGTTTATTAACAAAGAATTTTTAAGGAGGTTAATATGGGTGAAATGAATTTTACACCACTTGTGTGGTGGCTTGCACCGCTGGGAAGCATTCTGGCACTGATATTTGCGTGGGTTTACTACAAACAGGTTATGGCCGCGGATGAGGGCAATGATCGAATGAAAGAGATAGCCGGGTATGTTAAACAGGGTGCAATGGCATATCTTGTAAAACAATACAAGACAGTCGGGAAGGTATTTATCGTGCTGGTAATAATCCTGACCATACTGGCATACCTGGGCGTACAGAATCCCTTTGTACCTGTAGCATTTCTGACCGGCGGTTTCTTTTCAGGATTATGCGGTTTCCTGGGCATGAGGACAGCTACATCTGCATCCAACCGCACTGCACAGGCTGCATCAAAGAGCCTTAATGCGGGATTAACAGTAGCATTCCGTTCCGGCGCTGTTATGGGGCTTGTTGTTGTTGGTTTTGGGCTCCTCGATATCTCTCTCTGGTATATTCTACTGGATAAGATATTTTATACAGTCGAACATATGCAGACAGGTCTCAACTTTCTTGGCCTTCAGTTTGTAAAGGCCGGTTCAACTGATGCAGACAAGCTGGTACAGATCACTATTGTTATGCTGACATTCGGTATGGGCGCATCAACCCAGGCCCTGTTTGCACGCGTGGGCGGCGGCATTTTTACAAAGGCAGCAGATGTTGGCGCAGACCTTGTTGGCAAGGTTGAGGCAGGGATCCCTGAAGACGATCCCCGCAACCCGGCAACCATCGCTGATAACGTGGGTGACAATGTTGGCGACGTGGCAGGCATGGGCGCTGACCTTTATGAATCATACTGCGGGTCAATACTGGCCACAGCAGCAATAGGCGCATCAATAGCAGTAAATGAGGCGGCAGGAACACCTCTTTCCAAGGGGTTGTCACTGGTAATCGCCCCGATGATAATTGCCGGCATAGGTAATGTAATGTCCATAGTAGGAATAGTCATGGTTCGCTGCAAGGAGAGCGCAACCCAGAAGAATCTTCTTAATGCGCTTCTGACAGGCACCCTGGGCAGTTCAATACTCATTTTAATAGCTGTTGCAATCATGGCAGCCAATGGGATGATCACATGGGGCATGTTCGGTTCTGTTATCGCCGGGCTCGCCGCAGGCGTTATCATAGGCCAGAGCACAGAATACTATACCTCAAGCAACTTCAAACCCACTAAAGAGCTTGCCGGGCAGGCGGTTATGGGGCCTGCTACAACCATTATCGACGGTCTGGCAACCGGTATGTTTTCTGCCGGGTTCCCTGTTCTGACTATTCTTTTAGGTATTATCCTGGCCTTTGGGTTCGCGGGCGGATTTGGCAGTTTCATGCATGGCCTTTACGGTATAGCCTTTGCCGCGGTTGGTATGCTTTCCACCCTTGGTGTAACACTTGCAACAGACGCATACGGCCCGATAGCTGATAATGCAGGCGGCAACGCCGAGATGTCAGGGCTTCCGCATGAGGTGCGTGAACGCACAGATGCACTCGATGCGCTTGGCAACACGACAGCCGCTACAGGAAAGGGTTTTGCAATCGGTTCTGCCGCCTTAACAGCTCTTGCCCTGCTTGCAGCATATATTGAAGAGGTCAAGATGTGGCTGCATCACTTTGTTTTCGAATCAGGCGAATTCGTCATAAGCACCACGACGTTAACCAAGGAGACAGTCGATAAGCTTGATATAATTGCTCTTGTTGATATCTACAGCGCTCATCTGATGAACCCGCTTGTTCTTTCCGGGGTCTTTGTAGGATGCATGCTGGCATTTGTATTCTGCGCCATGACCATGAAGGCGGTAGGGCGCGCAGCAGGCAGGATGGTAGAAGAGGTACGTCGTCAGTTCCGTGAGATGCCCGGTATCATGACCGGTGAGCAGACCGCTGACTATGCCCGCTGTGTTGCCATTTCAACTGCCGGCGCTCAGCATGAGATGCTTGTGCCATCTATCATGGCGATTATTGCCCCTGTTATTACCGGCCTTGTGCTTGGGGTGGGCGGTGTTATCGGCCTGTTAGCCGGTGTTTCAGCCTGTGGTTTTGTGCTTGCCACAATGCTGAACAATGCGGGCGGCGCATGGGACAATGCCAAGAAGTATATTGAATCAGGTAATTACGGCGGCAAGAAACTGCCTGATGGATCAAAAAACCCGGTTCACGGGGCAGCAGTAATAGGTGATACTGTAGGTGACCCGTGCAAGGATACATCCGGCCCGTCACTTAATATCCTGATCAAGCTCATGACCATGGTCAGCATCGTTTTCAGCCCGGTAGTAGTCAAGTACTCACCGGTTGTGCAGGAGTGGCTGCATATAGCCTGGAAATAAACACTTTTAATTAAAAGCCTGAGGCCTTTATTGGAAAAGGCTTCAGGCTTTTTTTATTGGTCTTTACCGCTTCATCGGTTTATAATATGCCAAAAAAAGCATTCAGTATTAATAATGGCAGGTTAGGCATTCTTCTGTTATCAACCTTTTAACCTGGCAGCCAATCTATTTACAGCATTTTTCAAGAATATCCTTTTACTGGAGGAGGAATAGCATGGATTCGGTATCACAACAGGAACAATTAATAGATAAGTATATCAGTGAAGGCAGCAAGGATGAGGCAGTAAAGGCATTATTCAACCTGATTAACGAGTGTGCAAAGAAAAGGGATTTTGCCAAAGCAGAGGCCCTTCGTGACAGGCTTATGGAAGTTGCTCCAATGGCGCTTCATGAAATAACACAATCAGCCGATATCATTGACCGGGAAAAGAGCAATTCTATTGATACCGCCCATCATGAAACATGGGTCGGGTTATACAGCACCCTCAGCGCTGAGGAGACTAATGACCTCTATTTTTCCATGAATGTAAAGACTTACAATGAAGGGGATGTAATATTTCCCCTTGGGGAAAAGGACAACAGCCTGTATTTTGTTGATCAGGGTGAGGCAAAGATGATTTATGTAAAGGATAGTGAGGAGCTGGTGTTAAAAATCCTTAAACCCGGGGATATTGTCGGCGAAGACACCTTTTTTTACACAACAGCCTATAGAACCTTTAGCCTGAAGGCCCGTTCAGATATAAAACTTCGTATGGTTGGCCGGGAAATCCTGTCAAAATGGATCGAAACATCACCTGACCTGGAAAATAAAGTCAGGGTATATTGCACAAAATCGGGCGATATAAACTCTCTTCTTGAGAAAAAGGGGGTGGACCGCAGGCTTAACAAAAGAATTAAAATCACAGGAAAGTGCGGTGTGCAACTGCTGAACAGTGCAGGCTCTCCCATGGGAAAACCGTTTTTGGGGCTCCTCACCGATATATCTGAACAGGGGCTGGCGTTTTCCTTCAAGTTGTCAAGTGAAATTGCTCATAAAATACTGGGGGCAAAATTACAGGTAAGATTTAAAATACCTGTAGAGGGTTTATCAAAGGAGATCGAACAGCACGGCATAATAGGGGGGATCGGCTACCCTGTGCTTGCTGATCATACAATTCATGTAAGGTTTGACCAGCCTGTCCTTGATATTAAAAAGTTGCTTGGCGTGTAAAGTGGGCAATAGCGCAGGGCGTGTATAACATATTATGCTCAACTCGTTACCTGTTAACACTAATCTCCGGTTGCACAATGGCGTGGGTGATTTTTATTGACTTATATTGGTTGCAGCGGATATAATTCGTGCTAAAAATTAATATTGCAGGTAAACACTAAGCCAAAAGTAAGTATGGTTTTAAAAAGTTTTATTTTTTAGTAAGGCAGATCAATTCAGATCTGCGGGAGGCCTTATCGGAATGTTTTATAGATTTTGGAACCTGGTTCCGGTTTTTGTTTTATCCTGTTTGTTCTTTATTATATCCCCATCAAATATCGAAGCTGAAACAACAACATCAGAGCTTATGGGTGAGAATGTTGTCTGGACCATTAGTGGTGTAAGCGGTATAACCCATGATCACAGTGTAACTATTGGTAATACGGCAGAGATCGTCTACTACAGGGCTAATATACGCAAAGGGAGCATACCCACTGTCCACGCAGAAATTCCGAATGCCAGGGCACTGACTTCGAACTTTACTGCCCAGCGGAAATTTACGATCAGCATCCCGGACGCAGGCACCAGATGGGTGGCGGAAAAGTCCTGGAACATGAGCGACGGCCCATCACCGACCTCGCTGAGCCTGGGGCATCAGGCGCGCTACAGCCCCTGGCAGGCGGACCCGGCTTATCCGGACCCCAGGCATCAGCCTGACAAATATATCCTGATCATGGATACCACCTTTACCTATGAAGAGAATGTAAAATACCTTGCGATTTATATAATGGCCAATGAATTGGCCAACATGAGCAGCCCCGAACTTAACGGCCTGCCCAGATATGCCAGGACTGAACCTGACTTTAAGCGTAAATGGCCAAAAGGCTGCAATGGTTGTTCCCCAATCGGTCTGCCGGGCTACAGGGTCAACATGGCCACACTTAAACCTGTTATTCAGGATACGCTTTACCAGTGGTCAGGAAGGGGGCCGGAGGTAGAACTTGCCATGACCTGGAATGGAGGCGTTTCTGCGGGAAAAACCAACCTCGGACAGGGATGGCGCTTCTCCTATGATGCCTGGCTCATGGAGACCTCGGACGGGGTTACAGCATACATGGACGGCGGCGAGCAACTGCACTTTACTGTTTCCAATGACTTAAATGCCAATGTAACCGGGGTTACCACTTTTGCACAGGCCACCGAGGTAACACTTAACTATACAGCTCCGGCAGGCGAACCTTCGTATAAACCGGGCTGGGACGGCTGGTTCGAAGCAGATCGTTCCGGCTATCGCCTGCAGAAGGTTGTGGATGGGGATCCCGGCATCAGGAGCTTCAAATTGATACCGCCGGACAGCCGCCTGAGATATATCTTCCAGGGTGTTGCCACAAATTATGACGCACTGCCGCTCATCGCCATTGAGGACTGGAACGGTAACAGTCTTTCAATTACCCGAAACGTTGAAGCTGTCGAAAAAGTACTAAAGGTATTGAAAAATTATTGAATGAACCGCTGGATATGATAAAGTGCAATCATCCTTCAACGATCTTTCCAGCGGAGC
>Ga0123335_1006928_pt1 | contig 12942 bp, 7 predicted proteins | sample BiotimSIPDNA_2_FD_89707 | JGI IMG/M metagenome (GOLD analysis project Ga0123335, IMG submission 89707) | Anaerobic biogas reactor microbial communites from Washington, USA - Biogas_R2 time_0 SIP DNA | ecosystem: Engineered > Bioreactor > Anaerobic > Unclassified | place: Washington, USA... | reverse complement strand
GAAACGGCAACCGCGGCCAACCCGAGGGCCGCGCCAATCAACGTCAACTTTGACAAGAGGCGGGAGAAAGCCGATATCCGACCGGCGGCATAATACTGAGATAAACGGGGACTGGCCGATTGGCCCAACGCTTTGACCACTGTAGTTCCGACGAACATCAAGTAGGCGATCGCCGCGAAAAGCCCTAGTTCGCGGGTGCCAAGCTGATGCTCTATAAAATAGCTCGGAATATTCGTAGCAAGAGAAGCCAACATCACGGTTATCCCCAATGGGAATGTAAGCCAGGCCAGCTTGGACAGCGACGTCCAATTCCATCGCGGAGCCATCCATCTCGGAACACACCGATCTTCTTTATGAAGGCAACTTGATATTCCTGCAACTTCAGCGGCGTTTGGCGCGTCGTAAACCGCCAGCACAAGAAGCCTGGATAGACCTATTGCCGCAACGACGCACAATACATTTTTTACGACCAGCATTGCAACGACCGCGCCGACCAGCATTATGGGGCCCTTCAGCAACATCGACAGGGCGATTCTGTCCATGCGTTCTTTTTGCTGAAAATAACCGTAATAAATGTCACTGATTGATTCAGGGACGGCCGACAAACCGATTGCCATAATCACTAGAGCTGCTTCACAACTATCTGCAATCTTGAAGGCAATGCAACAAATCGCAATGATTGCCAGAGCGGTGGTCAGCAAACGCAAGCCGAGATAATCGCCAAAATCGTATTCTCGCTTGGCGTCGGTCGCCTGAACCGCGCGTAAAGCCATCATGGAAAAAGCCATGACCGGTGCGACGATCGCCAAACCCAAAGCGAACAGGCCAACCATTTCCGGTGTGCCAAGCTTGGCCAAAGCAATCAATACCCCCCATTGACAAGCCGCGTAAATCACATTGCCCGTGAACGTCCAAGAAAAGTTTATTCGCAGGGAAAGCGGCTTGGCCGATAATTCGGGTGCCGGGACAAGGTAGTTCTCTTGACTAACAGCAACGGTCGGATTTGCCGCATCGCGACTCATCAAGCAGCCTTTCCAACCTGTACAACGTGATTGATCTTGGACACGGTGCTTTGCCGCGCCGTGCATAAATAGTTTCGATATTGTTCCTTGGCATCTGGTTCGATGGAAATGCGTTCGACCGGTCCCCGGTCCATCAGATGGAAAAAACGATAATTGTACTTGCGTAAAATGCCTTCAATCTCATAATTCGGCCCGTCGGGAAGGCATTCAATGAACATGTCTGGACGATGTTCGTGAAGTATCCGCGACATTCCACGCAGCACTGCGTCTTCAAATCCTTCTGTGTCGATCTTTATCAAATCCACCGGCATTTCATCTCTCAAATACCCGTCAATAGTTATCAGCCGAACGTCGATTAATACGCCGGAATATCCCCGAAATCCGTCGACATGCAATGAAGCCGATGAGGGAAATCCGCTATTGGGCAAGTGGAACTTTGTGGTACCCTCCCTATCGCTTACCGCCGCCATAACGGCGATGCAGCGGTCGTTGAACCCGTTAAGCTTAATATTGGTCCGCATGGCTTCAAACGTGTTTGGAGACGGTTCAAAACAGTATGCCACGCATTTTGGATTCACCGCGCATCCCAAAAGACCATAAAAACCCGTGTTGGCGCCGATATCCAATATACAGCTTGCGGATTTCGCTAATTCTACGAATATCGACGACGTCTCCCGCTCAAAATGTAAAGCTCCTTTCCAGTAAAGCACTCGACCAATGGAATCGCAAGCATGTGATCGATATGCGAATCGGTCTCCGTCCTGAAGCGAAAGTTGGAAGCAAAAGTCCACCGGCATCCTTTTCCATACATATCGCGGGAATAGATTGCGGGAAGTTAACACTCTTAAAGGAGCAAGGAGAAGAGGATATTTGGCAAACATTCCCTGAACGCAGCGTACATAATCTTTAATTGCCATTTATGTTCACCTCCAATTCGTGTGTATTCCAAACGACTGGGCTTGCGAGAATTGCATAATCAGATAGCTCTTGTGTACAGACTGGAAGGTGAAGTTGCCGTTAAGATGCTGTCTCGACTTTTTAACGATGACTTGCTGATCACCTATAGCAACCAATATCCGCTACCTATATTATCTCCGTCGTTAATCTTTATCGGCGTCTGCAATGGATTGCACGGGGGAAGGAGAGACTGTCGGCCGGTTCCACTCCGCCGACGGATCAACTTCTTCCGACGATTGCGGCGATAATGGCATGGGATAGGCTCTCCATCACTGCACACGGACGTTTTCGATCATCGTCCGTTCTCCCGTCTTCGTCGCTCGGCGCATACTCCGTCCCCGTGGGTGGCGGCGCCCGACCGCAACCACACAGAGCTAACATAAAAACGCACATCGCGCACGATTTTCGATGCAAGCCTCTTCCGAGGGCGTAACCCACAACAGAAAAGAACATCCACCCACGCGCGACAGGCGCAACAGATCGGCCGGCGACGGGAAAGCCGGCAACGGAACCATCCACCCACGCGCGACAGGCGCAACAAGCATCAACCTATTAACTCAATGAACTCCCGAAAACATGAGGGGGCGAAGGATACCGGCAAACAACCCATTAGGGCAAGGGGAATATTTTCGCATGGTTCAGATTGTGTGCTGACCACACAAACCAAGAGAACTTATTAAGACGGGCAATCCTGGCAATTCGTTTGGAATAGGTGATTGTGCCAACTCAGCGTCCGACGTTCCCGGTCGCTCGCTCGCTTACAAAAACAGCCAAACCCAGGAAGTCCAGGCGACTGCGGTAGCATAGGCAATATGCCGCGTTCTTTCTAATTCCATCGACTCTAGCAATTTTCTCGATTCTTCCGATTGTTCGGACGATAAATCATTCTGATGGTCTTTTCCGGCTTTAAGCACGAAGGATATTTCGCCGTGAAACGCATATTGATCTTCGCTCTGTTGGGTGGTTTGTTGTCGATCGGCTCCGGGTGCGGGCTGATGCAGGCTATCTTCTGCTATCGCCCGTGCGTAATGCGCGGCGATTGTCCGCCCGGCCCTTGCGACTCGTTCTGCGGGGATGATTGCGGCGATTGCGGTCCGGCATGGGGAATGCCTCGCGGGCGGGTTGCTGTGCCGCGCCGCGCAGTGGTGAGCGACGATTGCGGCGTCGTTCGCGGCCCGATTTGCGGTCCGGCTTGCGGCGGCTACGATCCTTGCATGGACCCCTGCGGCGAATGTTGCTACGGCCGATGCTGGCATCGCGGGCCGTTGAGCTGCATATTCGCCTTGTTCATGCGCGAGTCGTGGTACGGGCCGAGTTGCGGCGAGCGCTACTGGGGCGACTTCTATAGCGATCCGCCCGACTGCTGGGATCCCTGCGACTGCTACGGCAATTACAGCGGCGGAAGCCAAAACGTCTACAGCCGCCAGGCGCGGAGGGTCGACCGATACTCCGGCGACTATTTCGATTACGGAATGCCGAACGGCGGCGGAGGCGAGCAAATCATTTCCGAGAACGAGCGCGTGGTTGCGCCGGCGCCCAGGCCGACGCCCGCCCCGAAGCCGCGAAACGCCGCGCGATAACGCCGCGCCCGTATCGAAATTGGCGGCAATTCAGCCATCTGAAGTGCGTTCGGCCATCTGGTTCCCAGGCGCTGCTTGGTAACCCACTGCCCCGACGCTCGGCGTCGGCGGAGTGGGTCGAGGCGAACGCGGGGCGTTCGAGCGGTCACCGATCCGATTCCGCCTCGCCGGTCATTGGCACGAACTGCACGGGGGCCACTTTTTGGCGGCGCACCGAGCCGTCGGCTTGCTTCTCGATCAGCAGCAATTCTTGTAAATATCCGCCGACGGGAATCACCAACCGGCCGCCGGGAGCAAGCTGGTCGATCAGCGGTTGCGGAACCTTTTGCGGCGCGGCCGTCACTAGAATGATGTCGAACGGGGCATGTTCGGGCCAGCCCTGAAAACCATCGCCGCATCGCACGACGACGTTCCGATAGCCCAACTCCTTCAACCGCCGAGCGGATTGCTCGGCCAGTTCGGGCAGAATCTCGACGCCGTAAACCTGCCGGCACAACTCGCCCAGCACGGCCGATTGATAGCCCGAGCCGACGCCGATCTCCAGTGCCCGGCTTTCGGCCGTGGGTCGGGCGAGTTGCGTCATTAGCGCAACGATGTACGGCTGCGAAATCGTCTGCTCCAGGCCGATCGGTAGCGGATGGTCGGCATAAGCCCGATCGCGCAAACTCTCGGGCACGAAAAGATGGCGTGGAACCCGCCGCATCGCGTCCAGCACGCGGGTGTCGCCGATGTCGCGGGCGGCAAGCTGGCGCTCGACCATCCGAAGCCGCGCGGCGGCGTAGGGATCATCCACGCCCGACGATGGCGCGGCCTCGGGCTTTGCGGTATCGCCAAATAGATTCGGCCAAAATGCCATGAAGACCCCGCCGATCACCACGGCGAACAACAGGGCAAACGCCGTTATGGTTATTGCCCGCATCTGAAATCAACCGTGTCTAAAATAACGTTTTGCGACAATGAATTATCCGAAGCTGTCCGAATTAGTTCATTAAATTTAGTTCATTTAACCCTCCGTAAATACACGGGGGGGCAACGTTACGAGCACGTCATGCTGTTCCCCCCCGGTGTATTCACCGGGGGCTAAATGTCGCGTTGTTCCGGGGGCAATTCCCGAACACACTCAATTATATCCCAATTGCACCATGAGTTACAAGCAACCGTGCGAAGACAAACATGGTGCGTTTCACACGCCCTACAAGATATGCATTGGCGTCTTTCGTGCGCGCGGCTACCAGCCGGGGGCGATGGCGCGCGCCCGGCGAACCAGGTCGAGGAACTCGGCGCGGTGTCCGTTCGGGTCGCGGTCCAAGGCGCCGGCGGCGTACTCCTCGACGGCCGGCAAGGTCGCATCGCCCTTGTGGATCGAGTCGCGGAGCACCATTCCGAATGCGGCCACCGCGGCGGCGAAGCGGAAATCTTCCGATGCTTGGCCGAACCGCCTACCCAAGTCGCTCAACGTCCGCTCCAACAGCTTGCTTTCGTCCTCGTCCGGCTCCTTGTAGCGCAGCCGCAAGGTGAGTAGTTCGCCGCGCCGGGCCGCGTCGGTCAGGTTCCGCTCGGGAACGCGCTGATACTTCAGCGGCCGATCGCCGCTTGGGAGGTCGCGGCCGGCGGGCACAAGTTCATACAGCGCCGTGACGCTGTGGCCCGCCCCGATCTCGCCGGCGTCCTTCCGGTCGTCGTCGAAGTCGCGGTTGGCCAGCACGCGGTTCTCGTAGCCGATCAGCCGATAGGCGGCCACCTCGGCCGGGTTGAATTCGATCTGGAGCTTCACGTCCTTGGCGATGGTCGCCAGGTTGCCGGTCATCTGTTCGACCAGCACGCGCCGGGCCTCGCGCAACGAATCGACGTAGGCGTACAGCCCGTTGCCGTGGTCGGCCAGTTTTTCCATCTTACTGTCTTTCAGATTGCCCGTGCCGAAGCCGAGGACCGTCAGAAAGACGCCGGATTTCGCTTTCTGCTCAATGAGCTTTATCAGGTCGTCGTCGTTTGTGATGCCGACGTTCAGGTCGCCGTCGGTGCAGAGGATCACACGGTTGATGCCCTTGGATACGAAGTGCTCGGCGGCTTGGCTGTAGGCGAGTTCGATGCCCGCGCTGCCGTGGGTCGAGCCGCCCGCCTGGAGCGAGTCGATGGTGTCGAGTATCCGCTGTTGCTCGTTTCCGCGGGCGGATGGCAACGGCACGCCGACGCCGCTGGCGTAGGTGACGAGCGCCACGCGGTCGTCCTCGGTAAGCTGCTCGACGAGCATCCGCATCGCCTGTTTGACCAGCGGCAGCTTGTCCGGCTCGTTCATCGAACCGGATACGTCGAGCAGAAAGACGATGTTGCTGGGGCCAAGTTCGCGGCGGTCGATCTCGCGCCCTTTCAGCCCGATCCGCAGCAGCCGATGCTCGGGCCGCCAGGGACACTCGGCCGCTTCCATGTTGATCGAAAACGGCGCGGCGTCGATCGGTGGCGGGTAGTCGTAGGTGAAGTAGTTCACCATCTCCTCGATCCGCACGGCGTCCGGCGGCGGCAGCCGGCCCTCGTTGATGAACCGCCGCATGTTGGCATACGCGGCGGTGTCCACGTCGATCGAAAACGTCGATAGCGGCTGCTGATCCACCGGGCGGAAGTCGTTGTCCACGATGCGGACGTATTGCTCGGTGTTGGGCGAAGTGTATCCTCCCGGTCTTTTTTCTCCCGACATCCCCCATTGATATCTGGGCGATCCGAAAGTTGAAGAGGTCGGTTTGCTCTGCGCAATTTCTGTTTCTTTGCTTGCGCGGCTTGTCGGCGAAGAATCGAACCGTTTTTTAGTATCTTCCAAGGCGCTTGCAGATCGTTGAAGTTCGTCTTGAGGCTTTTTGGGGCTTTCGTTGACAACCTTTCCATCCGCCAGCATTGCCGCCAATTCTCTTGTATCTTTCGGCAGCCCTCTAGCGCCTGTGAGAATGCCTTTCTCGGACAAGTTAGTTCGTAACTCAGAATCTTGTTTGCCTGTCGCATCACGGGCTGTTTGCCCCCGGCTATCAAACGGCGGTCTGCTGTGAGGCTGGCCGATTCCACTGGGGGCTGATAGACCTCTGCTATTCTCACCTACAGATGTTCGGGAATATGCAATTACTGTCGAGTCTGTTTTTCGATCCGGTCGGAAGGGAAGCAAAAACATCGCAACCAACATACAAACACACGCTACCGTGGCGGATAACGTAACCCAATGCAGTTGCCGCCAACTCGGCTGTTTAGTGTGATCTAACGGGACGGCCTTTTCGGCGTCGGGGATGGCGCGGGTGCCACTGCTGGCCTGTCCAGCAGTGTTTCCCCCGCACGTTCCACTTGCACTGCTGGACAAGCCAGCAGTGGCACCCTCCTTCAACGCTATCCGCTGCTCGATGGCCGCGCGGAGCGATGGCGATGCGGCCAGGGTGGGCGATGTTTGGTACGCCTCTCGGACGCGGTCGGCCAGGGCGGCGGTCTCGTCGACGAATCGCCGGGCATCGTCCGATTCGGCCAACAGCAATTCGACTTCCGCCCGTTCCGCGTCGTCGAGTTGATCGAGGGCGAAAGCGGTCAACCGTGCCTCGTCGATTTCCCGCGGGTCGTGATTTTTGGGATCGGTGTTCATTGTGAAGCCTCGTTTTCAACGAAAAGCAATGTTCCATGCGTAATTCAAGCGAAATAGCCGGAGGCTAACAGCCTCCGAGAGAACTGTTGAACCAACGTCGTCAGCGAGAGCATTTCCCGGAGGCTATTAGCCTCCGGCTATTGGTCCATCAGCCGCTGCAACGCCGGATTTTTGCGGAGCGATTTGAGCGCCCGATGGACGATCACGCGGACGTTTCCCTCGGCGGCGCCGGTGGCCGCGGCAATCTGCCGGTAGCTGAAACCTTCGGACCAAAGCGCGAGGGCCTCGCGCTGGGGCAGAGGGAGCCGGTCGATCAACCGATTGACGCATTCCGACAGGTCCGCCCGCTCGGCCGCGTCGGCCGGATCGGGGCAATCGTCGAGCACGGTTTCATCGCAATTCGATTCGCCGCCGCGACGCCGCAGCATATCGACCGCCTGATTCCGACAGACGGCGAACAGCCACGGGCCGACCCGCCCGTCGAGCCGTTCGGGCGGTTGATCGCAAAGCCGCAGGAACGTGTGTTGCACGGCGTCGCGGGCCGAGTCGTCGTCGCCCAACAGCCGGGCGGCGAAGCGCAGCAGCCGCGCCTCGTATTGTTCGAGCGCCTGCAACACCCATCGCTGTCGCTGGCCGGACTTCGCAACCATCCGAAAAGCTCCCGTCAGGTGATCCCTCTGTAAGTAGAACGGAAATAGGCCGGTTTTGTTACACCCCCCGGATGGAAATTGCGTGGAAAAATGTTACGGTTTACGAAAACCAATAATCGCACCACACCGGCGAAATGTATAGTAGGACAGGTTGGCAACCTGTCTCACATGCTGTGGGGACAGGTTTGAAACCTGTCCTAATTGATGTGGAGACAGGTTTGAAGTCTGTCCTAATTGATGTGGGGACAGGTTGCCAACCTGTCCTACGTCTCGCATATTGACATTGCACCGGGTATAGTCCATTATAAACAGCCTCCCTTAACCCCCTTGTTCAGGGGAAATGCTATGACGACAGTATTTATTATCTGTGCCGCGATCGGCGGAACCGTGCTGGTCTTCCAGTTCATCCTGTCCCTGATCGGGCTGGGCGGCGAGGCATTCGACCTCGACGCTTCGGGCGACGTGGGCCACGGCTTCGGCGGCGACGGCCTTTCTCTCGATCACATCGACGTGTCCGGCCAGGATGGTTTTGCTCTCGATCATCTCGACGTGCCCGACGCCGACCACCACGTCAGCTCGACCTGGCTGTTCGGGGTGATTTCGTTCCGCACGGTCGTTGCCGCGTTGGCGTTTTTCGGGCTGGCCGGGCTGTGGGGCCAATCGACCGGGACATCGACGACAAACACGCTGCTGTTGGCCATCGCCGCCGGCGTCGCCGCCATGCTGGGCGTCTATTGGCTGATGCTCGGCATGAACAAACTGCAGGCCGATGGCAACATCCGCGTTCAGAGGGCGATCGGCCGACACGGAACCGTTTATCTCCGCATTCCCGGCAACCGCTCCAGCACGGGTAAAATCCAGTTTAACCTGCAAAATCGGACCATCGAATCTTTGGCCGTTACGTCCGGCCCCGAACTCCCCACGGGAGCTAAAGTTGTGGTGACGGGCATTGTCAACCCGAACACGCTCGAAGTGCGGGCGGAATAAATACAATGCCCCTCGAACATAAAACGACCAAAGAGCAAACAACACCATAACAATAGCGGGAGGCTAACAGCCTCCGGTGATGAATCGTTGTTCGTTGTTTCGAGCACATTCCGGGGGCTGTTAGCCCCCGGCTATTGTTTTCGCTAGTTTTAGTTATTCAACCAGTCCCGCACACATACACATTGAAAGGCACGCCCATGTCCAATTTGCTCTTATTTGCCCAGGACTCATTAAGCCGCGGCCAGATCTGGCTGGCCCTGATTGTCATCCTAGTGGTAATCGCGTTGTTCAGTTTTTTCATTTTGTTGGTCAAGCAGTACAAGCGCTGCCCGAGCAACTGCATTTTGGTGATCTACGGCAAGTCGGGTCACGGCCACGACGCGGCCACCTGCATCCACGGCGGGGCGAAGTTCGTCATCCCCTTGATTCAGGACTACGCCTGGCTCCGGCTCGAACCGATGCAGATCGAGATTCCCCTGCGGGGCGCGCTCTCGATGGAAAACATCCGCGTGAACGTACCCAGCGTATTTACGGTGGCCGTGGGCACGACGCCCGAACAGATGCAGAACGCCGCCATCCGTCTGCTCGGCCTCAGCGCCGGCGAGGTGAAAAAACAGGCCGAGGACATCATCTTCGGACAGTTGCGCCAGGTGATCGCCTCGATGCAGATCGAGGACATCAACCGCGACCGCGATAAGTTCCTCGAAGCCGTGCAAGCGTCGCTCGAGCCGGAACTACGAAAGATCGGCCTGGTGCTGATCAACGTGAACATCACGGACATCACCGACGAGTCGGGCTATATCGAGGCCATCGGGCAGAAGGCGGCCTCGCAGGCCATTCAGAAGGCCCGCGGCGATGTGGCCGATAACGAGCGGATGGGCGAAATCCGCGTGGCCGAGGCCGAGCGCGAGAAATGCGTCAGCGTAGCCAACGCCCACAAGGTCCGCGAAATCGGCACCCGCGACGCAATGCGCGAGCAGGCGGTTCGCGTGGCCGAACTCGATAAGGCGCAGAAGGTCGGCGAGCAGACCGCCGCGTTCGAGCGCGACGCCGATGTGAAGGCCGCCGAGCGGGACATGCGCATCCGGCTGGCCCAGGCCGATGCCCGGGCAGTCGAGGGCGAGAACCTGTCGAGGGCCGACATCGCCGCATCGCAGGCCGCACTGCAAGTCAAAAAGGCCGAGGCCTACGAATTGGGCGAAACCCGAAAAGTCCGCGCCGAAGGCGCCGTGCTCGAGGCCGAACACATCGCCCGGGCGAAAGCCGCACTGGCCGAGGCCGATCGAATCGAGGCCGAACGCCGCGCCGAACTCGAAGCGCCGGCCAAGGCCGAGCGGGCGCGCGTCGAGGTCTACGCGGCGGCCGAAGCCAACAAACGACGCATAGAGGCCGAAGGCGAAGCGGCGGCCATCTACGCCAGACTCGAAGCCGAAGCACGCGGACAATACGAAATCCTCGCCAAAAAAGGCGACGGCCTACAGCGGATCATCGACGCCTGCGGCGGCTCGGAACAGGCCTTCAAACTGCTCATGCTCGAACACTTCGACAACCTGGTCGATGCCTCGGCCCGCGCGATCTCGAACATCAAGTTCGACAAAATCGTGGTCTGGGAGGGCAACGGGCAGAACGGCACCACGCAGACGGCCAACTGGCTGCATAACATGGCCCGCACGCTGCCGCCGATGATGCAAGTGATGAAAGACATCGGCGGCGTCGAGATTCCCGAGACGCTGGCCAACTTCGCCGTGGGCGAGAAGAAACCTTCGCAGGACGGCCGCGATGCGCCGCAACCGGTCGAGGCGTAAAACGCCGTTGTCGAATGGCGCGACTTTTTACGCGCAAGCGTTCACAGGGGACAGTCCCAATTTTTGCGGTTTACCGCGAAAATGGGACTGTCCCCGGCACGTGAACGGTTCCTTTCGCGCGCGATAGTCCCCGTTTTTCTCGGGGGCGGCGACCGCTCCGCGCCCTCCCGTTTTTTTCGCGCGGTAATTGCATTTTCAATGCGCTAGTCTTATACTATGGCCAACATGCCCCCCCGCCGGGCTGGCACGCGCAATGCAGATGTTAAACAACAAGAAGGGGGGTAGCGAGACGATCTTACGGAACCGACATGTTGGACGTTATACGTTGTATTGGGCGTTGTACCGTCGTATTTAGCGTTATATTGTCGTATTTAGCCCGCCGTGAATACACGGCGGGGAAGGATTGCATCAGAAATAACCGTGTTGATAAATAACCGCGTTGACCTCGGATGTATTCCCCCGGGACGATTGACTGTCATGTGGTTAACGTTGGGAAACAGGTGGTTAATGTTGGGAAAAACGCCCGCCGGCTGCGACCGGCGGGGTGGAAAATGCCGCAATTCCCCCGCGAGCGCAGTCGCGGGGCGTTTCTTTTCCCCCCGCGAGCGCAATTGTGGGGCGTTTCGATTCATCGACGTTATAAGCTGACTCTCAATAAATACGGATTTGTAATTTCAGGACGAGAGGTTAGGGGGACCGTGACCGCAATCAAATGAGATTGCAAATTGAAAATTGAAAATTGAAAATTGAAAATTGAAAACTGCAAAATACAAAATACAAAATGCAAAATAAAAATTGTCTGATACTTCAGCCATAGGGAGCGAAACCGATGGGTCGCATCGCACGCGTCTGTTGTTTGTGCTTGCCGGTTTTTTATCTTCTTTCGACTGGCGTGTTCGGCCCGGCGGCCCTCGCCGCAGAAGAGCCGAATAAGGCGTTGAAGTACCACGCCATTCTGCAAAAGCGTCCCGAGCCGGGCTATGTGTTCGATCGTTTTTACAATACCTGGCTCGATCAGGCGTCGGCCGAATCGCTTCAGACTTTTCTCCAGACGCGGATCGAGGCGGAAGACTCCACGCCGAACCGCCTTCTGCTGGCCTTCTTTCATTCCAAGCAGAACGACGACGCGGCGGCGATCGACGAGTTCGCCGAGGCTTTGAAGCGCGATCCCGATAGCGCAAGCGGCTGGTACTACAAGGCGCGGGCCGAATCGCGCACGCTAGATTTCGAGTCGGCCGCCGCCGATCTGCAAGAGGCCCGCCGCCGAAACCCCGACCCCAAGCTGGCCGTGAGCATCGAGCGGCTGCTGGGGACGATGCTGATGCGGAGCCAACGGACGGCCGAGGCGCTCGCCGTATGGAAGGCGTTGCTCGACGCCCATCCCGCCGACGAGGAATTGTTCGAGGACGTGATCGAGCTGCATCTCGAGGAAAGCCTGTTCGACGAGGCCGCCGCCTTGTCCGAGCGGTTGATCGCCATGACCAAGGATCCGTACGTGGCGATCATGCGCCGGCTGCGGCTGGGCGACGTCCATCATCGTGCCGGCCGCCGGGACAAGGCCGTCGAGGTCTATGCGGCGGCCTTGGGCGACTCGGGCGACAACTCCTGGCTGGAACGGGAAATCATCGCCCAAATCGAACAACTCTTCCGACTCGAAGACGATCTGACCGGCCTCTCGCGGCAATACATCGACCTGCTGAAGACCTATCCCAAGCGGGTCGGATTGCATCGCCGCCGCTGCCGGCTGCTGGTCGAGTTGGGCGAAAACGACGAAGCCCTGAAGGGCTACCGCAAGATTCTCGAACTCACGCCCGGCGAACGGGGATTCCGCGAGGAATACGTGGACATGCTCGGCCGGATGGGCCGGCACGACGAGGCCGTCAAGGAGCTTCGATCGCTCCGCGAACAACACCCGAAAGACCCCGAAATACTGGTCCGGCTGGCGAAAACCCTGCACTTGTCGAAAAAAACGCCCGAGGCGATTGAAGCCGTCCGGGAATACCTGAAAATTTCCGACGGCGGCGAATACGCCCACACCCGCGCGGCGCGGCTCGTCGCCGGATTCGGCGATCGGGCGAAAGCCCTGGAGTTCCACGAAAAGTTGGCGGCGGCGTTCCCCGACTCGCCATCGGCGCAAGAGGCCCTCGCCGGATTCCTCCACGCCAACGACCGCAAGGAAGACGCGCTGGCCATTTGGCGGAAGCTTGCCGAAAAGGCCGACTTGACGCCGACGCTGAACGTCGCGCGGTCGCTCAGCGCGCGGGGCGAAAACGCCGTCGCCCTGGAATTGCTTGCCGCACGGGAAAAAGATTTTGGCGACAACCCGCTGTT
>Ga0123335_1006926_pt1 | contig 12946 bp, 10 predicted proteins | sample BiotimSIPDNA_2_FD_89707 | JGI IMG/M metagenome (GOLD analysis project Ga0123335, IMG submission 89707) | Anaerobic biogas reactor microbial communites from Washington, USA - Biogas_R2 time_0 SIP DNA | ecosystem: Engineered > Bioreactor > Anaerobic > Unclassified | place: Washington, USA... | reverse complement strand
TATATGCAGCTTGCATAGTAAACCCCTGTGCAACGTCAAATAATAGATTTGATGCAACACTTCTACCAAAAGTAGAGGCTCCAATTACTGCCTTCATTCCAGCACCTTTAGCAGACCCCCACAAAGCACCTAGTCTTAAAGGAACTGTAATTACTGACGACCACAGAGACTCTCCCATAACATCCCCTGTAAACATATACATATCATACTTAAAGTCTCGTGGAGTATTTGTAAGCCCACCACTTTTTCCCAACGTCTTTGATAATGTATCAGAAGGGAACCATCCAGAAATTATAGAAGTGTCAACACCATTAGCAACTGCATTATTAAACGCAGCTACATTTAAACTACCATTTTTGTTAAAGAATTCTGTTTTAATATTTTTATCATATGATGCTTTAAGCTGTTCATAAGAAAGTTCACCGTTGTTAACCTTATCAACCATTTTATAATACTCTGATGTTGCTTTATTTACTTCATAATTTTGGTATGCCATATATGCCCCTACAATACCCATAGCCAACATAGCAGGGGCAAGCCATGCACCAACAGTAAACCCTGCAGAAGCAAGGCCTCCCATAGCTGCTGCTTTTGCGCCAAGGCCAGTAGCAGTAATTCCGGCCTTTCCTAGTATAGTGCCGACAAGCTCAAAAGCGTATGGTGCTACGTTGTTTATTAATCCATTCATTTGATCTTGTCTACTAAAATAGTTATCATCACCAAAGTCTCCTAAAGATAGTTGTTCTGTAGAATAACTATCTGTAAGTGACTTTACTGTTTTATACCAGTATGAGTCCTCGTCTAAAGCCTCTAAAAAAGAGTCTCTTACTTGTGAATTTGTAAGAAGATAGTAATAATTTGATTTTTGTGCTTTATGCTGGTCCCATGTTTTTAATTTAACTTCAGACACAATACTAAAAGGAGTAACAAGACCATTTGGAGTTGCAACAAATTTTTTAGTAACACCTTCAAACGTCTTTTTTAAGGAAGAGATAGACTCTGTTAATGAGGTAGTGTCATCATTACTCCCAGAGTTTAATAGCAGTGCGTCAGTAAGCCCAGAAACAACAGAATTATCATAATCAGAAATCTCTTGAGCTAACACCTTAGGGTCTTTTCTTTCTTCATTTACTAGTTTATTAAATTGCTGTACTTCAGAAAATTTACTGGCAGCATCCTTGCTCATTCCTGATTCTACAGCAGCTTGTTGCATACTTTGTTTCTCTTTAAAAAGTTTGCTTTGGTGCTCAAGTATAGGGTCTACATTTTTGTTTAAGTTAGCCCTAGCACTCTCAGGGGTTACATCTTGGAATACTACCATTGGCTGGGCAGGTGTTTCTTTGAACAAAGAAGCACTGCCCTCTAAAGGGTCTACTATCTCTGGTGTATGTATATTAAACAATGAAGAAAAGGGCGGAAGTAATGGCTCCGCCTCTTCTTCATTATAAAGTTTTGGTTGTTCAAGTATATTCACGCATCTCTACCGCCCTTCATGTTAATGATACACATTTAACATAATAAGTTTAAGTGGTGTTAACTTATTTTCTGCATTAACTTCCATTTGAGATAATAAATATCTATACATTTCTTTACTCATTGAGGTTCCAAACAAATTAAATGGGGGTAGAATTGCCATAGATATGCTTGATTCATTACTTGCTTCATTCAATAATATATTCTGAATGGAACCAAGGCCATTATCCACCAACGTATTAAACCCTTTATTCAGCCTAGCATTGTTTATGTCTTTAGTTGTGTGCTCCGTAACAGCTTTAAATAGTCTAACCATATGGTTTTCAGACATTGACACATTTGCAATCATACTATACTGATCTATAAGCCTTTCTTTATCCTCTAAAGATAACTTAGAATAATTTTTTATTATCTCAAATGTTGATTCTTCTTTTTCTTCTTCATTAGTAGTTATTATAAATTTAGACTTTAAAAACTTCTCATATGGATAGGCATCAAGCATAGAGCTGATTGCCTTCATAGTCTCTTCCTTAGTTTGACCAGTTCTTAAAAACTTTACTGTAGTTAAACGTATTGCATCTTTAATAAACTCATTATTAAATCGTTCTTTAATAGCTTCATAACTATTTTTATCATCTGGGCTAGGGGCCATACTTGTCATTGTTTCATACACTTTTAAAAGATTAGTATCAAATGCATTAAATGCATTATCAACAGCCCCAGATATTTCATTTGGTTTAACTTTACTTCTAAAATATGCACTAAATTTATCTAACTTAGAAATAGAATCTTTTATATTCCCTAAAACAGTATAATTTTGTGGTATTTTATACCCATAAATACCATTTACTTCACTTAATGATGATGCTAATTTTTTTCCATCAGAATCAGGTGTATATGAAGGTAAGTCTAACCCACTTAAATAAGTGCGTATAGCAGCATCTCTTTGGTCTGTAGGTAATGAGGCAAAACTAATAACTTTCTTCTGAATGTCCTCAATAGTTATATTGTTACTTGAATTAAGAATTTTAACTAGACTTTCTAAATTTTTGTTTATTTCAGTTTGAAACTTTTTTATATCTGTATTAATTATTGTGCTGTTGTCCTCTATTTCATTCTTTATTAGTTTAACCTTTAATGCATAAGGATTTGGAACATTTGAGTTTGGTTTAACTGCTTCCATCCAACTCTGGATAACTGCTGTATCAGGTGTTGGAGCATTATTTACTTTTTCTTGACGTTTAAGCTCAGATGTAAACAAAGACTGGCTTACTTCTGCAGCGTATTTAAGGACAACATTATGAAGTAAAGTTTTCTGACTATCAGATATAGAGCTTATATCAGGAAGATTGTATCTCTTTAATTCATCATTTACTAAAGTAAGGACATTATTCTTTGATAAATCAGTAGAATGTTGTGGGTCTAACATGCCCCTATACATAGATACTCCGAGCTTTTTTGACACGGATTCTAATGCTGGTTGTTTTGATAAAGCAAACTCATTTTTTTCATTTGCTAGTCTTTGATTTATCATGTTAAGCTTTCTTTCACCATACACAACCGCACGATGCCGTACTGTAGAAGTCTTTTCTTGCAAACTCATTGCACGTGATAATGCTTCTGCTTGGTCTTGTAAAGCAGCAAGCTCACGTTCACGTTGTGTTTTAAACTTTTCAGCACTTGTAGCCATATATGCTTTATAAAACGCTACACCATCTTCCTCATCTGGTGCAAGAAGTGCTGCTGCAAGAAGTAAAAAGTGATTTGGCTTATACTCTTGTGTCTTTACAGCTGTTGCTTCTTTTGTTATTCTATCCATCTCTGGCATAACTGTATTTCTGTAATAGTCTAGAGCTTCTTGATCAGCGTCTAGTGCTGATTCATAAGAAAACTGAGTATCCGGCCCCAATTCCTTTGAGGACTCTTTATGCAAAGAGGCCATCTCAGGATCATATTCAAACAACTCTTCATTAGATTTCTCTATTTCCCCCATTAATGAACTTGCTGTAATTTTAGGCTTGCCTTCTATAACTGTCTTAGTATCAACATACCCTATTTTTGAGGGCTTAATATCTTCAGGAACAATAGTAGTATTTACTGGTTTTTTATCATCAGTAAGTAATCCCATAATTAAACCCCCTACGCATCAAATGATATGCCTTCTTCAGCTACCCACTTTACAAACTTTTCTGTCTCTTCATAAAGTGCTTCAATTACTATATCATTAGCAATAAATGTAGGATAATCATATTTTGAAAGTCTAAAATTAAAAAATACATCTTTTCCTTCTCTTTTAAGTATAGACTTTATTTGACTATTTTCAAAATTATCTTTCATAATAATATCATGTCTTTTAAGTATTCCATACCTAGTTAAAGAAAGCCATCCAAACTTAATACTATCAATCACTTTTTTAGGCTGAGTAACAACATGTTTAATTACATTTCTAATAGCGTGCCAATACCCAATTAGTTTAAACTTATATTTTTTACCTGTGTACACAAGGAATGGGTGATAACTTGATACTTCAATCATTTTACCATCGTGTGGTGTTACTTCATAAAAATTAGTAAAAGTAGTAACCTCAACATGATCTACAATTGCTTCATTATATGTGTTAGTTTTTACATCAAATGATCTTATTTTATCCCCTTCTTTAATATCTTCTGCATTTTTGTATGAACCATCATTCATAGTAATTTTAGTACCCCTACGTACACATCCGCCGCCGCTTCCACCAAGCAGACCACCTAAAATAGTTCCGATTACTCCGCTTGAACTGCTTTTTCTATTAGCTGCTCCAGCAGCTTGAACTTGTGCTTCAGCATTAAGTGCATTCATTTCTCTTTGAAGCAATTGATTTAAAAATCCCTGACTAAGTGCACCATACTGATCAAACATCTTTGCAATAGCATCTGGTGCTGATTGTGCAATAGCTTGTTGAAGTTGTAAATTTTGATTTCCAAAATTAGCCTGTTGTGTTACATTACTAAGCTGATTTGCTTGATAGTTTGTATCATACCCAAGTAGTGCATTTAACAGTTGATTCTGTGAGTTTTGCCCTGCTTGTGTGTTTTGTGCCTGTGAGTTTAACATATTGTATAAAGTTTGTATATTGTTTTGTTGGTTTTGTGCCTCTGTACTAAGCAATGTTTGCTGTGCAGTAGTGTTTGCTTGCTGATTTTGTAACTGAGTGCCAAGTAAGTTTTGTTCTTGTACAAGCTGATTTTGCCTAGCCTGTTCTTGCATTTGAAGTAATGCTTGCTGTGCTTGCATAGCCATCTGTTGGTTCTGTACATCAGTATCCATAATTCCTTTTTCTGTCTGTAACATAGCTTGTTGGTTTTGTACATCTATACCAAGCATATTTTGAAGTAATGACTGTAGCTGACCTTGTGCCTGTGTTCCAAGTTGTGAAGCTGCATTTTGTTGTGAGAACTTATTAGTAATATTCTGTATAGCTAATGCTGCATTATCTTTTGACATACCATACTGTGTCTGTAATATATTAATTAAATCATTTGTTTCTGAAGTAGTTAAATTATTTAAAGAATTTAAATGATCATTTAGTGTATTAGCTTGCTGTGCTTGTCTGTAGGGTAGTTCCAACATAGAGGATGCTCTTTGTGAAGCTATCTCAGACATGCTTTTTTGTTTTTCTCTCAGTGCACTATCAACAATATCCCCATAGGCCCTACCAGTAACACCACTAGTAAGTATGCCCCTTCCTGCCATGTTATCAACAAGTTGTCTTCTTTCTCTAGTCATTGTATCATCAAAGGCTTGATTTATTAAATCTAAATTACTTTGAAATATTTTATCAATGTTTTGCTGTGAAGCTTCTGGTACATTTCCTGTAAGAACATTTTGATAAGCATTAAGTATGTTATTAGTAATTGTATCTTTAGTAGAGTTAAGTCCCTCTCTATTACTATTAACTTGTTGGTTTATATTAGCACCTTGATTTTGTAAATTACCATACTCTCCAAGTTGCTGGTTTAATGCTTGTGAATATTGTGGATCTATTTGTGCTAATAAGGCATTTATAGAATCAATATTCATACCTTGGGCTAAAGCTAAATCTTGTAAGTCCTGATAACTATTTAAACTTCCTAAATCTTTATATTGCCCAAGACTATTAATTAATGATTGATAACTATCATAATTGCTTAAATCTTTTGTATTATTAATAGATCCTTGTGCATCTTTATACCCTTGAGTGTTTTCTAGACCTGTAAACCCTTGAAGCTTACTAATAATCTCATTAAACATTGGAGTATTTGCTATATCACTGTTTTTTGTTAAAGCATCCACTAAGCTTTGATAACTATTTAAATTTCCTAAGTCTTGTGCTTGGGTTACTCCACCCATTAATTGTTGGTATATAGGCAAATTGCTTAAATCTTGTGTATCAGCAATATTTTGACCTAAATTAGCACCTAAATTTAAAAAATTGTTATAACTACCTTGCGCACCATTTCCTAAGGATGTATATTGATTTAATATGTTGTTAAGTAATGATGAAGCATCATTAGATCTATTGTTTACCCCACTTAAAAACTGATTAATTGTATCTGTGTAAGCCCTACTAACATTTGGCGTGTTGGCTATAATATCACCAAACCAAAGTGACGCTAAATCATATGCATTAGGATTAAATTCTTTATCCTTATCACCAATATTATTTAAAACATCACCAAGTATTTCATTTATAATTCCTGGTATTTGCTGGGACCAGTCTACGTTCTCTTTTGTATCATCAACTATTGTAGGAAATTTTTCTAAATTATCTGGAACTGAACTCTGTTTTGGTCCAGTTGTGCTAGCAAGTAACTTGGGTAACGAACTATTTGAAGAAGTGGTATTATTATTGTTCCAAGAATTAGTTGTGTTATTTGTGTTTGCTATACTATTGCCAAAATTTTCTAAGCGTGGATTATGACTTGGCCGCTGCAGATATGGACTTACAGTTGTACTAGCCCCCTGAGTAGCTATAGTCTTATTACTATCATTAGTAGACGTACTTCCATTAGATTGTGTACTCCATATATCATTTACAGTTGGCTGCTTAGCTATACTATCTTGTGTAAAAGCCATTTATCTGTACCCCCCTTCCATGTTGCCGCCTGGAGCGTCAGAAAACCCTGAATCATGATCGTGTCCGTTGTCCGAACCGCCTTCGCCGCCACGAGACTCACCACTCTGTGGGGTGCCATTTCTAGCTTTGTCAAGTTCAGTTGCAAACTCAGCAAATGATACTTTTCCTGAATTAATTGCGTCACCCCATGACGTAGTAACACCAAGTGCTTCTTTAGCAGCGTTGCTTGCAGCTCTACCACCAATATCAGCATTAGCAGATGAAAGCCCAGACATAGATCCTACTCCGGACCTAGCATTAGCAAGAGCATCCGAATACATAGTATCATTTCTAGCTACCTCCGCCGCAAAAGAAGGAGATTCTAACAATAAAGACGTATATTGTAATCTTTGAGCTGGGGTCATAGAGTCTAGTCTGTCCTTCATTGCAAAATTATTTGCAACTTGCTGTTGTGACATACCGGCATTCATTAATGAACTCATAACATCATATGCTATATGTGGCTCAAGGTTCATAGAAATACTGGAAGAAAATACAGACCCCTTTATTGCACCTGATTGTAAGGCCATAGCACCAAGCATAGTCTTTGTAGCATTTACATTATTATTAGAAGTTACATGCTGGGCATAGGCTGCACCAGCAGGGGTTTTAGCCAATTCAGCCATATAGCTAGCTCTATCAAAACTGTATCCATTAAACTCAGGGGTCTTTGAAGTTCTTGTCTCCATTGATACGTATCCAGTAGCCAGGTCTGTTGCTAAGGCATGCCCTTTTTCTAATGCTGTTGGGTTTAAAGAAGTGTGTTGTTTAAATGCGTCTCCAAAGTTTGCTGGCATAGGCTGACCAGGCATTGAATAGTACTGTTCTAAATCAGCTTTTGTAAACCCATTTGCAGCCATGACTGAAGCCCATCCAGGATCATCCATTGGGTGTCCAAACATATTTAAACCAGTTAACCCAATCTTAGCATTATTTAAAGCACCTTTAAACCCAGTAGTAGACATACCCAGCCCTTTACTTAATGGCCCCCAATCTTCCCAAGCATAGTGGAAACCTCTATCCCCAAAAATAGAATTACTGGAAGGGCTGAGCCCACCGCCCTCACCACCTGTTCGTTCCTCAGGCTTAGTTTCTTCTTTTTTCTCTTCCTTTTCTCTTTCCTTATAGTATGGGTTCCCTGTTTGAAGTTCAGTTGATATTGGGTTATATGTTTGCCCGCTGGTAAAACTAATAGGAGTAACATTTCCATTACTTGACTCAAGACTGCCCCTAGAGTCAAGAAATTTTCTCACTTGATCTATTCTACTTTTATTAAAAGAAGACCACCATTCATTATACTTAACTGGGTTAGAATTTGATAAAAAAGAACTGTCTCTAAATCTACTAAAGTTAAGCCATGGGCTGCTTTCTGGCTTACTTTTAGTTGGTTCTAATAATTGAGCCAAACCACATTCCTCCTTAAATACTAATTTCAGTATTTGAAATTCTCATAACTAATATCACATCATCTTCTTCAAAATATAATACATCAAGAGAGTTTTCATCTTTATTATACTGAAGTTTAAACACACCATTATATGATATGTTTCCTGATGATATCATATTTAAAATATTTAGTATATGATCATTTTGTGAATTAATTGCTGTTGAAGCATACTGATCCTTTTTATATCACATCTAACTATTGGCTTATATGTATTTAATGCTGGTCCAACTACATCAGCCATATTGCACCTCCAAAAAAACAGGGAGAATGCTATAGAGCACTCTCCCCGATGCTGTCGGCAGTCGACGGATTCTTACTTTATTATAGCATGCTATAAGTGTAAAATCAGTCTTTACCCTTATTAAGATGGTAGCTATACACAATTAACATAATAAGTACACCTACATTATTAAAATGCCATGCTATATTCCTATGCGCTATAGCTTCTGGTTTTATTATCTGTGATATTTCTAAAAGAGGTATGGTAAGGCAAAGTATGGCAGGAAATATATTTTCATACTTCCCTTTAATAAACAACACTGCAAACCATAAAGCACCAGAAAACCCAACAACCATCATTGTGTAAGAGCTTACATCAACCATTGCGCTCACCATCATTTCTACGCTTGGTGCTGGCATCAATGCCAATTTCCTCACAATCCCTAAATATTGTATATATTGTAATTGAATACCCTAAAATTAAACCAACTTCAACCAGTGACCACGCAAGGTCTCTTAATTCACTTATTTTCTGGTTTGATCCAGATGCCACCCAGTCCACAGAAAGTAACGCATAACCAACAAGGCAAATAATTGGAACTAATGCAGCATAATACCCTCTTAATAAAACTCTGAAAGTGAACAAAAGACCTATAAAGGTTACAACTAACGAGAAAAAAAGTGAAGTGCTCAATCTTTATTCCTCCTCCACCACTCTATAACCCTCATAGGATCTGTGCTTATTTTTTCACCAATCTTAATTATGCACTTAAGTATATCATCACCTAATAGTCCGCCGATGCCTGTACCAGCAGCCACTATTAAAGGGTCATACCCTCTACTTCCAAGTAAAGCCCACACAAGAACCCCACTAAACCCAGCTATTACCATTGAACCAACAACACTAATTAGTTTTCGTTCTTTAGGAGGAGATAATGCTAGCCTAGCAGCCCCACCAAATAAAGCAAAAAATAATGCAAGTAAAGTTTCAATTCTGGTTAGCTTATCCATCATTAATGTTACACCACCTAACTAAATATAAATATATGTAACGATGTTAAAATCATGTTGGCATTATATTTCCATTTTGATCTTTTTCAAACAAAGGTACTTCCCACTTGGAAGCTCCATTAACAACAGTTAATACTTTTCCTTCATCAGCATACTGATTATGTATTGGTATCATATATCTAACATGGTTTAATTTTTCATAAATTTCGTATATTGCAGCCCTCCATTTAGTGGAAGACATTGGCTTCTCTTGAGCTTGTGGTAAGTTTAATTCAGAAGGTGTCCAAAGCTCCATTGTGTATCACCACCTACCCTTCACAACGGGTACTCTTCAACAGGTGTTAGCGCAATTTCAAACCATTTATCAACTACATAAATCTTTAAAAGTGGTAAATATGTATCTGTAGTATCCAACCAAATCATACCAGTATGCTTAGTTTCTGGCTCAATAGGAGATGCATAACAAGTAACTGCTTGCTTTAATTCATTCAACCTAGTATAAATTTCATATATAACATACTTCCAATCTGCAGATGAAATAGTTCTTTGACCGTACACAGGAAGTTTACTTGCGTTTGGCTCCCAATCAGCAATAGTGATAGCCATGATATTCCTCCTCTAAGAAATTATGGTGCAGGACGAAGCATTGCTCCGTCAAAAGAAACTTCTTGAACAACTATGGGGGATCCAATAACAGTTAATCTTAAAGTTATGTCAGTAGACCTGAGCCCAACTGGTATTTTTAATTGTGCAATATTTCTATATAAGCTTTCTGTATCAAACTGTAATGGCTCAGAACGATCACCTATTTTAAATACACCAATTGCCTCGTTTACCCTAGTGTCATACCATTCTCTAAACTTAGTTCCTTCTGGTGGTGGAGTTCCAAGATCCCATTCAAAAAACACATCCTGATACTCTTCCAAAGCACTATCAATTCCATACATTTTTTCTAAATAACCAAATATTGTAAATCTCATATCTTGGTCCCAAATAAAACGATTAGAATCCCACGCATAGTTAGGATTATTGTAAAAAGCAGTAACTATTTTTGAATTTTGATATAGTTCTGTTAAATAATTTCTATATTTTCTAACAAGTTTATTTTTAATGTAAGCATCTTGCTCGTCTTTATCAAAACTAGCTAAATCGTATGTATCTGTTGGTCGTAACAGTTCCTTCGCCTTATTAAACTGGTAATAATAATCAGTGTCCACTACACTAAAATTGTAGTCCCATCCAGAAAGACCTATAACATCCAAAGGAGTATGATCAAACCCATACCTTGCCCTGATATACTCGTGTATTGTTTGGTCTGACATTTCCCCATCCCAAATATATAAATCATTATCCCATAAAGAGTCATACACTTCAGGATTAAGACCATCATCCTCTTTAATAGAATACTGATTTATAGCACCTATCCCCTGTAGGTTAGGACGTGATGATTTTAATTCAAACTTTAAAAATGCTGAGTATGGAACCTCCATCAATACATAGCAGTTTTTAATATACTTCGCTATAGATATTTGACCAAAGCTATATGCTGCAGTTTCAACTACTGACTGTATAGTAGCATTCATATCTCCAGTAGTTTCATTGTACTCTCTAAACTCGTCCTTGTTTAGACAAAGTATTGCACCATTTAATGTTCCAAAATAAATACTTCTTTCAAGTTTTCTAGTACAAATAATTGGAGAGGGTGGAATCCAATAAAACCACCCACGAGTGTACACATTAAACACCCAAACTTCATTTTCTGCAACAAGTATATAATTTCCTGAAAGCATATCATATGCAGCTTCAACATTCTGTTTTAATATTTCCTTTAGTGCTTTTGGATCAAGCTTGCTACTTACTAATTCAGCTGGTTGTGTTTGATCAGATATAACTCGTACACCATCATTAGATAAATAAAATACACCAAGTGGAGTTGAAGTTACTGTGAATGGGTTTATACAAGTAGAGCCTTCATGCACTTTGATTATCTGAAAGGTGTCTGTGGAATACCCATCAATTCTGTAAATTCTAGAATATGTACCTGTTTTAAACACAAGAATAGACTCACCAAATAATTCTAACCCAGATATTTTATTTGGAAAAGTAGAGCTTGATACTTCATAAGGATCTATTTCAAAAAAAGTTCCTAATTTTAATCCATGCTTTCCCCAATCTTCTGCATCATTTGGGCCACACACATAAACGCCATATGCGTGACACTCTTCATTATCATCATCATTAAAATAGCCTTCTTCACCAGCGACCCATAGACGGTCTTTGTATACTAGACCAAACCGTGCGTAAGGAGCATTATCAACATTTTCAACATATTGATGGTCGGAACTGTATCTTTTTAGAGGGCCTCCATCCATTATATATGTTGCATTATGAAATGGTAAAAAATGAACTTTTACATTTTTTTCACAAGATCCAATTTCAATTACTTCTGTGCTAACTCTATGTGGGATATTACTTACTGCGTATACCTCTTCTATTTCATCTGCTAAAAATATCTTTCCATTTATAGCAAATATAATCTTTCCAGCATAATCACCAATCCCCTGTATGCCAAATGTATCATTTAGCTTAGCACTACTTGGTGTTGATGTATGTAAAGTAAATGCAGGTCTAGTCTTTAACTGAGACTTTATGTCTACATATAAGTTTTCACTATAATACACTTCATTTTCAGGGTTTATAGCAGTTTGTAGCACAGAGTTATTTACGCCACTGCTAAAATCTGATTGTGATACAAGTATTGGTGTATCATATGCCTGATTAGTAGAGAATGATTTTGGCTCAATTTTATATTTAAACCCAGAGAATCTAGCCAAAAATCATCACCTACCTAAAGTTTGTATACGGATAATTTGTTAATGTTGGTATAACTTGAAGGTGTATTTCTTCCTTTTGAAGAATATTCTGAATAAGCTCACCTTTTTGGTTAAGAAATACTTGCTCAACTAAAGTCTTTCTATCATTTCTATTATGAGCACGTAAAATAGCATACTCAACAGCAAAATTCATAAACATATCTGGTATATTAAAATCTTGTGTTTCTGTAGTAGGTGCAGTATATGTGGGCACGTAAAACATCTTTATCCCTACAGGCTTTCTTGGGTTTGGTGCTATATTGACATAAGATCCAGTTCTACAAAACATTGAAGGGACATCTCCATCTTGAAAGAACATAATTCTGTCCAGATTAGTAGGAGATAGTTTGTACATTTGAGTACCAACTGGTACATACATACTGTAAACAAACATACAATCTGTTGGTACAGGAAGTTGAGCAAAGTCAATATCATCTACTTTATTATTTAACTTAAGCCACTCAAATAATGTGTTTGTTTCACCAGAAAACACATCCATAGCTGTAATGGCATCATAATCATCATCATTTATATCTCCATCATTAAGTACATCCAAATATTGATAATACTCTGGCAATACATAATAAGGGTCAACCCCATTTTCAAGCAGAAGTTCCCTAGCACGAACATAATCTTTATACCACTGCATGCCCTCATAAGGGCCATAATCTGTTAGCTTACCATATGTCTTTTTCCCAGAAAGAAGAAAAGACGGGTTTATAGTAGCTATCATCCCATGAACAATCCTAGCACCTTCAACTACATATAGAAATAACTCTTCATCAG
>Ga0123335_1006924_pt1 | contig 12947 bp, 10 predicted proteins | sample BiotimSIPDNA_2_FD_89707 | JGI IMG/M metagenome (GOLD analysis project Ga0123335, IMG submission 89707) | Anaerobic biogas reactor microbial communites from Washington, USA - Biogas_R2 time_0 SIP DNA | ecosystem: Engineered > Bioreactor > Anaerobic > Unclassified | place: Washington, USA... | reverse complement strand
TTTTACAGGATGAAATTGTTTGTTTACAGACTGAAGTATTGCTGTAAATGCTTGAACCAAAGTTAAGAAAATCACTCCTATTGACAGTATTTCCAAAAGTGCTCCGGAACTTGCATGCTTTGCCGGCCCAATAGACGGATAAAGCAAAGCAATTATAGGCTCTGCAAGCATAAATAAGCCTATACCGCATGGAAGTCCTATAATTAATGACATTTTTACGCCGGCATTAGCAGTTTCGTTTAACCTAATAACTTGTTTTTTTGTAAATGCTTCGGTAATTGAAGGAACTAAGCTCATTGCCACGGCTGTTGAAAAAACCTGAGGGAAATTTATTAAGGTTTGAGCTGTTCCGCTTAATTCACCAAACATGTCAGTATATTCTTCAACAGTATATCCGAGAGCTGCAAGTCGATTTGAAACTATAAATGAATCCATGTTTCCCATAAGCGGTGCAATTGAAGCACCTATGGTTATGGGAACAGCAATGTATAAAAGACTTTTAATCACATATTGCACCGGTTCTACTTTATTATTTTTTGATACAGAAATTTCTTCTTTTATACTTTTCTTGCTGAAGATAAACATAATATAAATCAATATAAAAGCTGCAATACCACCTGCTGATGCACCGAAGGTAGCACCTGCGGCAGCTTCTTCAAGTCCTGTACCTACCAATGCATATGCCAGGTATAAACCAACTGTAACTCTAAAAATTTGCTCAATAAGCTGTGACAAGGCAATGGGAGTCATGTTCTGCATTCCTTGGAAGAATCCTCTGTAGGCGGATAGCATAGGTACTGCAAACAATGCAGGAACCAGTGCCAACATGGAATAGTATGAGCCGGGAAACCCTAGAAAGGTAACAAGATTACGAGCAAATATAAGCACAAAAATAGATGAAACAAGTCCTATTAAAAATAAACCCCAACTTGCTATTTTATAAACCTGATATGCTCCTTTGTAATTATTAAGAGCTCTTCTTTCGGAAACCATCTTAGCAATTGCCGTGGGGAACCCGGACAGTGACACAACAAGCAAAAGATTATATATGTTATAAGCCGGTTGATAGTGACCTATACCTTCAGTTCCTATTAAATTTGTCAGAGGTATCCTGTACACTGCCCCTAATATTTTTACAAATAATCCTGCTATGCTCAGTATAGCAGCACCTTTAACAAAATTTTCCTTAGACATGTTTCTCCCTTTCTTACAAGATATATTTGGGACATTCCTTCTTCCTGCAAAGACCGCCTATATCAAAAAGGAATGTTTACTCTCAATTTGGGGACATTCCTTCTACCCGCAGAGACTATCCCTAAACAGGAAGGTGTGTCCCCATACCTTTTTCGCTGAAATTTAGTTTATCACAGTTTATAATTCTTTTAAAGAGAAAAATGCGAATCAGCGGATATTTTTATTATTTTTAGCCACTTTAAATAGCAATTTTTTATACCTTGTAACTATTTTTATGGTATAATTTTATTATTACAATTCGGGGAGTTTTTCTTACCTCGCACCTATTAAGGAGAATTTGATGGAAAGGCTGAAGGGCACAATAGTTGAAACTATTTTTAGAAATAATGAAAACGGATATACGGTTGCTTTGTTGGAAACAAAAAATGAATTATTAACCATAACGGGAGTATTTGGTACCGATATATCCGGCGAAAATATTGAAGTGTTTGGAAAAAGAGTTCACCATCCAAAATACGGTGAGCAATTTCAAGTTGACATATATAATTCCATACTTCCCACCGGCTTGGAGCAAATAGAAAACTATCTTTCCTCAGGTTTAATAAAAGGTATAGGAAAATATACCGCAAAAAAAATTGTAGAAGCATTTAAAGAAGCAACCTTTGATATTATTCAAAACACTCCGGAAAAATTAACTGAAATAGAAGGAATAGGCGAGAAAAAAGCGGATATGATTGCAAAAAGCTTTCAGGAGCAGGCAGATGTCAAAGAAATCATGATGTTTTTACAAAGTCACAATATCAGCACTAACTACAACATAAAAATTTATAAGGAATATGGTAAAAATACTATAAATGTAATAAAAGAAAATCCATACAGGTTAGCTGAAGAGATTTATGGTATAGGTTTTAAGTTAGCCGATAAAATAGCTGCATCCTTAGGAGTTGAGAAGGATTCGCCCTACAGAATATCATCCGGAGTTAAGTATATACTGGCAGAATATGCATCAAGAGGCCACACCTTTGTACCATACAATTTATTGGTAAAAAGCTCTGCCAGTCTTCTTGAAACCTCAATTGAAACTATAGAAGATGAAATAAGGAATATGGCATTTACAGATAAAATACATATAGAAACAATTGACTCTGAAACCGTGGTATATTATCTGCCCTATCATACAGCTGAAGTAAATGTATGCAAAAATTTAATAAATTTAGCCGGTTACAAAACTGACATTTCAGAGAAAGATGTTCTAAAGTATTTGGAATCTGACGAGGATAATTCAATTAATCTTACCGAGATGCAGAAGGAAGCCGTTGTACAATCCATATTAAACGGTGTTACGGTAATAACGGGAGGACCCGGAACCGGTAAAACAACAATTATATTATCAATCATTAAAATATTTGAATCAATGAATAAAAAAGTTCTTCTATGCGCTCCAACGGGAAGAGCAGCCAAACGCATAACAGAATCGACGGGAAGAGAGGCAAAAACCATTCATCGCCTGTTGGAATATGCTTACGGTGAAAATGACAGCAATTTAGTCTTTAACAGAAATGAAAATTCACCTCTGGACTGCCACGCTATCATTGTTGATGAAATGTCCATGGTTGATATATTGCTGATGAACAATTTACTCAAGGCATTAAGAAGGGGAACAAAGTTAATAATGGTGGGAGACGTAGACCAATTGCCGTCTGTCGGAGCAGGCAATATTTTATCTGACATTATTAAAAGTAATACCATAAAAACAATCAGGCTTGATATGATTTTCAGACAGTCTGCGGGAAGTATGATCGTTCAGAATGCACATGCCGTAAACAAGGGAATGATGCCTTTGCTAAACAAAAAGAATTCAGATTTTTATTTTATGAGGGAAAATAATATAAATAATATTGCAGAGCTGATAGTTGAACTGTATAAGGAGCGCCTGCCTTCAAAGTACGGTTTGAATCCCATGAAAGATATACAGGTGCTTTCTCCAATGAAAAAAGGCGATGCAGGTGTTTTAGAATTAAATAAAAAAATTCAGGAAGCAGTTAATCCTCCTTCTAAGTTAAAAAAGGAAAAGGTATTTGGCAAATATATATTTCGCGAAGGCGATAAGGTAATGCAGATTAAAAACAACTACCAAACAGAATGGAAATTGACAGATAATAACCTTGTCACCGGAGAAGGGATATATAACGGTGATATAGGAAATATATTATTTATTGATGAAGCTGAGCAAGAAATGTATGTTCAATTTGATGATGAAAAAGAAGTGGTGTATTCTTTTAACCAATTAGATGAATTAATACTTGCCTATGCAACAACGGTACATAAAAGTCAAGGGAGTGAATTCCCCGTTATTATAATGCCCATGGTATGGGCACCGCCAATGCTGCTTACGAGAAATTTATTATATACTGCCATAACAAGAGCAAAACGATTGGTAGTTCTTGTAGGTCAGGAAAAATATATGATAGAAATGATTGAAAACAATAAAATAGATAAACGTTTCTCAGCACTTGATTACAGGCTGAAATCTGCAGTAGAAACTTATAAGCTTCTGACATGATTGGGGACACTCCTCTTAGGTGTATCCCCATACCTATTGGAGGGTAAAATGAAAGGGTATCTTGATTCGTTCTTAGAACTTTTATATCCTGAAAAAAATATTTGCTTTATATGTAATGTTTATGACAGCTCTATCAATGACAAATATATTTGCAGTGATTGCGAAAGGAAGCTGATAAAAATTGTACCTCCTCTATGTAATAAGTGCTCCAAGCCCATTGACTATGCTTCTGATTGTCTTTGTCCCGACTGCAATGTATATGAAAAAAGCTTTGAAGCTGCTAAGTCTCCCTTCTCATATGAAGGTATTATAAAAGACAGTATCTATAACTTCAAATATTACAATAAGCCCTATTTTTATAAGTTTTTTGGCAGCCTCCTGTTAAGGTATATGAAGGAAAATGATTACACCAACTTTGATTTTATAACATCTGTACCCCTTCATAAGTCTAAAATGCGCACACGAGGCTACAATCAGTCAAACTTGCTGGCCAGACATTTAAGCGAAAAACTCTCAATTCCTTATGCTGACGTTTTGAAAAGGACTGTAAAAACCACTAAGCAAAGCCAGCAAAGCAAGAATGAAAGGAAAAAAAACTTAAAGGGCGCATTTGCCGTAAAATATCCCCTTATAAACGCAAGTATAAAAAATCGCAGTGTGCTGTTGGTAGATGATGTCTACACAACAGGCTCCACTGCTGATGAATGCTCTAAAACACTTCTTGATTTCGGTGTCTCAAAAGTCTATGTAATTACAATAGCCAGATAAAAACAACCGTCATTCTGAGTGCCCTAGCACGAAGAATCACATATCTTAAAGACTGAGATTCTTCACTGCGTTCAGAATGATACTGACGTTAATAATAGATAGTATTTTCGGTTATTATTATATCCATTTTCACATCGTGCTCCTCTGCAGGTATATTTTTAAGCACTTGGAAATCGTGGGCTAGGGCTACTTTCTTTGCTGACGGTTTTAGCAAGTTTAAAATTTTGTCATAATAGCCCTTACCAAATCCGATTCTGTTTAAATTCTTATCAAATACAACTCCTGGTACTATAACCAAGTCAATTTCTTCGATATTCACTGGTAAAATACTTTTCGGCTCATAATAACCGAAGGAATTTAGCTTTAAGTCTGATTCCTTGGTTATTTCAGAGGGTATCAAGACAGAATTTATATTATCCGTATATGGTATAACAACACGCTTTCTTTCGGAAAGCATTCGTTTAATAAGATTTGATGTCATCACTTCATTTTTAAAATCCATGTATATGAAAACAACCTTGCTTTGTTTATAAATATCCAGGCTTGTTATTTTGTCCATTATCGCATTACTGTTTTTTTTAACATCTTCTTCAGACATGTTATTTCTTACATTGAGTATTCTTTTTCTTAATTGGCTTTTACTCTCCATTATATCACCAACTCATTAAGTTCTGTCATTAGCAGGCTCCATCACCAATTTGGCATTAAAAAAATATTGAAATTAATAATCTGTACAATATATTGATAACAGGACCTATTATTCTTCCTATTCCTCTGAATATAATCAAGAGAAGCAATGCAAATCTTAAGTGCTCGCGATATTTGAAATAAAAATTCCAAACCTTCGGTCCTCCTATGCTTCCCAGTATATGATGCCCGTCTAAGGGAGGTACGGGTAAGAGGTTAAATACCATTAAAACTAAATTAATATGTACCGTACTTCTTAATACTTCAAATATTATTTGATTTGACAAAGTATAAGGCAAAAACATATATGCCAATTTCATAAGACCGGTAAATAAAAATGCAATAAGAAAATTGGATAAGGGTCCTGCCAATGACACAATTGCATCATCTCGTATCGGATTTTTGAAATTTCTAGGATTAATCATTACAGGCTTAGCCCATCCGAATCCAAACACAAGCAAACATATAAAACCCATTGGGTCTAAATGTTTCATAGGGTTTAGTGTTATTCGTCCTTGCAGAAGCGGTGTATTATCACCCATTCTTACTGCTGCATAGCCGTGTGAAAATTCATGAATCGATATTCCCAACAAAATTCCGGGCAGAAACAATAATCTGCTTAATAAATAATCCATGCTACCTCCTTATCAAGATACAAGATAACTTGCTCTCTATTCAACATTATTGTCTACATTCTTGTATACTGTTGCTGTTTCAAGTCTTCTGCCCTTAATTTCCGTTATGACGATTCTAAGACCGTATTCTTCTAATTCCAAAGTGCTTCCGTCTTCAGGAATAATTCCCAATATACCGAAAACCAATCCTCCGAATGTATCAAAATCTTCATCGGGCAAACTTACTCCTAATTCCTTGGACACATCGTCCAAATAAGCCGAGCCTTTAATTCTCCATGTGTTATCATCTATTTTTTTAATTTCCTCCTCTTCGGGAGTTAAGTAATCATCGTCAATATCCCCCACTATTTGCTCCAATAAATCATTCATGGTAATAATACCGCTCATTCCTCCGTATTCATCAAAAACAACGGCAAAATGATTTCTGCTCTTCTTCATATTTTGGAACAAAACATCTGTTCTCACTGTTTCAGGTACATAGTAAGCCGGCTTGACAGCCTTTTTCATAATATTTTCTCTGCTTTTATCTTCAATTGTGTAATATTCCTTAACATGCAAAACTCCGATAACATTATCTGCGCTTCCGTCGCATACAGGATATCTTGAGTGCCTGCTTTCGGATATTTTTTTATCCCATTCTTCCTCTGTTTCATCGAGCCACAATATTACTGCTTCTGTTCTGTGAGTCATTACTTCTTCGGCTGTTTTATTGTCAAATTCAAAAACATTTTGAATCATTTCTTTTTCACTTTCATTAATTGAACCTTTTTCACTTCCTACATCAACCATCATGCGAATATCTTCTTCCGTTACTTCATCATCAGTTTCATTGGGGTCAATCCCCAATAATTTCAATATACCATTGGTAGATACAGTCAAAAGCCAAACCACGGGAGCAAACAGTTTTGATATAAAATATAAAAGCCCCGACAAAGAAAGCGCTAATCTTTCAGCATTTTTCATTGCAATTCTTTTTGGAACAAGTTCACCCATTACAAGTGTTATATAAGACAGTAATAATGTTATCAGTACTACAGAAACGGAATTTAAAACTGAAAAGGGTATGTTTACACCTATATTTATTAATAGTCCGGTGAGCCTGCTTGCAAAGTTTTCTGCAGCAAAAGCACCTCCTAAAAGTGCTGCCAAAGTAATGGCAACTTGAATTATTGAAAGAAATTGTGACGGGTTATCTGTAAGTTTTGAAAGCCTAATAGCACGCTTATCGCCCTCCAGCATCAATTTTGCTATTCTGTTGTCATTCATTGATATTACCGCAATCTCAGCAGATGCAAAGATAGCATTAATAAATAATAAAATAAATTGTAAAACCAATGGACCCCATAACGAGCCTTCTTCTAACAAAATTAATTCCTCCTAAATAAGTTAAATAATTACAAGAATAATAACATAGATATTTTGCTCCGTCAATATTCATTTATTAATGCAAACTTTATAAAATCAATGCAAATTGAATATTATTGAATGAATATTATTAATTTTTTATACAAAAACTAGTATTTTTTGTCAAAAATAAAGTTGCTATAATTTAATATATATTGTAGAATTAATATAACTCTATTTAATGGAGGCAAATATATGTTTTTTGAAGCCTTAATATTAGGAATAGTTATCGGCTATATAAGAAGGGGAAAGCTAAGCAGATTATCATATGTTAATTTCAGTTTCAGATTCTTGATTTACATTTCAGCTTTGTTTTACTTGGGTATTATAGTTATAAACTTAGGTCTTTATGATTATGAATCATTTCTCTATTCAACATTTCTTATCGGCTCAATTGTTTTAACCGGATTATTTTTAATAGCAAATTTAAGCATAAAATATATGTTTATTCCATTAATAGGACTTGCTTTAAATTTGTTATCGTTTTTAGCAAACAATTTTAAATTTCCGCTGTCTCCGGACGCTGCAGCAAAAATATACGGTGCAGAAGCAGCCGAGCTTTTAAATGCCGGTAAATTATTGTTTTATACATCTTCAGAAACAGCGACACTCAGCTTTTTAGGCAACATAATTCCAATAGGAAACTGGTTCGTTGTAAGTATAGGCGATATTATAGCCTCACTGGGAGTTGTATTGATTGTTCAATGTATTATGGCAGATAAATTTATACAAACCAGAAGCAAAATTACTTTTTCAAAAGATATATTCAGATAGATAATCAAAAAAGCGCCCTTAGGCGCTTTTATACTAACAACAAAGTATACAACGATTGTTATTGCTATTAATAAGCTACATGTCATTCTGAGAGCTTTAGCTCGAAGAATCTCATTTTATAAAACCTGAGATCCTTCGCTTACGCTCAGGATGACATAAAGGAGTATATTAATGCGCCCTTAGGCGCATTTTGTTATTACAAATCTATATTCTCAAATTTATTGAACTGGTCCATTCCGATGTTGCCGCTTGAAAGTAAAAAAACTACCTTATCTTCAGCTTTAAATTCAATAGCCTTTTGCAGTACTGCGCCTATTGTAATAGAGGAAGAAATTTCAGCCAATAATTTTCCTTTAGTCAATAAAAATTTTGTTGCCTTAAGAATATTTTCTTCATGAACCGTAACAATTTTATCAACATATTTTTTAATTATGGGGTAATTACGTTCTCCGGGTCTTAAGGTTTGTAAGGCATCAGCCACTGATTTTGAGTTTGGGTCCAGAGAAACGGGGTGACCTGCTTTTAAGCTTTCATTGTAACGAGGAACCAGTGCAGGCTCCACACCGATTACTTTTACTTTTGGATTAATTTCTTTGACTGCTGCGGAAAGACCGCCGATTAAACCGCCGCCGCCGATGGGAACAACAATATAATCTGCATCCGGAAGCTGTTCAAGTATTTCTAGTCCGACAGTACCTTGTCCAGCAATAATTTCATAATCATCAAACGGAGGTATTAAGCTCCAGCCATTTTCTTCACTTAGTTGTCTTGCTACATTATATCGCTCCGATGGTATACTGTAGATTATTTCTGCTCCATATGATTGTATTCCTTCAACTTTTATCTTTGGAGCATTATCCGGAATTACTACTCTGGCTTTTCTTCCTAACAAAGTTGTTGCATAAGCTACAGCCTTGCCATGATTTCCCGACGATACAGTAATAATTCCTTTATTGAGTTCTTCTTCCGATAAAGTCATTACCTTATTAACCGCACCGCGAACTTTAAACGAATTGGTCTTTTGAAATGATTCCATTTTAGTATATACTTGACAACCTAAGTATTCATCCAAGTTATTTAAACGAAGAAGAGGAGTCTTATATACAAATGGTGCAATGCGTTCTTGTGCTTCTTTGATTTTTTCAATTGTAAGCATGAGCTTAACCCCCTAGACTAATTTAATACCATTAATTAAGATTCTTTTATTGTTTCGGACAATGCTTTTGAAAGTCCTGCAAGTCCCTGAATTTCCGAAGGTATTATAATTTTTGTTGCCTGACCGTTTGCAGCTTTTTCAAATGATTCAAAACTCTTGAATGTAAGCACTTCCTTGTTAAGCTCAACATCCTTAATCATTTTTAAACCCTCGGCGGTTGCCTTTTGAACGCTTAAAATTGCTTCTGCTTCACCTTCTGCCTCTCTGATTGTTGCTTCCTTCTTGGCTTCTGCTCTTAAAATTGCTGATTGTTTTTCTGCCTCTGCCTGAAGTATCATAGATTCCTTATTGCCTTGCGCTACCAAGATAGCAGAACTCTTTTGTCCTTCAGCAATAAGAATTGCCTCTCTTTTTTCTCTCTCGGCCTTCATTTGTTTTTCCATTGCATTTTGAATTTCTTTTGGAGGCAATATATTTTTAACTTCAACACGATTAATTTTTATACCCCATGGGTCGGTGGCATCATCCAAAACGGCACGCATTTTCGTATTTATTATTTCTCTTGAAGTTAATGTTTCATCAAGCTCTAAATCACCAATTATATTTCTTAAGGTTGTCGCACTTAAGAAGTCAATAGCAGATATTGGTCTCTCAACCCCGTATGTATAAAACTTGGGGTCGGTAATTTGGAAAAAAATTACCGTATCTATCTGCATTGTTACATTATCCTTTGTTATTACCGGTTGAGGCGGAAAATCAATTACCTGCTCCTTAAGAGATATTTTCTTTACAACCCGGTCAATCAAGGGAACCTTTACATGTACTCCAACACCCCACGTTGTTTGATAAGCACCAAGGCGCTCTATAACATAGGCATGTGCCTGAGGTACTATTCTGATATTTGTTGCAAACAATATAACTACTATCAATAACAATAAAACCAAGCCTATATATTCCATATACTCCTCCTTATTTTTTCTCAACAATAAGCTTAACGCCTACTATTTTTTTTACTGTTACTATTTCGTCCTTTTCAATTACTTGGTCATCAACAGACCTGGCAGCCCACATTTGCCCTTTAACATTAACCGTTCCCCTATTATTAATATTATCAATTGTTGACGTAACTTTAAAGGACTGCCCTATTAATGATTCAGCATTGGTCTTCACTCTTCCGACCTTTAATTTCTCCATTGCTATCGGTCTTGTAAATATCAGACATACTATAGAAACCAACAAGAAAACCACTATCTGCACTTCTAATCCTAATCCGGTCAAATAAATCAACCACGCAAAAATTGCACCGATAGCGAACCATATTGTTGTTAAGCTAACAGTTATAGCCTCAATTACTACACACGCAACCACTATTCCCAACCAGGCATATCCTATATATTCCATTAAGGCCTCCTATATTAAGGTGTGTATCCCTTTAACTTTACATTAATTATATACCACAATTCAAAGCAGGTAAACAGTTTTCAATCAATTATCCCGCTTAAGGTTTGATATGGATTTACATAAGTGTTATATATGCTCACTGCATAATGCAGGTGGGGTCCCGTTGAAAACCCTGTTGTACCCACACTTCCAATAACATCTCCCTTTTTAACCACATCGCCTTTTTTTACATTAATTGTATCTAAGTGATAGTAGGAAGTAAAAAGCCCCATTCCATGGTCAATAACAACCGTGTTGCCGGGAGAAAGAAGTCCCTCCATAGCGAATGTGACCCTCCCGTTATTGGGAGCTAGGACAGGAGTTCCTTTTGGAGCGGCTAAGTCAAGACCTGAGTGCCGCGAAGAAGAGATTTCATTATTCACATATCTTATTTCAGCAAAATCCGTTGTCAGCTCTCCTTCAACAGGCATTATAAATGTGCCCTCCCACAACTTTTCCTTTGCAGACTCAGTTCTTGCAGGCTTTACAAGCTGGGCAAATTCATAGATTGCAGCATTATCATTATGTGTTTCGTTCATTTCTTCGCTTACTGTAAGATATTGAGTTTTAAAACTCCTATTTGACACAATAAATGTTTTTTCCAATGTATATTCATCTTCTGTACCTTCATTTACAAGGGCTGTTGCAATATGCTCACCTGGCTGTGTATACAGGTCTATTGGCATTATATAATAATTTTTATCTTTGTATGCATAAATATCATTGTTGATTTTTACAGCATCAGTTTCCAACTTTACTGTTTCATCATCATTCAAATTCTCAATACTAATCAACAAAATGTTGCCCGGATAATTCTCTTTGGTTACTATATTAATTTGTGCAGGTATGTCTACCGAGATAGAAAATTTCAACTTCTGACTTCCGTATGACTCGTTGTTTTCCTTAAAGTGCCACTGGCTTTCACATTCAACCAAGTATTCACCGTCACTTTTTATATTACTAATGAGCTCAGACAAATTTTTTCCTGTAGCGATCAAACTGCCTTGCTCATATATTCTAATTATTTGGTTATCAGGCTGCTTTTCATGTTTAATATCTATGGAGTCAGAGTTTGACACTGCTATCTTTTCATTCTCTTCATATTTTCCCGTTATCGTTCCTGCATTGTTTACAAAATCTCCTTCTATATTTCTGCTGTTCCAATTGTATTCAATGTCAGGGGTTAATTTTTGCCCGTTTACCTCAATATACGAGTTGTACATTGCTGAAATATATATGTATGAAAAAGCATCGCTTAAAAACAATTGTTTTGTAACATTGTCTCTAATTTTAAACAATGTTTTATCCTGAGCAAGATATGCAGCTTGATTGTCTAAATCAAAGTAAAGTTTGTAGACCTCTTCATCATTTTCTTTTTTGAGTATAATTTCATAGCTCAATAAGGATGATATATTTTCATCTGTTTTATTCTTCTTATTTACTGCATCTAGAATTATTTCAGCATCCTTGCTGTCTTTTGGGATAACAATCTTAACACCGTTCTGTAAATTTACTGCTTCAATTTCGGTAACATCGGAAAAGACAGTGCTGCAACCGGTAAATAAAATACACAATATAACAATAATTATTATTTTCTTCATAATACCTCCATCAAGTAGTTTTTGATTTTGACAAAGTATTATACATCTTATCTTTCTTCTCTGAAATAATTTACTCCGCAGCTTGCGGGCTGTTGGTTTTCCTTTGATTTTTTTATTGAAGTTACTACCAATACCAAGGCTGTTATAGCAAATGGAAGCATATCATAAAAGGCATTTGGAATTGTAAAAATTGTTTTTGGAAAATAATATTTTAAAATATTGAATGCTCCAAATATAAATGAGCCAAAAATTGCTCTTAAGGGTTTCCATGATGCAAATATAACGAGGGCAACAGAAATCCATCCCTGACCGTTTACCGGATTGTTCATCCATACGCCCCCGTTGATAATCATGGAACAGTATGCTCCTCCTATGCCGCATATACCGCCGCCAATGAGAACATTAATATACTTCAGCTTTGTTACCTTGATTCCTGCTGCATCGGCTGCACCGGGATTTTCTCCAATAGCTCTCACATTGAGCCCTGTCTTTGTGCGAGAGTAGTATATACCGCATATTACAGCAATAGCTACACCCAAGTATACAAAAATATTGTATTGAAATAATAAGGGTCCCAAAACAGGAATAGTGCTGATGCCGGAAATATTTATATTGCTTATTTGTGCAGTTATTTGCTCAGGAAGCTTTAAAGAATTTGAAGCAGAATTTACAAGCATAAATTCTCCCGCAAAGTTTGATATACCTACACCGAAAATTGAAAGGGT
>Ga0123335_1006921_pt1 | contig 12950 bp, 9 predicted proteins | sample BiotimSIPDNA_2_FD_89707 | JGI IMG/M metagenome (GOLD analysis project Ga0123335, IMG submission 89707) | Anaerobic biogas reactor microbial communites from Washington, USA - Biogas_R2 time_0 SIP DNA | ecosystem: Engineered > Bioreactor > Anaerobic > Unclassified | place: Washington, USA... | reverse complement strand
TTTTTATGATTTAAGCATATTTTGACAGTATTTTACAATCATATTTGATACCATAGCGGAAACGAGGGGTGAAAATATGATTGGAAGAACACAGGATGAAAAATATGATTTAATCATCACTAACACATTAAAGAAAGAACTTAAACACATCAAAGAAAATTGGCTTTTGCTTTTGGTGTGTTTTTTTGTTTCAAGGCAGAATATAATCAATGAAATATTTCCCTTTGCCATTGTTGTATTAAGCTCATACTGTCACCTTAAGGGTCCCTGGCTTTCAATACTGTTTGTATGCGTTGCAGCAATTTTATCGGTACGTTTTGATTTTGTGTACATCATTATGCTTACGGCCATATACGGATATTATTTTAATTTCCGTAATGAAGGCAAAAAATCAATATTATTAATATCAGGATATTCAGCTGCAGTATTGTTTTTTTCAAAAACAGCTATCTTGGTTTCCGAAGGGTTTAATACCAACGAATTTATGCTTAATGTATTTGAAACAATGTTTATTTTCAGTGCCATTATTCTAATAAACGAAGGAATTAAATCCATAAAAAAAATAATAAAAGAAAAATCAGAAAAAAAACAAAGAGAAAGCAAGAAAAAAGAAGTTAACGCTAATAAAAATAATGCAGAAATAGAAGCAGCCTCAACAATTTCATATGTATCCGAGAATAAAAACAAAAAGAAAAGCAAATATTTGAGTATATTTTCTGATGAAGCAAAAAACAAAATTAAAGAACATCTTCTATGGCAGAATATTAATGTCAAATTTTTTGAAGTAATATCTTTTAATAAATCTTCCATATTGGTAAGTATGACGGTTAAAACCAAAAAAACACCTGAGGAAGCTGAAAGTACAATTGCTTTAATAGTAAGAAATATTTCGGGCGCAAAGATACGATGTGTCGAAAAGATTTTTATATCACCAAATTACTATGTATTAAAATTTAAAAATATTAAAAAAATAAAAATAAGAACATACAGTGCAGCAGCTGTTAAAGACGGCTCAACGGTGTCGGGAGATAATTTTGCATATGCAGGAAGAGCAGACAAGTATTACACTGTTCTTTGCGACGGCATCGGCTCCGGTGAAGAAGCATACTGCGAAAGCAACGGCGCTGTTGATTTGATGTCAAGGTTCTTATACTCTGATTTTACGGAAGAACAAATATTAAGAACATTGAATTCGGTACTAATGATTAAATTGGGTGATGAAAGATACGTTACATTTGATTTTACGGTAATAGATTACGGAACAAAGGAAATAAGGCTGTACAAGGCGGGAGCTGCCCCTTCATATATAATAAGCGGCAATAATGTGGACAAAATAAGCGGCAAGAGTCTGCCCCTGGGAATTCTTGATAATTTTGAATACTGCTCCTTTAAAAAAGAAATCAATATTGGAGACATGGTGGTGATGGTCACCGACGGAATTATTGATTCGATAAGCCTGGACCCTAAAAAGTCATTAGACAAATATTTGGAATTACTGGCGGGAAAAGATCCCCAAACTGTCGCAAATTCCATATTAAGCTATGCACTTAGAGGCCAAGATAAAATAATCGACGACATGACAGTCCTGGTTACAAAAATCGGATAGATAGACTATTTCATTTATGTCATCCTGAGAGCAAGTGATGGCTCTCATCATTATTGAAAACATAAGATTCTTCAGGTTTCACCTTCGGAATGGCAATGTGTTGTATAATTTACCTTCAATATTGAAGGGAATTTCTGTCAAGAGTTCAAACAGTCCTTCCCTAATCTCTAATTTCTTTCTTGACCGGTAGGTGCGGCAGATAGCCTACTGGTATTTATTAATTAAAGCTATTTATTTAGGAAATAATTCAAGGTGCCTCTGTACAAAGCTCTTTCAAAGTAATTATTGCTGTTTATATCAATATCTGATAATTCTTTTGACATTATTACATTTATATAATCTTTAATCAGCATCTCATAAAATTTAATTGATTCCTTTGGTGTAGTTCCGGGCCAAGCATCACAGCTTACGGTTGTTCTTCTGTTAGTGCTATTAACTCCATTAGGTAAACTATTATACTTTTCATCGTCAGGATAAATAACGCACTTTTCAAGATTTCCAAGAACGGTACCTTCGATTGGTTTCACCTGTTCACCATCATATCTGTCAGCGGTAATATCTAAAATTATTGAATGCTTTGGAAGATTTCCTAACAATTCATTTTTTAATACATATTTGTTGTTTTCTAATCTTTTTGTAGCATCTACAAGAATATCTGTTTGTTTCAATAATTCAGCCATTATAACCTCATTATTTGTGATGGTTCTTGGCAAGAGCTGCATTATTACACCTGGAATATTCTTGTTTAGAAATGCCTCATCACCTAATATTTCAAAAGATTTTGCACAGTTTTGAGCTACCATTCCCACTCCTAATATTGTTACATAAATTGGAGGTCTCTTGTTTGAATAAAAATCATGGTAAGATTTTTTCAATTCTTCAAAAGCTATTTTTGAACCGTTAAAGGCTGTCCTGAAATAATCAACAAAAAGACGTTTGCCATAATCGTCTACTATTCCATCCATTGATAATGTGAAGATATTTTTTCTTTTAAACAATTCCACATTTGCCGGTCTTGTGGAGTAATGGCACATAGTAAATAAACTACAGCCATCTCTCAATTTTTCTAACTCCGAAAGTTCAGGCATTTTAAGAATAATGATTAAGTCATTTTGATATACTAGATCTGCAGAAACGAATTGAATATTATTATTTTCTTTTAAATAATCTTCTTCTGTTAAGCCAAGACCTGAACCATAGGTTTTTTCGACAAATATTTCCAAGTCCTTGAATTGCTTGAGATAACCGAATAAGGATGGTAAAAAATCTCGCACATCACCGGCGTAATTTTTGATTCTTGGGAATCCTATTGACTTAATAATCATAATATCACTCCTTTATTTATTTGTTTTAAATGTTGCAAGATACATGCCAATTGTTTATATTCAAATTAATAGAAAGAGTAATATTGATAATTAGACCTATGTATTATGATTATTATAAAATATTTTTAATATAAATAAACTTCAGTAAATATAAGAACTTGAATATTTTCAATTATTAATATATAATAACCTAAATATTTGGATAAACAAGCACCTTAAAGAAACGAGGAATATATGTCTAAGCAAGTAAGGAAAACAATTTCACTAATATTTATATTAATAGTTTTATCTTCTTATTTTGTTCCGGAATCCCAAGCAGCAAGAACAAGTATAAAGGTTGCAGTAAATCCTAATTTTCCGCCTTTTCAATATTTAAATGAAAACGGGGAAATGGTTGGTCTTCATATAGACATAATGAATGAAATTGCTGATAACGAAAACCTGATAATAGAATATTTAGCTTTCAATGAAACAAATAAATCTATAGAAGCACTTGAAAACGGAATAGTTGATGCCGTTTTAGGAATCGTCTCAAAAAATAACACAAATTCTATGTTGTCAAGAACTAATGATATATCTTCTGCCGACCTATGCATGGTGGTCAGGAATAGAGATGTTAACAGGGTCCTTAATCCTGACCAGGATTTAAGAGTATTTTCCGTTGCTTTTGAGTTAGGTACAATTAGTTTTTCTCAACTTCCACAGATGAATACGGGAAACAACTTAGTAATGGGAAATCAAAAACAACTTTATGATGCTCTCAAAAGTAAGAGCGTTGATGCTATAATAGGTGTTAAAGAAAGTATTATATACATGCTTGAAAAAGATGGGACAAGCGACTCCTATACAATAGTCCATAACTATATTTCATCTGTATCTTATTCAATATTGACCCGAAGAAATGACAGGGTGCTTCAAAATTCAATTAATCGGGGCATAGGAAAAATACTTGCCAGCGGAAAATACGAAGTTCTGGTCGATAAGTGGATTACGGATATCGAGCTTGAAGTTGCACTGAGAACAAGAATGCGGAAGATTCTTTCATATATTGCTTTATTTGTAATGACAGCAGTTTTTGTAATCAGCATAATAGGGTATATGAACTATAAATTAAAGAAAATTGTGGATGAAAAAACCGAAGAAATAAGAAAAAGGGCTCAACAGCTTGAATATGAAAGTATTTTCAGGCAAAGACTGGTTGAGTTATTGCCGGTGGGCATAATAATGTTAAAGGATGACGGCAGGGTTCTTACCATGAATTCCATAATTCGTTCTTTGGTAAGCATTGATGAAAACAATGCGGGGGAAAAAACATGGAATATCAGTGAATTAAATATTTTGAACATGCTCTACGAGAGTATGAAATGCAATGACCCAGGGGTAAAGGAACGGCCGGTTAACGTAAAAATCAACATAAATTCAGAGAACCGTATTTTTCGTTGTCAATGTCTGAATTTCAATATAGAAAATGACAAGATTATGGTGGTTGAAGACATAACCAGGGAAGAAGAAGAAAAGCAGGAAGTATTTGAAGCAAAGAAAAGCAAGGAATTGAGCCGGATAATAGCAGGTATGGCCCATGAGATAAAAAATCCTCTCATGTCCATAAACACTTTTGCGTCTCTGATTGAAAAGCAAGGAAATGATGATGATTTTAAAGAATTATTTGCTGAACACGTGCCTAAAGAGATTGGGAGGATAAATCGTTTAATCAATATGCTGATAAATTATACACGACCTTTACGAAGAAATAAAGAGCGAGTATTAATAAGCGAATTGATAAATGATTCCAAATATATAGCTAAAATATCCACAACAAATTCCAATAAAATAATTTTAAAAACCGAAGTAAGTTATGATGCATATATTTATGTGAACAGGGACCAAATCAAGCAGGCACTTATAAATCTAATATTGAACAGCATTCAATCAGTAGAGGAAAAATTGTCGCAATATGAGGATAAGTTTCCTGAAGGGTTGCTTATAAGTTTATCAAGCTATCCTTTGAACAAGCTGGTATGCATCGAGGTTTATGATGAAGGCTGCGGAATGACGGAGGCAGAGATAGAAAAATGCATAGAGCCCTTCTTTTCTACAAAAGCCAAAGGCTTGGGTATGGGATTGGCACTTACAAAACAATTCGTAAATCAAAACTCGGGCAAAATGGAATTTGAAAGCCGCAAAAATGAGTTTACAAGCATTCGTTTATTATTTGAGGAGGATATAGAATGAAACCATATGTAATGATTATTGATGATGAACCTGGTATTTGTACATCTTTAAACTTGGCACTTAAGAATGACTACAATGTCGTTTCCTTTAACTCAGCCCAGCAGGCACTCAAGTTAATCGGAAATCAAAACTTTCATGTGGTTTTGTTGGATTTGAAAATAGGAAAAGAAAGCGGGCTGGATGTATTAAAACAAATTAAAGAAATTGACCCCAATGTTGTAGTCATTATGATGACGGCTTACGGAAGCATCGGCAATTCCGTTGAAGCCATGAAGAACGGGGCCTTCAATTACCTTACCAAGCCCCTGGATGTGGATGAGCTCATGGTTCACATAAAACAAGCCGTAGAATATTATCGGTTAAACGAGCAAGTAAGATTTTTGTCCGACGAACTGCAGTCCAAGAGATACAACCATGAAATTATCGGCGAAAGTAAATCAATGAAACAGGTTTATATGCTCATAGATAAATTGAAGAATATTGATACAAATGTTTTGATAACGGGGGAAAGCGGTTCAGGCAAGGAACTTGTGGCTAAGGCAATACATGAATCCGGAAAACGCAGAAACGAACGTTACATTGTCGTGAACTGTGCCGCCATACCTGAAAATCTCCTTGAAGCGGAATTATTCGGCTGCAGGAAGGGGTCCTTTACGGGTGCTGTGGACCGTAAGGGCAAATTTGAACTTGCTGACAAAGGAACAATCTTTCTTGATGAAATAGGTGACATGCCTTTAGGTTTACAAAGTAAACTGCTTCGTGTCCTGCAAAATAAGGAGTTTACACCCCTGGGAAGTTCGGTGGTCCTCCATACAGATGTTCGCATCATCACAGCAACCAACAGGGACCTTAAAAGCTTGATTGAAAAGGGTGAATTCAGACAGGATTTGTATTTCAGAATCAATGTAATGGAAATTAAAATGCCTCCCCTTAGGGAGCGAAAAAGCGATATCCCGGCTTTATGCGACCATTTTATCAGGACAATATCAAAAAATTTAAACAAATCAATAAAGGGAATTACCAAAGAAGCCCTGGACATGTTGATGAATTATGATTTTCCCGGCAATGTTCGTCAGTTGGAAAATATTCTGGAATATGCGGCTATCATAAATTCTTCGGGCATAATTGATGTAAGGGATTTGCCGGATGAGATAAGTTTCAGAAGCTCCAATAAAGATACTTCCGAAAAGTCAATCGACGAGTTTTTGTCGGAAAATAGCCTTAAGGACATAGAAAAACGTGCAATAACGGCTACTCTTAAGAAAAATAAGGGCCGGCGCGATTTAACCTTCAAGGACTTAGGTATAAGCAAGAGGGGGCTCTTGAATAAAATAAAGGAATACGGCCTGAGTTAACTTGAATTTTAATAAAATACAAGAGGCAAAATTTACACCTGGGGCGCAATTTTTGCGCTCCATTTATTGTATATGTATTTGACTTTATGATTGTAAAATTTAGTTTTGCTTATATTTTTGGAAGATTAGCAGGGGAGTATAACGGAAGTAATTTGTTTGGCATAATAATTGCTTAATATTATAGAAACAGGGTGGGAAACCCATAAATTAATTAGGGAGGAAAATATGAAAAACGTTTACAAAAGATTGTTGTCAATTATTTTATTGCTTGTATTGGTATTGACCGGATGCGGTCAACCCGCTACGACTCCTGCTCCACAGGAACCAAAACCCGAAGAAACTCCTGCCGAGCAGCCAAGCGGTCCCAAATATAAAGAAGAAATCGTCATTGCTATTGCAGACGAGTTTACAACCATCGACCCCATGGAAACCACTTCGGAGTCAAATCAATTAGTACAAGCTTGCGTACATACGCTGCTTACCAATACTAATTTAGTGACTATGCAGAACGAAGGCTTTTTGGTTGAATCATGGGAAATGATAACTCCGGACCATTGGAGGTTTAAACTCAAGGAAGGTATTAAGTTCCATGATGGTACAATATTAAATGTAGATGACGTATTGTTTACCTTTGAAAGAGGCAAGGATAAATCTACAACATCAGCTTATATAGCAAAGTTTAAAGAAGTTAAAAAGATAGACGACCTGTCCTTTGAGGTTTTCCTCCACAATGGAGATGTTGACTTCAACTATGTGTTTGCAGCAGACTCGCTTGCTATTTTGTCAAAGGAAGCTTTTGAAACAATGCCTGAGGAAGAAGCGGTAAAAATCGGTACAGGCGCCTGGAAGTTTGAAGAATTTCAGTCTGCAGACTACGTTTCTTTAGTTAGATTTGAAGATTGTACCTTGTATGAAGTTCCCAATACCAAACGTCTCGTATTCCGTATGATTCCTGAAGCATCATCAAGGATGATTGCCTTAGAAAACGGTGAAGTTGATGCAATTATGTCTCCAAGTGCTACAGATTACAGCAGGTTATCAGAAAGCAGTGACCTAAAGCTTATCACGGTAACTGGACGAGGGCAACATTTTATCGGTTTCAACTTAGCTAATAAAAATTCAATAGTTTCAAACCCGGAATTCAGAAAAGCAGTTGCATATGCAGTTAATAAAGAAGAAATGGTCATTGCTGCATGGGATGGATATGCTCAAGTATCAACAAGCATTATGTGCCGTGATATGGAATATTATGCTGATATTGACGGTATCCCCTATGATCCTGATAAAGCAAAAACTATGTTTGAAGAATTGGGTGCTGAAGGAATGACTGTTAAAATGATTACTTCCGATGCTGCCCATCGTGTGAAGATGGCTGAAAACTTCCAAGCCCAAATGGCTAAATACAATATTACGGTTGATGTTGAATTTGTGCAGCAGGCAGCCTTGATTGAACGTCTACAAACACCTAATAATTCTGAAGAGATGTTTGTTCTTTCATGGACTCCGGGAAAAAATGCAGACTATATGTTCAGAAATCCGATTCATTCCAAGGGTGGAAGGAGCTTCTATTCCAATATTAATGATCCGGAAATAGATGCTTTGATCGATGCAGCTGCATCAGAAATAGATAGAGAAAAGAGGGCTAAAATGTATGAAGATTTACAGATTATCTTAACTACTGAGGTAATTAACTGGATTCCTGTAGCTCAAGCAACTTTGACTATGGGCGCCCATAAAGACGTTGAAGGTATTCTTCTCCATCCGGCTTTAGTACACCAATTCAGAACTATTGAAAGAATTATAGAGTAAGAATCTGATAGTTTTAAATCTAAAATAATAATATATTCTCCTGATTTTAAATAGGGATCAGGAGAATATATTTAATTCAATGAAAAGGAGGACATCATTATGATTCATTATATAGTAAGAAGAGCCTTGATGATGATACCTGTTATATTGGCGGTTTCTTTTGTTGTATATTTTCTGATGGATCTGGCTCCGGGAGACATAGTCACCATGCTGGCGCCACAGGACGCAACAGAAGTTGAAATTGAAATGATGCGGGAAGAGATGGGCTTAAACGGCCCCCTGATTGAACGATATTTTCGTTATATTCAGAACTTGTTGAAAGGTGATTTGGGGATATCTTTATCCATGAAGCGGCCGGTTATGGAGGTATTTTTAGAGCGCTTTCCCGCCACTTTGAAGTTGGCTTTCTGGAGTATAATTGTTGCAATGATAATTTCTGTTCCATTAGGTATTGCTGCAGCTACCCATCACAGGACATGGGTGGACGGTATCAGCATGATAGCTTCAATGATAGGAGTATCAATGCCTGCCTTTTGGCTGGGTATTTTATTGATACTTTTGTTTTCTCTTAAGTTAGGATGGCTTCCTTCCGGCGGAAGTTCAGGGTTTTCATCCATTATCCTTCCGGCCCTCACTTTGGGTACGGCTCAGGCAGGAAACCTTACCAGGATTACCCGTTCGTCAATGCTGGAAGTTATTCGTCAGGATTATTTGCGAACGGCTCGGGCAAAGGGTGTCAGCGAGCGTCATGTTATAAATAAACACGCACTAAAGAATGCCTTAATTCCCATAATTACAATTCTTGGTTCCACCTTTGGCAATGCACTTGGCGGCGCTGTCGTTATAGAAACCGTGTTTTCATGGCCCGGGGTGGCACGTTTAACCGTAACTGCAATAAATACACGTGATATGACCTTAGCGACTGGTTGTATAATCATGTTTACAATCTTTCTAAATTTAACCCTGCTGCTTGTTGATATAGGATATGCTTATGTTGACCCGCGTATCAAGGCGCAATATTCGAAGTGAGGTGATTCTTAGTGATAAGCGAAAAATGGAAATACTCGCCCGAAGAGTTAAAAGAATATAAAAAAAGAAGCATGGTCAAAGAAGTGTGGAGAAACTACAAAAAAAGTCCAAGCGCTATGATGGGCTTAGTAATCTTAGTAGTAATCGTAATAATGGCTATTATTGCACAGGTAGTATATGACTATGAAGATGATATAGTTCAGCAGGACATCATGAATCGTCTTCAAAAGCCTTCTGCTGAATATATATTCGGTACAGACCAGTACGGGCGTAATATATTTGCACGAATTCTTTACGGTGCCAAGTATTCCTTGGCTGTTGGTATTGTATCGGTTGCGATTTCATGTTTTATTGGAAGTACACTTGGATTGATTGCAGGTTATTACGGGGGCAGATTGGAAAATATCATCTTGCGTACCTGCGAGATATTTGTAGGTATACCCTCGGTTTTGCTTGGTATTGCAATAATGGCTGCATTCGGTCAAAGCATTGTCGTATTAATGCTTGCCATAGGTCTTGTGTACGTTCCTATGTTTGCACGTACCGCAAGGGCGGCGGTATTGCCTGTGAGAGACCAGGAATACATTGAAGCCGCAAAGGTGTCGGGCGTAAGCGATTTTAGAATTATTTTTACACATGTCTTGCCCAATTCAATGTCACCAATAATTGTTCAGGTTACCATGGGTGTGGCAAACGGAATTCTTACGGCGTCCCAGCTAAGCTTTTTAGGCCTTGGCATACCGGTTCCCGCGCCTGAATGGGGGGCAATGCTGTCAAGCGGCCGAGAATTCATTCGTGATTACAGTTACTTAACATTTTTCCCCGGCCTTGCAATCATGATTACGGTTCTTGCCTTTAATCTCATGGGTGACGGTCTCCGCGACGCTTTGGATCCAAAATTGAAACAATAGGCGGTGCAAATATGGATAAAAATAATTTAGTTTTAGACGTTAAAAACTTATTTGTCAGATACGAAACGGAAGATGGCATAGTAAGGGCCGTCAACGGATTAAACCTGCAAATCGAAAGAGGAAAAGCCATAGGCTTGGTAGGTGAAACTGGAGCAGGCAAAACTACTACGGCTTTATCCTTGTTGAGACTCATACCTAAACCTCCTGGAGTTGAAGAATGCGATAAAATGGTACTTGACGGACTTGACATGCTGAGCTTGTCCGTTAAGGAACTTGAAAAGGTAAGAGGAAAAGATATATCAATGATATTCCAGGACCCCATGACTGCTCTTAATCCTGTTTTCACGGTGGGGGATCAAATAGCGGAAAGCATATTTCTTCATGAAGAAGTAACCTATGCGGAGGCTAGGAAAAGGGCGATAGAAATGCTAGAGGTTGTAGGAATTCCGGGTGAACGTGCCAATGAATATCCCCACCAGTTTTCCGGCGGTATGAAACAGCGTGTTGTAATCGCTATTGCTCTTGCATGTCATCCAAAGCTCTTGATAGCCGATGAACCTACTACCGCTCTCGATGTGACCATACAAGCCCAGGTGCTTGAATTAATGAAAGACTTGCGAAAACAATATAATACTTCTTTGATCATGATTACACATGACTTAGGTATTGTTGCAGAAATTTGCGATGAAGTTGCGGTTATGTATTCAGGCAATATTGTTGAAAAAGGAACATTAGAAGATGTATTCAACAAAACCAAGCACCCTTATACCGAAGGATTGTTCAATTCGTTGCCTAATATTAATGATAGAAAAGCAATGCTTACCCCTATAAAAGGTTTAATGCCTGATCCTACAAATATACCCGTTGGATGTCCTTTTCATCCCCGATGTCCCTATATGGATGAGGATTGTAAAAAGCCTCAATGGGAAAGAGCAATTTCTGATACTCATTATGTACGTTGCAGTGCTTATGACAGACCGGGATTTCACATCAAGAGGAGGGAGAGGTAACTATGTCTGATACTATTCTTGAGGTAAAAAATTTAACAAAACACTTTAAAACTAAACGTGGTATGCTGCATGCTGTTGATGGAATTAATTTTTCGGTTAAAAGGGGACAAACATTAGGCTTAGTAGGAGAATCAGGATGCGGGAAAACCACAGTCGGGCGGACTTTATTGCGTTTGATTGAGCCGACTTCAGGAGAAATTATTTTTGAAGGTAAGAATATCACAAAGATTAGCCTTAATAAACTGAGACATGTCCGTAAAGATATGCAGCTGATCTTTCAGGACCCTTATTCGTCCTTAGATCCTCGAAAAACAGTCAGTCAAATAATCAGCGAACCAATTATTGCAAACAAAATTTTTAAATCAAGCGAAGAAATTCATGCAAGAGTAGCAGAGCTAATGGCAACTGTTGGTCTTGCTGCCCGTTTATTCAACACTTACCCCCATGAGTTGGACGGCGGTCGTCGTCAACGTATAGGTATTGCCCGTGCATTAGCAATGGAACCGAAATTTATTGTTTGCGATGAACCTGTTTCTGCATTGGATGTATCCATTCAGGCACAAATATTGAATTTATTAAAGGAGTTACAAGCTGAATTCAATTTGTCTTATATTTTTATTACTCATGACCTTTCGGTTGTTAACCATTTTTCTGATGAAATAGCTGTTATGTATTTGGGTAAAATCGTAGAAAAGGCACCCGCGGAACAATTATTTAAAAATCCGCTTCATCCATATACTCAGGCATTGCTGTCAGCAATTCCAATACCTGAATTAGGAGTAAAGAAAAAAAGAATATTGCTAAAAGGTGAAATTACTTCTCCTATTAATCCTCCTGAGGAATGCAGATTTAAAAAACGATGTGTATATGCTTACGACAAATGTGATAAACATCCTGATCTTGTAGAGATTTCTCCCGATCATTATATTTCTTGTCATTTGGTAGAAAAAAATTAAAGGGTATGGAATCATATAAACTAAAAAAGAAATTCTTAATATATAGGAGGAACTTGTATGATATTCGGTGTACTTAAAGACATTAAAGAAGGAGAATACAGAGTTATATGCACACCTACAGAGGTGGCTACCATAGTTGCTGCAGGACATCAGGTTTTAGCTCAGAAAGATTGCGGCAAAGCAGCAGGATTTCCTAATGAAACATATGAAAAAGCGGGAGCGGAAATAGTAGAAAGTGCCGAAGAAATGTATAGCCGTTGTGATATGGTTGCAAAGGTAAAGGAATTTGAAGAAAGTGAATACGGCTTAATTCGTGAAAACCAAATTATTTTAGGCTGTATACATCCTGCCGGCCATCCTGAAGAGGTGGATGCTATTTTAAAGAGCAAATGCATTGCCTTTACTGCAGAAGATTGCCATCGTTACGGCTCGCCCAACTGTGAAGCAGCAGGAAAGCAAGGGGCTTTATTCGGCCTTGAATCCATGCTCACCATCAACGGAGGAAAAGGAAAGTATGTAGGGGGCTTTGCCGGAGCTCCGGGAATGAATGTTTTGATTTTAGGCGGAGGTCTTGTAGGGCAAAACGCTTTGTCGGTACTCTATGCCCTTGGGGCCAATGTGACTGTAATGGATATCAATGTCGGTGTTTTGAGGATGATAAACGATAAATACGACAGCAAAATCAATACCATGTTCTGTACCAAGGAAGCCATTGCA
>Ga0123335_1006920_pt1 | contig 12951 bp, 13 predicted proteins | sample BiotimSIPDNA_2_FD_89707 | JGI IMG/M metagenome (GOLD analysis project Ga0123335, IMG submission 89707) | Anaerobic biogas reactor microbial communites from Washington, USA - Biogas_R2 time_0 SIP DNA | ecosystem: Engineered > Bioreactor > Anaerobic > Unclassified | place: Washington, USA... | reverse complement strand
CATTTACCAAATACTATTTCCCACATTCTTGTTCTTCATTCATCTTTTAATTATCATTGCCTAATAAAGTCTCATAAGAATTTGAAACTCTAAGCTGCTGACATGAAAAATAACAGGATTATAGCTTTTCCGGTTTATGCAATTTTTTCCTTATTCCTATCCCAGGGTATGGTTGCACAAACTTTCACCGTATCAGGACATAAGCTTATGGATGCCAACGGTAATGAATTTGTAATCCGGGGAATGAACGTTCCTTTTGCATGGCATTTTGACCGTTCCATGAAAGACCTGAAAATGATGTCGGAGATGAATATCAACTGTATAAGGATTGTGTGGGACACAAAAGGTAAGCCTAATGCATTGAAAAAGACTGTGAAAAAGATCGTAGGCCTAAAAATGGTCCCCATGATTGAATTACACGATGCCACAGGAGATACAACCAAAGAAAACCTCCTTCGCCTCGCAAAATATTATGCTCAGCCGGCAATAAAAAAAGTGTTGCTTCCCATGGAAAAATACCTCCTTGTTAATATTGCCAATGAATGGGGCAATCACAACACCACAGGAGAATTCTGGAATGAATGCTACAGAGAAGCCATCAGTATATTAAGAGACGCCGGTTATAAAACAACTATTGTAATTGACGCCCCCGGTTGGGGACAAAATATTGAGCCCATACAGAAATACGGAAAAGAGCTTACCGGATCAGACCCTTTGAAGAACCTTCTCTTCTCCGTACATATGTATTACTACTGGAACGATGCCCGAAAGATAGATACCGAACTTGATAAAACCATTTCTATGGACCTGCCGCTTATCGTGGGAGAATTCGGATACAATTTCGATAAGGGCTTCAACAATCTTGATTGCAAGGTTGACCACACAATGGTGCTGAAAAAATGCAATGAACTTGGTATTGGTTATCTTCCCTGGAGCTGGACCGGCAATAATAAGGACAACGCCTGGCTCGATGTAGCTGAATTCAGAGGTAAAGATGCGCTTACCTGGTGGGGCAGACAGGTGATTGAGTCGGAAGCCGGCATCAGAAAAAATGCTGAAAGAGCTTCGGTATTCACTGAATGATGGGCATGAACCCGCTGATACAATACCGGTCGTTAACCATCACCCACGAACAAACCGCACTGCCCGATGTAAAGGATGCCATTGGCAGCACCATTCTTGGAAATCCGGGCGGTCTTCAGTACCGGCAACTAGATGCACTAAGGAAAATCGGAGAAATAAAACCTTTGCACTTTTTCCCGCTCAGAAAAGATGGTGAACTCATCCTGGTGCTTGCCCTGGCCGAGAGAATAACAAAGCACTCCGGGGTTTCTTATTTAACAAATTATGTGCGTTATGTAAGTTTCAACCCGTCGTATTCGGTTAAAGCAGCTCAAAATCATGGTTTACAGAGAATCGGAAATTCCATGATCAAGGAAGCGATGAAAAATCATTCCGAAACTTTTCCGTTCTCACTCCAGCATTTGGCAGATGCAGGAGACAAAAGACTTTTTTATGCGTATGTCGAGGAAAGCAATATACGATCGCTGAACTTTACTGAATTTTTCTTTGAGAAAATCAGGAAATTTACGGTCACCCCCTATAGCAATTTCTTTCCATCTCACGACAGACGGGTCTCGCAGCTCACTTCCGGGGACCTGGAAGAACTTATCAGTCTGCTCCGACATCATTTCAAAGACCACTCTTTCTTTTTCCTTGATAAAGACCGTTTGTTGTCGGACTATTATGTGTTGAAAGACAAGGGAAGAATAGTGGCAGGTGTCAATGCCCGTAAAACGGGATGGAAAATAATCAAAGTTCCCGGAAAAGCAGGATGGGTCGTACTTAACCTGTTGCCTTACCTGCCTGTATTTTCAAGGGCTTTGAAACCTTCGGCATTCGAGTTCCTTACCTTCGATACCCTTTATTGCGGGCCGGGATCGGAACACCTGCTGCCTGCACTTTTCAGCTCAGTCTGCAAACTCAAAAAAAACTATGCTGCCATGATCTATATGGATACGGAAGATGTCGTTTACAGGCAGGTTCATAGCGCAGGCAACCTTGGACTGATCAACAAAATGTTTGGCGATTTCAGCGGTGTGATCATGGCCAGGTTTGTAAACTTCAGCGAAGAAGAAAAACGGGTATTCTGCAAGTCGCCTGTTTTTATCTCTGGCTACGATCTCACCTGAACATGCAATGGAAATACTTGTTACCGGGGCTACCGGATTCATAGGAAAAAACCTGGTGAGGGCTTTAACTGCCGGGGATAATCACGTGCGGGCACTTTACAGGGATGAAGCTAAGCTCGTCGATATGCAATCTCCCCAGGTATCATTTATTAAGGGAGATGTTACCGATAAAGAAAGCCTGCTGAAAGCCATGACAGGTTGCAACAAAGTTTACCACCTGGCTGCTTATGCTAAAGTATGGGCAAAAGACAAAGAGATTTTTAACAGGATCAACATTGAAGGTACCAGAAATGTGATGGATGCTGCACTGGCTGCAGGAATCAGTAAGGTGGTGGTGGTATCAACAGCCGGAGTATTCGGGCCGGGCGAAAGGGTAAATGAAGTTACACAAAGAACGCTCCCTTTTTTTTCAGATTATGAGCGAACCAAAGCTGAAGCAGATGCTATCCTGACGGCGCAATATTCAGGACTTATAGATCTCTGTATTGTATGTCCTGCCAGGGTTTTTGGCCCGGGTGAACTGAGTCAGGCAAACAGTGTAACGAGACTCATCAGAATGTACATGCAGGGCAGATACCGTTTCCTCCCCGGCGATGGATTGGCTGCCGGTAACTATGTTTTTGTTGATGATCTGGTGGCAGGCATGATAGCCGCTATGGAAAAAGGTAAACCAGGTGAGCGGTATATCCTTGGCGGAGAGAACATAAGCTATAAAGCATTTTTTGCCGACATAGGCAATATCAGCGGTAAAAACTACAGGATGTTCAGGATACCAACTGCTTTAATACTGATGATCGCGGGTATCATGAAGTTTACCGCAACGTGTTTCAATATCCCGCCGCTGATAACCCCCGGATGGGCAAGGAAATATCTTTATAGCTGGAATGTATCTTCAGAAAAAGCATTCAGACAGCTTGGGTATAATCCCCGCCCATTAAAAGAAGGTCTGTCAGAAACTATTAAATGGCTGAAGGGATTCAACCGTTCTTAAGATAGATATATAATCCAAGCGCTGCGGGGACCAGCAAAAGAAATGCCAGTGCAATCTGTGAAGCAGTTTTTGATGCTTTCAGCAATTCTTCCTCGGGCTTGTCGGAAATAATGAAGGGCAACTTTTGTTTGCTGAAAACGGGATAGTACCCTTTCATCTCAGTCACCTCTCCCATCACATAAAGTTCATCGCCTTCACACAAAACAGTCTCCTCAAAACGCAGGCTTTTCTCAAAAAGCCAGCCCCTGGTATCGATGTTGTATTTACTCATGGCAGCCTTTAGTTCCGGAGTGTTCTCCTTCAAAAATTTCGTTTTGCCCTTTTCATCCCTGTTCAGCTTCAGACCGGCACCTTCGGTATTGATCAGGGCCATACCGCTGATATCGGTTACGCCGAATTCCACATTTTTTATATCATCGATAACTGTACGCCATTGAGAGCTTTTACCACTGCTTTTGAGTTCTTCGACTTTAAACCTGTAATAAACACAGGGCCTGTTGCTGTAAGGACTTGTAAGCTTTTCGCCTGTGAGGGTAACTTTCCCTTTTACTTCATGAAAACCTTTGCCAATTGTGGTGATTTTTGAGGTTTCGGTATTCAATATCAGGTTATACCTGCTTTTATTGGTAATGTAAACGAAAAGGACAATGATTTCCGCTATCACAGCGATAATGATGATGAAAATGGGAAGGCTCATGATATTGAATTTTCAGGGAAAATACAAAAAAAATAAGCTTCCGGGAATTTTTATCGTATTTCTGAAAACGAAAGAAAAATGCCCGCATGACTGCAGGCATTTCATTGCTGAGATATACCAATAAACCTATGATTTTAAGTAAAAATGATCTGGGTGTTCTCTCCCCCGCACATTGCGTAAAATTCACCCACTGTGAGCACACCGTTGCAATCATCCCACAGATCTTCCTTTGTAAGCCTGAACATATCCATTGCCAGTTTGCAGGCATAGATCTCCCCACCTCCGGCTGTAATCATCTCAAGAAACTCTCCCACGGGTGGAATATCAAGCTTTTCCATCTGGCTTTTCATCATTGCCGACACCCCTGCTTCGACTCCCGGAAGGATACCTAACACAGTCGGAAATGGTATTCCTCCGGGCATACGCATCGCCGGATTTCCGGTGGTAGCCGTATGAAGACTGTTCATTCGCTTTTTGGTTATTGCATCGAGTCCGAAAAATGTAAAGAAAACCTTTGCCTCAATACCTTCCATCACAGCACCATTTGCCAGTACCAATGTGGCATACACATCTTCGATAGATGCCTTTGCACAAATGATGCATACCTTCTTCAGGGGCTTATTATTATTGCTCATAATTATCAGCTTAACAAATTATACACAACTTACCGGTTTAGGAATTCCGGCGATCTTCGATGAAAATTTCAGCGGCCCGCCAGGGAACAGCTGGTAGAATTGTTTGATATCAGTAATTCCTGAATTTCCAACCTTACGGATGGTAAGGGGAATTCCTGCCAAATGCTGTGCCCTGAGGAATTCAATAACCTGATAATGCTTATCCGATAATTTTATGTTCAGTTCCGAAGCAATAGCTTCCGCAACTTCTTTTGACCATTGGCCGGGATCTTCGAGGTATCCTTCCCCGTTTACTCTCACGACTTTTCCGGCTATTGTTTTTTCTGCCATTGTATGAAATTTTTAATTAATATGAATATTCAAATTCTTTAATGTTCTCCGGTTGGATTTTACCCACCATGGACATCTGTGTCGATACAGGAAGTTTCCTGCCCTTAAGTAACAGGTTCCAGTAGATCCAGCGAAAGAACATCTTACCATAATGGTTAAGCCTGGTATTTTTCAGAAGACCAAACGGTCCTACTACCGGCAGCGGAAATGTACCCGGCAGCGGCTCTGTCTCGTAATTAAAATCAATCAGTGAACCTTTGCCATAACCAGTTTCGATATAGCAATTGGCATGGCCGTCGAAACTGGCCTCCAGAGGCTCACCCCTGATAGCGCTTAAAAGGTTCTCCTCAATGATCTCGCCTGCAAAATGGGCTACCGATCCTGCTTTCGATGTGGGCAGGTCGGCAGAATCGCCGATCACGTAAATATTCCTGTATTGTTTCGACTGCATGGTATGCTTATCTGTCGGAATATAGTTCAGGTCATCGCCGAGTCCGCTACGAGCAATCGCTTCATCACCTTTGTTCACAGGCACTATAGCCAGCAGGTCAAATCCTACTTCACGCTCGTCGTATGAAATGAGTTTACTGTTCTCATTATCAACCCTTTCAAGATAAAAATCCGTAATCACCTCGATGCCCTTCTCTTTCAGCAATCCACTCAGCATTCTGGTGGCCACAGGTTTTGTGAATGCACCGGGTAGCGGTGTTACGTAGGTAATTTTTACCTTATCCCTCATTTTCTTTTTACTGAAGAAAGCTTCGGCAAGAAAAGCGAATTCCAGCGGCGCCACAGGGCATTTTAAAGGAAGTTCGGAAATGCATACAACCAACCGGCCTCCCTCCCATTTTTCAAGGAACTGCTGCATGGCAAGGGCGCCCTCAACGGTATAGAAATCAAAAATATTTTTTTGCCAGAGCTCCCCTTTGAGTCCGGGGGTCATCTCAGGGCTGATGTCAGTGCCTGTGGCAATGATCAGATAATCGTAATTAAGTTGTTTCCCTCCTTTCAGGAATACATGTTGCGCTTCAGCTTCGATCCTGTCAATTTCCGAATAGATAATATTCACTCCTTTTGGAAAGAATTTATCCTTTGGCTTTATCACATCTTTCTCAGAATAGATTCCGAAGGGGATAAACAAAAATCCGGGCTGGTAGTAGTGGGTCCTGTTCTTATCTATCAGGCTTATTTCCCATTCCTTCGCCGGCAATGCTTTCCGCATTTTATTGGCCATCATGGTGCCGCCTGTCCCTCCACCTAATATCAGAAGTTTTTTCATTTCACGATCTTTAAATATCTTTAGTAAAATTACGTTTGAGTTGTTAGTCTGTTAACAAATGAGTTTATGATATCTATCATAATGTGATAATTATCATAAAGAAGCGGAGGATTTATGCAGATTACATGTAATTGCGTGCAGTGCGAGCTGAAAACCGTATTCTTCAACAGTTTCCAGGAGAACCAGCTGGAGATGTTCTGTATTCAGAAAAAGGAAACCAATTACCGGAAGGGGGATATCATCATAAGGGAAGGGGATGAAATTACAGATTTCATCTACCTGAAAAGCGGACTGGTAAAGCTGCACCGTAATACCAGACCGGACAGGGATCAGATCATTATCATCGCACTACCTTTTGATTTTATCAGTCTATTAAGTGTCTTCTCCACCGACCGGTATAATTATTCCGTAACAGCTATCGAAGATTCCGTAGTCTGCAGCATTCCCATGAGCAGCATAAAGAAATATGCCATGGAAAACGGTAAATTTTCTTTTAACCTCATAGAACGGATGAGCAAAGCTTCCGATAAGATAATCCTTGAAAGTCTTGCCATCAGGAGCAAGTATCTGAAAGGAAAGGTCGCTTATCTGTTGCTGAAATTCAGCAGGGAGATTTACAGGAAACCTGTCTTTGAATTACCTCTGTCGCGACGTGAAATCGCCGAGTACATAGGAATGACAACAGAAAATGTAATCCGTACCCTCTCTGAATTCAGAAACGACAGGCTTATTAGGATCAACGGAAAAGAAATTGAAATAGCCCATGAGGAAGCCCTCAGTAAAATTGCTGACTTCGGGTGAAAGAAGAACAAACTATCCGGTACCGCGTTTTTCCGGTAAAGGAATTACCAGTTGATTTTCTGCGAAAATACCATGACACAGGATTTACATATACACACCATTTTTTCTGACGGCGACAGCGCTGTTGTCCCCCAGCAAACCGTTGAACTGGTAGCCTTCGCAAAACATGCCGATATTGTAGGCATAAGCGACCATTCAGAATGTTTCCTCGCCGACAGGTACGAAGAATATTATACAGCTGTCAAAAAAGCAGGCCTTTATTGCGGTGTGGAAGTTAACGGGTTCAAAAGGGCTGAAACTGTAATAAATTATGAATTCGACTATTTTATTTATCATTGCAACGGATCAGAACCCAGGGATTATGCGGGTTTTGAGCTGCTCCTTAAAACCGGCAAACCATCTATCATTGCCCATCCCTATGCAGTAGGTACTGACCTGAGCAGGGTACCGTCTGGAAGTCTGGTTGAAATTAACAACAGGTATGTCTGGCGTTACGACTGGAGGAAAGAACTGGGCCCTTACGTTGATAAGTTCAGATGGGTTTTTGGATCGGATGCCCACCAGCCAAACTGGCTCAGCCAATCGATTGCCCGGCGTGTGGGAGAAGAACTGGGTGTTGAAGAAACCATACTTTTTGCTAAAAATATGATGCGTGAAAAAGCTCTTATAAACTGACGCGGTTTTTCCTTTCTTTCCGCTGCCTGATAAGTTCAACAGTGATTTTATAAAAGAAAGGTATCAGGGTAATAATGATCAGTGACAGGAATATCAGCCCGAAATTCTCCTTTACCCAGGGAATCTCACCAACAAAAAATCCTGTCAGCAGGAAAACAGATATCCAGGCCAGTGCGCCAATGGCTGTATAATTAAGAAATACCGACCTTCTCATTTTCACAATACCTGCCAGGAAGGGAATATATGTTCTGATCACAGGAAAGAAACGCCCGATAATCACTGCCCCTCCTCCATATTTCCTGTAAAACTCTTCGACCCTCGGCATGTGTTTCATGATATGATTCTGAATGAAATAATTCCTGCTCCTGCGGATCTCAAATCCCAGATACCTGCCCACATAATAATTGATCAGATTACCGGTAACAGCTGCAATGATAAGAAGAATGTAAAGAACCCAGACATTCAGGCTGCTTGATGCAGCTATAACCCCTGCAGAGAATAAAAGGCCGTCGCCGGGAAGAAACGGGAAAAAAATAACACCCGTTTCCAACATCACAAACAGGAAAAGAATGATATAAGCCTCGGTAACATTCTGCGAAACGATAGCAAGAAGCGCATCATCAGTATGCAGTATAATTTCAATTATTTCCCGGAACATCTGTTTTTTCTTTTTCGCCTGAGGGTACCTTTTTCGGAAACAGCAGTGATAACAGGATACTACCCAGCAGCACGGTAAGAATAAAATATAACGAATATACTGATTTGAATCCTATATGTTCAAGCCAATGGTGAAAAATAAGCTTTATTCCGACATACACCAGCAGCACTGAAACACCGACTTTAAGCAGATGGAACTTCTCTACGATCTTTACCAGAAGGAAGAAGAGAGACCTCAGCCCAAGTATGGCGAAGATATTGGAGAAAAATACGATGTAGGGATCTTTTGAAATGGCGAATATGGCAGGTATGGAATCAAGAGCGAATATCAGATCAGTAAATTCTATGATGATGATCACAACGAATAGTGGCGTTATGAATATTTTATTGGCCTTTCTGATAAAAAAACGGTCCTTAACATACCGGGGGAAAACATTTAAATGGCGCGACAGGAATTTTACAAGCGGGTGGTGCTGCGGCTCAATTTTTATTTCCTTATTTCTGTCGAGGTACATTTTAACGCCCACATAAAGCAGGTAAGCCCCAAAAATATATAAAAGCCATTCGAACCTGTAAATGAGCGCTGCCCCGGCGAAGATAAAGATACACCGCATTACAATTGCCCCAAGAATGCCCCAGAAAAGGACCCTTTTATAATCTGCCTTGCGGACTGAAAAAGCTGAAAGAATGGCCATCATCACAAAAAGGTTATCGACAGAAAGAGACTCTTCTATCAGGTAGCCAGACAAAAAATTTATTGCCGCAGTTTTGCTGAAGATCCTGAGGCTATTCTCCAGGCTTGTTAGATCAAGAACTATTTCAGGATAATATTTGGAGGTGAGTGCCTGTAATTCTTCAATGCTGGTGATCCCGTGGATCAGGTTTGCATAGAACCTCAGGAAAAGTGAGAACAGTAATGCAAGACTTATCCACACAGAACTCCAGATAGCAGCTTCTTTGAATGAAACTTCATGACTGCCCCTGCCTACAACTAAAAGATCGAATAAAAGGATGGATAAAATAAAGATGATAAAAACTGAGAAAAAGATGATTTCGTTAGACATCGTGTGATTATTTGGATGGCAAAGTTCGCAAAAAAAGTCATATTTTATGACGCTCTTAAAGCCACTTTTCACTCACCTCTTCATTCTGGTGTTCAGAAATGTTTGCATCCAAAGTTTTCTGACTTAATTTTTCAGTAACGTCTACCATTTTTTCCATAGCAAGGCCTATAATACCAGACATTTCAGAACTCTTTTTGAATTGAGCTGAAGCCATTGTGATCTTTTGGCCAAGAGATGTAAAAAAGTTCTTTAAATGTTCCGTATAAGGCATGATTTTACTGGCTTCCGAATTAGAACTTTCTGCCAGTCTTTTTACCTCACCCGCTACAACTGCAAAACCTCTTCCTGCCTCTCCTGCCCGGGCAGCTTCGATGGAAGCATTCAATGAAAGCAGGTTGGTTTGTCTCGAGATCTTGTTTATACTTTCCGCTATGGACGAAAATTCACCTATCATGGTGTTATATTTATCGAAAGAACGTGAAATTTCATTGAATTCCTCAGAAAGTACCGAAACCTGTCTGATCATTTCAACAACAGAGTTGGTATTCTCGTGAACTTCTTTTACGGCTTCGGAAACATCCGATGCAATTTCACTTATGACCTTACTCTTATAGTAATGGCAATTTTCCTTTTTATTCAGGTTGTTATATATTGCAATTGCCATTTTCTCGCAAGAGCCGTAGCCACAGGCTGTACAATTATGAAAATCTTCCTCCCTGATTTTTTTCATGGACCGGTAAATCTCCTTAATTTTCGTATCAGAGGGAATCTGTACACTGTAATTTTCATGCAGGTTTTCATAATTGCGTTCATAAATACCCGGTTTCCAATGTGTATCAATATATTTATGTAAAAGGTTATTATTATTATTTCTGATCAGTTTTTTTTCCTGCTTTTGTTCATAGAGACTTGTCATTTCTACATTACGCTGGTTTATGTAATATTCTATTTCATCAGGCGATTTATGCTGATTTAAAGTTCCCGGGCCTCCGTTACATCCCAGCGAGCAGTTAAGGCAATCTATCAGTAATGGCTCTTTTCCCTGTCTGATAACCTCAGGAAGTTTTTCAAAATAATCGTAAACATGGTCCCTGCCTTCAATTTTTCTTGTTCTGTTCCTCAATTCAGGTACTTCCCTTTCTGCTGTTAACAGCAAACCGCCCGGGTTTGAGAAGAGCACTGCTCTCTCAGCAGGGGGATTGCTGTAATCAATTTCAGGATAATTGTTCAACGACAAATGGCTCTGTTCCAGGAATGTTTTTATCGATTTCATTGTCACGTTATAGTCCCCCAAACCAACTTCATCAAACTCCCTCCGCTTGGCAACACAAGGAGAGATAACCATTATTTTATGGTTTTTATATTCGGGGAAGAAGTTTTTTACCATCTTAATGGTATGCATCATAGGACTGTCGGCTGGTGCAAGATATGATATCAGTTCCGGTTGGTAGATCTCTATGTAATTTACCAGGGCCGGACATGGTTGTGAGATCACTGTCCGGGGACCTGATTTTATGTGTTCCAGATATGACCTGATCGTAAGCTCAGCCCCGAAACTTACATCGAAGATTGCTTCTATACCGATACTTTTCAACCACCCGTTTAGTCTCAGGTATTGGTTTGGAAAATTTGAGGCGACAGCAGGTGCAGCAATGGCAATAATGTCTGTTCCCGCCTTCAGATCGCCTATAAAGCTTTCCAGATCATCTAAAGGGAGGCGCGCATTATGCGTACAGGCAGCGATGCAGTTCCCACAACCAATACACATATTTTCATTGATTTTCATGTACTCGCCGCTTCCGTCGTTACAGTACTTGACAGGGCAGGCAAGGATGCAGGCATGACAATTGACACATTTATCTTTATCTACTCTGATAACAGGGGCTAACTTAAACATAACAGGGTTTTTATGAAATATGTATTAAGTTACGAAACCCAAGCCAATAAGGACATCCGAAATAAGATGATTCAAATCATCAATTTAATGCTGAATGTATCATTACTCTGTGTTTACTACTCCCTTTCAACAATATTTTCGTTAATGATAAGCAATTTATGAGGTAAAGCTTTGTGGTTCAGAATGGTTGCCAGATCTTCTGCTTCCCGGGCTGTGAAATTCCCTGAAATTTGTGATGAACCTCCTGTTATTTCCGATTGCACCATAGGTGCTGAATATACTTTTTCGTCCACAACCATACATATCGCCTTACCTATATTTTGTCTTGTAAGGACCTCCCATTCTTTCGCCCCTTCCTCATTCATCTGAATTAAAATATAATACTGGCCCCACCGCTTCTCATATTTTGCTTTTGCCTGGTCAATAACATCTCCGGTTAATGCAGGAGCATCACTGGTCCTGGTATTATAAAGATAGTACTGATCGGTGTTGTTTCCTTCTGCATACATCGCTGGTGATACTGCCCACAAAAACCTGCAGCTGGCAGGAAATAGTCCTTTCTGAAAACAAACTTTCAGGTATGAATTGATCTTTGCAGTGTCTTTGGAATGAGCGATCCCTATTGAAGCTCCCTTATAAGGCTCTCTGGTTTGTGCATCAACCATGGGATAAAATATACTTAACAATGGATGTTCGTTCAGTTCCTCAGATTGTTCCATATTTTCAAGTTCAATCTGTTCAAGAAGAGAGTATTCCGTTTTCCTGGTCACGGATTCTTTTTTTGCAGGTTGAGCAGCTGTTAAGTAGTCCCTGAGCACCTGATCAGCTTCGAACAATATCGGACTTAATTCAGAATTATCAAAGGTTTCCCGGAATTCCAGCAACCCCCTTGTTTGAATAAGTGCCCTGATCCTTTCAGGGTCCTGAACACCTTCGATCTGAAAATGGATCCTGTTTCCTTCAATTTTTGTTTTGATATGTTTCTCAGGAATACCGGATTGATGTATCCGATCAACAATAATATCCTTTGAGATTTCGGCAGATTTCTTCATCTCCAGCCGAAGTGCATTCAGAACATCTTCATCGGAGGTAGTTCCGCCGGCATTAACAGATGATGGAAACCAGGACTGTAAATTCTGAGATGGATCTGCCTCTGAAATGCACTCACCAAACACAGCAAAAAAATCCTTACTCGTCTGCCAGTATTTATTTGATGCCAATGTTATGCATTTCATAAAAACCGTATCATCCGGAACGGATGCCACATCAAGCATAAAATCCTTATACTGTATCTCTGCAGTAAGGACTATATTCAGTTTACCCTGAGGATTATTACATCCTGAACATAAAAGGATAATTGCGGGAAGAAGAAAAAAAAGATTCTTGCGCATCATATGGTTAATAAAAATTAATTACACTTTGTAGCTAATTTAATGGATATTAAACGATAAAGGATTGGAATAAATCAATACTTTCCAACCTTTAGCCAGGTATCTTAAATACTTTAGGAAAATAAAATGAATAACCTGTTTCCTGTGGTCCCGGTTGGGATCGAACCAACGATGCGCTAACCAGCTGAGCTTTTCTTATCTAACTAAGTTAGTAAAACCGAAAGCATTAGAGTTAATGGGAGTAAATAGAAAAACAGAGTTTTCTGCAGGCTTGTATCTCACCTTCATTTCACTCTGTTTTCCTGTGGTCCCAGCTGGGATCGAACCAGCGACCCTCCCGAT
>Ga0123335_1006915_pt1 | contig 12954 bp, 10 predicted proteins | sample BiotimSIPDNA_2_FD_89707 | JGI IMG/M metagenome (GOLD analysis project Ga0123335, IMG submission 89707) | Anaerobic biogas reactor microbial communites from Washington, USA - Biogas_R2 time_0 SIP DNA | ecosystem: Engineered > Bioreactor > Anaerobic > Unclassified | place: Washington, USA... | reverse complement strand
TGAAGGAATTGCCCTACTTATAAAAATCAACACAGGATTCAAGTTAAACAGGGACTTTTTAAGCCCCTGTTTTCATTTTATTAAGGGCCCTTTCCCGAAGCTTTTTATTTATTTTCCAAAAGCCTTAATATAGATTTCCTCAAGCTCTTTAACCAGCGGAAGTCTTGGGTTTGCTGTAGTACACTGGTCTTCAAAGGCTTTATCCGCAAGTTCGGGCACTTTCGCCATAAACTGGTTCCTGTCAACTTTACACTCGGCAATGCTCATAGGAATGTTGACCTCCTTCATCAAATCCCTTACCGCCTTCACAAGACTCTTTACACCTTCCTCAGCAGTAGAAGCAGGAAGTCCCAGTGCTTTTGCTATTTCTGCATACCTCTGGTCTGCAATAAAAGTCTCGTATTTGGGAAAAGAAACAAACTTGGTAGGCTTTTGTGCATTGTACTCAATTACATGGGGCAGTAAAACTGCATTGGCCCTTCCGTGCGGAATGTGGAATTCACCTCCGAGTTTGTGTGCAAGACTGTGGTTGATCCCGAGAAAGGCATTTGTAAAGGCCATACCTGCTATACAGGAAGCGTTGTGCATTTTTTCCCTTGCCAGTCTGTCATTTCCGTTTTTATATGCCTTCGGCAGGTATTCGAATACCAGTTGGATAGCCTTTATTGCGAGCCCATCGGTAAAATCGGAGGCCAATACGGATACATAGGCTTCAACAGCATGTGTCAATACATCCATACCTGTGTCTGCAGTTACAGCGGGGGGAACTGACATTACAAAGTCAGGATCGATTATTGCTACATCGGGTGTCAGTTCATAATCCGCAAGCGGATATTTAACATTTTTGGCCTTATCTGTAATAACCGCAAAGGAAGTAACCTCCGAACCCGTCCCTGAAGTTGTCGGTATTGCCACAAACTTGCTCTTTTTGCCCAGTTTGGGGAACTTATATATCCTTTTTCTTATATCCATGAACTTCAACCTGAGGGAGTTGAAATCGGCGTCAGGGTTTTCATAGAAAAGCCACATTCCTTTTGCTGCATCAATTGCCGAGCCGCCTCCTAAAGCTATAATGACATCCGGAGCAAACTTGTTCATAAGGTCACAGCCTTTCAGCACTGTATCAACAGACGGATCAGGCTCAACCTCTGAAAAAATCTCGCAGTGCACATATCTTTGCCTTTTTCTTAAATAGTACAGAACCTTTTCAACATATCCCATCTTAATCATTAAGGGGTCGGTAACAATAAAGGCCTTTGTTATGTCCGGCATTTTTTCCAGGTACTGAGTGGAATCAAACTGGAAATAGATCTTTTCAGGTATCTTGAACCACTGCATATTCACACGTCTCCTTGCAACCCTTTTTTTATTTATCAGATTTACTGCAGATACATTTGCGGTGGTTGAATTCCTTCCAAAAGAGCCGCAGCCCAATGTGAGAGAAGGCATATTTGTATTGTAAATATCTCCAATGGCACCATGGGTTGAAGGAGAATTTATAATCAGCCTGCCTGCCTTAATTCTTCTGGAAAACTCGCCTATAACCTTTTCATTCTCTGAGTGAATAACGGCTGAGTGTCCAAGACCACCGAATTCAACCATCTCTTCGGCTCTCTCTATTCCCTTTTCAGCTCCGTCCACAACATAGTAGGCAAGGATCGGGCTTAATTTTTCCCTGGACAACGGGTATTTTGGTCCTACTCCTTCTAATTTAGCAACAAGTATTTTCGTATCCTCAGGCACTTCAAAACCGGCTAATTTCGCAATCTTATACGGAGGCTGCCCTACCACTGCCGGGCTCATTGCGCATTTCACCTCATCGATAGCTGTTTTCTCAAGCTTGCCAGTTTCATCCTTATTCAGAAAATAGCACTTGTTTTCCTTCATAAACTGCTCAAACTCTTTGCTGATGTCCCTGTCAACAATAACAGCCTGTTCTGATGCACATATCATACCGTTATCAAAGGTTTTAGACATTATCAGGTCTGTTACCGCTCTCTTTACATTTGCAGTCTTTTCAATGTAACAGGGCACATTCCCCGGTCCTACACCAAGTGCAGGCTTTCCTGTACTGTAAGCCGACTGTACCATTCCTGCTCCTCCGGTTGCAAGAATTAAGGCAACACCGGGATGTCCCATAAGCAATTGAGTTGCACTTACCGAGGGATCTTCTACCCATTGGATGCAGTTTTCAGGTGCTCCGGCTTCAATTGCCGCATTCTTTACTATTCTTGCCGCTTCTGCACTGCACTTCTGAGCTGAGGGATGAAACGCAAATATGACGGGATTTCTTGTCTTCATGGCTATTATTGCCTTAAACAATGTAGTAGATGTGGGATTTGTCACGGGAGTAATTGCCGCAACCACTCCTACAGGCTCAGCTACCTCTTCATAGTCTTCAAACTCGTTTTCACTTATTACTCCTACTGTTCTATCATACTTTATACTGTGGTATATGTACTCTGTTGAAAATATATTCTTAATTATCTTGTCCTCGTAAACACCCTTGCCAGTCTCTTCAATCGCCATTTTAGCCAGTTTCATATGCTGATCAAGTCCGGCCATAGCCATTTCCTTTACTATGTTATCAACTGTTTGCTGATCAAGCTCCATAAACTTGTCAAGTGCTTCCTGTGCTTTTAATACAAGACCATCGATCATTTTTTTAGGATCAGTCTGCCTATTTTCATCTTTTTTTGCTTCTTCATTTTTAATATTTTTATCTGCCATAATAAAAACCCCCTCGTTTTTCAAGTCTACATTTATTTAAAACGGACTCAATGCCGCATCATTGTTAAATTGTTAATTATTTAACAATATCATTATACGACATTGTTATTTTTTTGTCAATATCCTTCGCTATTTTTTTGATTCACTATAAAAATCCTGATTGAAGATTGTTTATACCAATATAAAAGATATGAGTAGTGTAGATTATGCTTGATATTAATTTATCATAATGTTATTATTTATAGTAAGTTTTTTTACGATAAGTATTTAAGTATTGTATTCAGATTTCCACCCTTCCTTGTTCTTTATGGGTGCTAATTCTATAAAAGCAATAAAAATGAAATAATAAAGTGTACTCAGTATACACATGATATGTAATAAAAGCAACGTAATTTGAGCAACTAAACCTACAAGGTGGTGATCAGGTGTCAATTGATTTGTTAAGGTCAATAAAGCAAACGGAAGAAGAGGCTGAGACGCTCAAAAAGCAGGCTCTTGAGGATTCGCGTCAAATTTTGTCTGAAGCCAGCAACCAATCATATAAGTTGCTTGAGCAGGCCGTAGAAGACGCTGAGAAAGATGCTTCGAAAATTATAAAAGACGCCGAAAGGGAAGCTTCTATTGAGATTGAAAAGCTTAAAGACATAGTATCAGAAGAGTGCGAAGTCATAAAAGCTCATGCCGGAAAGAAACTCGACAGAGCTGTAGATGTCATTATAGGAAGGATTGTGAACCTTTATGGCAATAGTTAAAATGGATAAACTCACTCTTATAGGTCTTGAAGCAGATAAGGAGCGCATTCTTGAAAGCCTGATGAAAATGGGCGTTGTTGAGGTAATAGATTCTTCTGAAAAAATCTCATCGGACGAATGGAAGGATCTTGTAGTCTGTGATGGGGAACTTGAGGAAGTTTCAGGGTTTGATGAAAAAATCTCAAGAGTTAAGTCCGCAATAGACTATCTTGCCAAATATGACAAGAGAAAAAAAGGTATGTTCTCCTTCAAACGGAGTATAAGCGTCAGCGAATACAGCCTTATCCTGCAGAATCTGGATAAGCTCTGGTCCGTTACAGACCAACTCCATGAGCTTGATACCAAGCTTACAGCTTTAAAATCGGATAAAAATAAATTCTCAAACCTGATTATAAGTCTTAAGCCGTGGAATAAATTAAGCATCCCTTTTAATGTAACATCAACCAGTACTACTACCATTACAATAGGAACTGTTCCTGATGCATCAGACACAGAGCTGCTCAAGAGTACAATGTATGAACTGGTTCCGGAAAGCTATATTGAAATTGTAAACGAAGACAGGGATCAGAGCTATATTCTTGTTATATATTACTCTTCACGGGAAGAGGATGTCCTTAAAATACTGAAGGAATATGGTTTTTCCAAGACTTCCTTTAAAGAACTTGAAGGGACTGCTGCAGTAAATATAAGTAATGCAACTAAAGAAATAGAAAAAATTGAAAAAACAATCCAGTCAACTGAGGAGAAAATTGCTTCATTTGTGAATTTCAAAGAAGAGCTTGAAGTCCTTTATGACCATCTTGTTACAGAAAGAGACAGAAAAAAAATCCGTTCAAGTCTTTTAAAAACAAGTAATGTATTCATGCTTGAAGGCTGGATACCCGAGGAGCTTGGTGAACGCGTAAAAAGTCGGCTCCTGAATCTTACAGAATGCGTTGTTGATATAAAGAAGCCTGAAAAAGATGAGAACTTTCCTATTCTTCTCAGGAACAACGCCCTTGTGCAGCCTTTTGAAATTGTAACTGAAATGTACAGCTTACCCAGTTCAAATGGAATTGACCCAAATGTATTTATGGCACCATTTTTCTTTGCTTTCTTCGGTCTTATGGTAAGTGATGCAGGTTACGGTCTTGTTATGTCAATTACAACGGGAATACTACTGTTAAAATACAGGTTCGAAGGCACTCTTTCAAAGCTTCTCAGGCTTATATTCCTGGGTGGTATTTCAACAGCAATATGGGGTGCTTTATTCGGAGGCTGGTTTGGAAATATTTTTGATATATTAACAGGAAAAGAGGGCTTTATATCCCCCATCTGGTTCAACCCTCTGAATGATCCTATGAGACTGCTCTTGTGGTCTATGATTTTCGGAGCCATACACCTTTTTACAGGAATGGCAGTAAAAATGTACATGCTCATAAGGGATGGGAAAGTCTGGGATGCAATCTTTGATATCGGTTCGTGGTACATTCTGCTTATTGGACTTCCCCTTATTGTACTTGGAGGAACATATTCGACCATAGGCAAATACATGGCCATAGCAGGTGCAGTACTTCTGGTGCTTACCCAGGGAAGGTCAGAGAAAAACATCCTAAAAAAACTCATGAGCGGAGTACTGAGCTTGTATAATGTAACCGCTTATCTCAGTGATGTACTGTCCTACTCGAGACTTCTGGCACTAGGTCTTGCCACCGGAGTTATAGCAATGGTAGTTAATACGGTTGGAAGCCTTTTCGGGTTCAGTATTCTAAGCATAATACTGTTCATTATAGTATTTATATTCGGTCATATATTTAATATTGCAATAAATGTTCTTGGAGCTTATGTACACGCAAGCCGACTTCAATACGTTGAATTCTTCAGTAAGTTTTATGAAAGCGGCGGTAAAATGTTTAATCCTTTTAAAAGAAATTCCAAATATATAAACATAAAAGACAAGGAGGCAATATAATTATGGATTGGATGTCTGTGTTATTAAATGGTAATACTCTTGCTCTTGCAGGTGCGGCTTTGGCGGTTATTCTGGGAGGAATTGGCTCAGCTAAAGGTGTTGGTCTGGTGGGTGAAGCTGCTGCCGGTCTGGTTACCGAGGAGCCGGGAAAATTCGGTCAAGCATTGCTTTTGCAGGCACTTCCCGGTACACAGGGAATTTATGGTCTTCTGACCGCGTTTGTTATCTTCATGAGAGTAGGTGTTGTCGGCGGGGCTGAGGTTAATCTTACAACACAGCAGGGATTCATGTTTCTCGCTGCTGCATTGCCTATAGCTTTTGTAGGTCTGTTCTCAGCAATATCCCAGGGAAGAGCTGCTGCTGCAGGTGTAGGCATTATTGCAAAAAGGCCGGAAGAGCTGGCAAAGGCAATCACCTTTGCAGCCATGGTTGAAACCTATGCCGTATTGGCACTGCTTGCATCAATATTAATGGTATTCGGTATTAAAATATAAAGAGGGAGTGACTCCATATGTCAGGAGCAGATAAATTAAAAGACAAAATAATGGAGGAAGCACGCCTTCAGGCAGAAGCAATCCTTAAGAAAGCTGAAGATGAAGCTGCCGGCTTAATTGATGCGGCAGAAAAAGAAGCTGCAGCTAAACGAAAAGAAATTATAGAAAAAGCGAAGTCGGAAGCAGTCGAGGTAAAAAAAAGGCTTATAGCTGTTTCTGAACTCGAGTCCAGAAAGCTAAAGCTTAAAGCAAAGCAGGAAATGGTTGACGAGGCTTTTAGCAAAGCCCTCGACAAGCTTGGTAATTTACCGCTTGTGGAGTATCAGACCATACTTTCGGAAATGATTGTAAACTCGGTCTCAAGCGGAAATGAAGAAATAATCCTGCGTCCTTCTGACAGGACTAAACTTTCCCAGGATTTTATAGAGGATATTAATAAAAAGCTGGCGGCTAAAGGTATTAAAGGTAGTGTTAAACTATCGGAAGAATCCAGGGACATTAAAAGCGGCTTTATATTAAAATCCGGTGATATAGAAATCAACAACTCCTTCGAGGCAATAATAAGGATGGAGCGCGATGAAATAGAGCCGGACGTAATTAAAATGCTGTTTTGATTCTGATTGACTCATTCCTTACTAAAAGGAGGAAATCCGGATTGACGAAAGATTTAAAAAAGAGCGGAACTCAATACGCATATGCTGTTTCAAGAATAAGAGCAATTGAAAAAAAACTTCTCGATAGCGTTAAGCTTGACAGAATGGTGGATGCCAAAAATTCCCAGGAAGCATTAAAAGTGCTTCAGGAGGCTGATTACGGCAGCCCGTCTTCTGATTTCGAGAATATCTGGCAGTATGAAAACCTGCTTAAGGAGGAACATAAAAAGTCCTATAACCTCCTTAGGGAAATTGCGCCCGAACCTGATATATTCGACCTTTTTCTGCTATCTAACGACTATCACAACATAAAAGTGATATTAAAAGCTGAATTCTCAGGTCAGAAGGAAAACAACATCCTTATTGAATCAGGCTCAATTCCTGTTGAGAGGCTTAAAGCAATGATTACTGACCGAAATATTTCCGGCATGCCGGAAATAATGAAAAAAGCGGTTGAAGAATGTATTGACAATTTCGGCAGGACGTCAGATCCTCAGGCTGTTGACCTTATCCTTGACAAGGCGCTATTTGCCCATATGAAGGAACTCTCACTGGCCTCAGGCAGCAAGTTTATAAAAGATCTTGTGACAATACTTACAGACCTTGCAAATATTAAAATTTTTCTCAGAGTAAAAAACCTTAATAAGACAAAGGCTTTTATACAGAAAATTTTATTGCCGGGCGGCAGTATTGAAGGAAAAACTTTTATTAATTGTCTCGACACCCAATTGGATGTTTTTATTGATGCTTTGAGGTATACAGTCTATGGAGCTGCCTTAGAGGAAGGAATTGAAAGCTTCAGGGCTTCAGGCAGCCTGACTGAATTCGAGAAGCAGTGTGACAATTATGTGATGGCATATTTGAAGAAGTCAAAATACGTCACTTTCGGAATTGAACCTTTAATAGGTTTTTTGATGGCAAAGGAAACAGAAATTAAGAACGCACGGATTGTTATGGTAGGCAAGCTTAACAACATACCGGGCGATATAATAAGAGAAAGGCTGAGAGAGGCTTATGTATAAGGTTGGTGTAATAGGAGACAAAGACAGCATTCTGGGCTTTAAGGCTGTAGGTATGTCGGTATTTCCCGTAACAGACCCTCTTGAAGCACAGGATATTCTTGTAAAAATTGCAGGTGAACAGTATGCAGTTATTTATATTACCGAGCAAACAGCAAAAGATATTATGCCTGTAATTGAAAAATACAGTGATGAAAGATTTCCAGCTATAATACTTATACCCGGTAATCAGGGCTCTTTAGGTATCGGCATGAGTAGTGTAAAAAGGAGTGTCGAACGTGCCGTTGGTGCGGATATTCTGTTCCGGGAGGAATAGTTTTTAAGTTAATCCAATAGTGAAAGAAGGGGATAAAGCGTGAGCCAGGGAACAATAGTTAAAGTCTCCGGGCCTTTGGTAATAGCTGAGGGAATGAGAGACGCAAATATGTTTGACGTTGTGCGTGTAAGTGAACACCGTCTTATCGGTGAAATAATAGAAATGCACGGTGACAAGGCCTCCATACAGGTTTATGAGGAAACTGCAGGCCTTGGCCCCGGCGAACCGGTTGTTTCTACAGGGTCACCGTTAAGCGTTGAGCTTGGACCGGGTCTTATAGAAAGTATATTTGACGGAATACAAAGACCTCTCGTTGAAATAAGGGAGATGGTAGGAAGCAATATTACAAGAGGTATCGAAGTAACCTCACTAGACCGAAAGAAGAAGTGGAAGTTTGTGCCTACCGTTGAAAAGGGCACAAAGGTAACTGCCGGCGATATCATTGGAACAGTTCAGGAAACTGTTGTTGTTGAGCATAAGATTATGATTCCGAATGGAGTCAGTGGTACTATTGAAGAAATCCGTGCAGGTGAATTCACTGTTACTGATATGGTTGCAAGGGTTAAAAAGAATTCAGGAGAAATTGTGGATATTCAGATGATGCAGAAATGGCCGGTACGTGTCGGAAGACCCTACAAGGAAAAGCTGCCTCCTGACGCTCCTCTGGTCACAGGTCAGAGGGTTATAGATACACTGTTCCCCCTTGCAAAGGGTGGTGTTGCAGCCGTTCCGGGACCCTTTGGAAGCGGAAAAACCGTTGTTCAGCACCAGCTTGCAAAGTGGGCTGATGCTGAAATTGTCGTTTATATAGGCTGCGGTGAACGAGGAAATGAAATGACTGATGTACTTATGGAGTTTCCTGAATTGAAGGATCCCAGAACGGGAGAGTCCTTAATGAAAAGGACAGTTCTTATAGCAAATACCTCCGACATGCCTGTTGCTGCAAGGGAAGCCTCAATCTATACGGGTATTACGATTGCAGAATATTTCAGGGATATGGGTTACAGCGTTGCCCTTATGGCTGATTCAACCTCACGTTGGGCAGAAGCCTTAAGAGAAATGTCAGGACGTCTTGAGGAAATGCCGGGTGAAGAAGGTTATCCTGCATACCTTGGATCAAGACTTGCTCAATTCTACGAAAGAGCCGGAAGGGTTATAAGTCTTGGAACCAACGGAAGAGAAGGCGCACTAACCGCCATAGGAGCTGTTTCACCACCGGGCGGTGACATATCAGAACCGGTTACACAGGCAACCCTGAGGATAGTCAAGGTTTTCTGGGGACTTGATGCCAGCCTTGCATACAGGCGTCACTTCCCTGCAATCAACTGGCTCCTCAGCTATTCACTATATCTTGACAGACTTGATAAATGGATAAATGATAACATTGCCAGAGACTGGAATACCTTAAGAACCGATGCAATGAAAATATTGCAGGAAGAATCGGAGCTTGAAGAAATCGTAAGGCTGGTAGGTGTTGATGCTCTATCTGCAGCTGACAGACTGACGCTCGAAGCTGCCAAATCAATCCGTGAGGACTATCTTCACCAGAACGCTTTTCATGAGGTTGACACATATACCTCACTGAACAAGCAGCACAGGATGCTAAAGCTCATTCTTGGTTTTTACTATAAGGGTAAAAAGGCTGTTGAAACCGGAGTAAGTATTAACGAGCTCTTTAATATTCCAGTAAGGGAAAGAATCGGAAGAGCCAAATACACTCCCGAAGATGAGGTCAATAGTAAATTCTATGAAATAGAAACAGAGCTTAATGATCAGATAGAATCCCTCATGTCAAAGGAGGTGCAGTAAATTGCTGAAGGAATACAGGACTATTTCAGAGGTTGCCGGTCCCTTGATGCTTGTAAAGCAGGTTGAAGGGGTTAAATACGGCGAACTTGGAGAAATTGAGCTTTCTACCGGCGAAACCAGACGCTGCAGGGTACTTGAAGTGAACGGTGACAATGCAATGGTACAGCTTTTTGAGAGCTCTGCCGGTATAAATGTTGCATTAAGCAAGGTAAGGTTTTTAGGAAGAGGCCTTGAGCTTCCGGTGTCGATGGATATGCTTGGAAGAGTATTCAGCGGACTTGGACGTCCTATTGACGGAGGCCCCAACATAATTCCGGATACAAGGCTTGATATAAACGGACTTCCCATGAACCCCTCCGCAAGGAATTATCCCTCGGAGTTCATTCAGACAGGGGTTTCGGCCATTGACGGTCTTAACACCCTGGTAAGAGGCCAGAAGCTTCCCATATTCTCAGGCTCGGGTCTGCCCCACGCACAACTTGCTGCGCAAATTGCAAGACAGGCCAAGGTTCTTGGTACAGACAGTAAGTTTGCAGTTGTTTTTGCTGCTATTGGTATTACTTTCGAAGAATCGAATTATTTTATAACAGACTTTAAGAGAACCGGTGCAATAGATCGTACGGTGCTCTTTATAAACCTTGCAAACGACCCTGCCATCGAGCGTATAGCTACTCCCCGTATGGCACTTACTGCCGCTGAATATCTTGCTTTTGAAAAGGATATGCATGTGCTTGTAATATTAACCGATATAACAAACTACGCAGAAGCCCTTCGTGAAGTATCTGCCGCAAGAAAAGAAGTTCCCGGAAGAAGAGGTTATCCCGGGTACCTGTACACTGACCTTGCAACACTTTACGAAAGAGCAGGAAGAAAGCTTGATTCGGAAGGCAGCATAACGCTTATACCCATCCTTACAATGCCTGAGGATGACAAGACCCATCCGATACCTGACCTTACCGGGTATATAACAGAAGGTCAGATAATACTTGGAAGAGAGCTTCACAGAAAAGGTATAATGCCTCCTATAGACGTTCTTCCTTCACTGTCCCGTCTTAAGGACAAAGGTATAGGAAAGGGAAAAACCCGTGAGGACCATGCTGATACAATGAACCAGCTGTTTGCGGCTTATGCAAGGGGTAAGGAAGCAAAAGAACTGGCTGTTATTTTAGGAGATGCAGCCCTCACCGATGTAGATAAGCTTTATGCAAAGTTTGCAGATGCATTTGAAAAGGAATATGTCTCTCAGGGTTTTGAAGAGGACAGAACTATTGAAAAGACCCTTGAAATTGGCTGGAAGCTCTTATCCATACTCCCTAGAGGAGAATTGAAGCGTATCAGGGATGAGTATCTGGATAAGTATTTGCCAGAGTAAGTATTTTAAATTTCGGTATATAAAATTTAACATCCTGTATCATTTCACCTGTGGGCGCAAATTATAAATTCCCCTTGTGAAGAACAGTATGTAGCAGGAGGATTGAAAAGCATGGCAGTTATGCGTGTAAACCCAACCAGAATGGAGCTTACCCGCCTGAAGAAGCGTCTGATGGTTGCCCGTAGGGGACATAAACTTCTGAAGGATAAGAGAGACGAACTCATGAAAAAGTTTCTTGATCTTGTAAGAAAGAACAAGGACCTTCGTGAAAAGGTTGAAGAAATGCTTATTAATGTTCATACAAGATTTCTGATAGCCAGGGCTGTTATGTCCTCGGAAGGGCTTGAAGAAGCCTTGATGATTCCTAAACAGAATATTTCTCTTGAGGTATCCACAAGGAATGTTATGAGCGTTGATGTACCCGTTCTGGACTTCAAGACCTCAAGCTCAGATGAAAGCGATATCTATCCTTACGGCTTTGCTTTAACCTCAGGAGAACTCGATGGAGCAATCGGTACACTTTCCGAGGTTCTTCCCTATATGCTTGAGCTTGCCCAGATGGAAAAGTCTGCACAGCTTCTGGCGGATGAAATCGAAAAGACGCGCAGAAGGGTTAATGCCCTCGAGTATGTACTAATTCCGCAGTTAACAGAAACCATCAAGTATATCACCATGAAGCTTGATGAGAATGAAAGAGGAAACCTTACAAGACTTATGAAGGTGAAGGACATGATGCTTGAACAGGCAAGAAGATCCATGAACGCATAAATAGCAAATTTTGATAAAGGCTGCTGATAATATAATCAGCAGCCTTCTTTATCTCATTTCTACTTTGATGCTTTATGGTTTGCATATTTATATTTGACAGGCTATTTCTTTTTACGCCTGTTCTTGAGGATTTTTTCCAATTCTAAAGCAGGCATTGGCCTATAAAAATAGTAGCCTTGTATCTCATCGCAATTTTCTTTTTCAAAGAATCTGAACTGCTCTTCCGTTTCAATTCCTTCTACAATTACGTTAAGATCAAGATTCTTTGCCAACTGTATGATGGTCCTTACTATGACCTCATCTTTACTGTTGCCCTTTGAGATATTCTGTACAAAACGCATGTCGATTTTGAGCTGGTCTATGGGCAGCGCCTTCAAGCGTCCTAGTGACGAGTACTCCATTCCAAAATCATCAATGGAAATCAAAATTCCCAGCTCCTTCAATTGATGCAACACCTTTACAACATGCTCTTCCCCTTCTACTGCAATACTTTCGGTTATCTCAAGCTCAAGATATTTTGCATCAAATCCGGTTTGTTTCAGTACTTTGTCAACTGTGTCAATAAGCTTCCTATCCCGGAACTGCTCCACAGATATATTCACCGATATTCGTAACAGGGGCAGTCCCATAGACTGCCACTTTTTAATTTGCATACATGCTGTCCTAAGCACCCAACAGCCTATGTTGTTTATCAACCCAGTTTTCTCAGCCAGCGGAACAAAGCTTGAAGGCTGAACCATTCCAAACTCCGGATTATTCCAACGGATTAAAGCTTCAACTCCAACGATTTCTTTTGTTGAAATACTTACCTGTGGCTGGTAATACAACAAAAGTTCGTTTCTTTCTATTGCTCTGTATAGCGCATTTGTAAGTTTTATCTTTTTAAGTGCATTCTCTTTCATATCTGTTGAGCAAATGGTATACTTGTTTTTACCGCTGTTTTTTGAGATGTACATAGCTAAATCCGCATTTTTCATCAGAGCTTCAACTGTTTCCCCATCTGCAGGATATATTGAAACACCAAGACTTGCGGTAACAAAAAATTCCTGTTCCCTTATCGTAACAGGTTGGGAGATTAACTCCATAATTT
>Ga0123335_1006914_pt1 | contig 12955 bp, 11 predicted proteins | sample BiotimSIPDNA_2_FD_89707 | JGI IMG/M metagenome (GOLD analysis project Ga0123335, IMG submission 89707) | Anaerobic biogas reactor microbial communites from Washington, USA - Biogas_R2 time_0 SIP DNA | ecosystem: Engineered > Bioreactor > Anaerobic > Unclassified | place: Washington, USA... | reverse complement strand
ATAATGAAACGAAAAATACGTTGATACGGGTGTGTTTCATGTGTTTCTTTCTGACTGAGATACTGCGTTTTGGTTGCGCCGAAAGCGCCACTTCTTCCGGGCGAAGTCCCGGACGAAGCGTAGTACCTTATCGGATCGTAGCCGCTATAAAAACGAGAAGTTGAATACGTGCGCCGGAGGCAGTCCCTTTTTTTGCTCAACTGTTTTTGTTGGGTTGTGGACATGACCTGCGTTAGAGCCTTGTGAAACGGTCACTTGTGCTGCGGCCTGTAACCCTATAGCGGGTTACAGTGATTCAGGGAAGACTGTGATTAAACGGTGATCAAAACGAAACCCATTTTTGCTACAATACTGGATGATAAATGACAAACTATAATCCATCTTGTTGATATTTAACAAGTAAAGATTATTCTCTCCGAACAGTTCGCTAATCTATGCACGTATTTTTAAACGCACCCGTAACACGGGGGTGAAAGTGCGGATTAGAAGAAGAATAATCCCGTTGCGGTGGGGCAGACCCTTCAAAAAGAGCTTGACATACACCCTGTTTTCGTGTATGATTTACACAGATGCAGTGTCGTGAAAGTTGAAGGAGTATGTGTGAGCCTTGTCTGGGGTTGGGTTTCGGCAATGCCGAATACAAGTCATGGACGTGAGGCAGGTGTTGTAAGTTTTAGTTATACGGCTTTAAGAGTCTTTACAACAGGTATTCAAGGACAACCAGGAGGACGTAACTATCATGAAGAAAACAAGTTTAGTGATCGGGCTGTTAGTTGTTGCCATGTCGGGCATGGCCTTTGCACAACATACCCCGGTGCCGGATTTGGAATCGTGCCCCCCGACGACTGATGTCTATGGAACCGCTATAGATTGGAAATTCGCCCCGTTGCCGCAGTTCAATCCTTTGACGTTGGGCAGTCCGGTGAATTTCGCTCCCATCGAGGGGCAGGTGGATTTCTGCGCCTACACGGACATCGTATTTTGCTCGCTGGTCCCGGTTGGCGGCTTGTTACCTGAAGTACTGGATTTTGCGAATCTGGTGCAATGCCTCACCATGGACATCAACGGGCCGATTGATCTGGAAGCGGAACTGCCCGTGACGCCGAACGGCATGCTGGATGCCGCCTATGAGCTGGGCATTCTGGCTGCCAAGTACAATGCCGGCGATGCCGAAGTAGTGGCGGCGTATCAGGCCAATTTTGTGGCGGTGAAAAATTTGATTGTGGATGCTCTTTACGTTGCGGAGTTGAAGGCAGACGGTGCTCTGCTCGGTCTAGTTAATAGCGCAGCCCCTTATCTGATTGGCTCTCTGAGCTCCATACTGGCCGGTTTCTGCACTTTGGATGACGTCCAGACGAACGCGGCGCTGGACCAATTGCTTCTGTTGCTGGCCGACATCGGTCTGACCCCTCCGGAAGGCGGTATTGGCGCCATTACCGAGGGTATCGCCTATCTTGGTAAGGACGGGGATGCGGACGGCAGTGGCAATTCCAACTGGGTAGAGTATAACTATTTTGTAAATGGTCTGGAATACAGTCCTGCGGAATACGTTGCTGCGGCCCTTGATCCCGAACAGGAACCGCCGGCGGTATTGGCGATCACTGCCAATCCCACGGGCAAAATCCCGCTGGGTGGCAACGTTACCATTTCCGTGGCCGTTAATCCCGGTATGGGTACGGCCGTTGCCTATCAGTGGTCAAAAGACAGTGTCATCCTTGATGACGAGACGGGTAGCGCGTTGAGCATCACCAATGCTCAGGTCGCCGACAGCGGCGTGTACTCAGTCGTGGTGGATGTGGATGCCAAAGCCGTGACGCAACACACCGCCTCCTACACGCTCGTTGTTCTTGAGTTTGTGATTCCGGTGGGCGGCGCTATCGGCTTGGTCGTGCTTGCCGGCGCTTGCGCCATGGCGGGTGTCGCCGGCCTGCGTCGCCGCAAATAACGATTATGTTCTCGTGTTAATCCTCAAGCGTGGGCGCCATGTATGTGTGGTGTCCACGCTTGCTTGTTTTCAGCGTTTGGGAGAGGGGACAATGTTCTTGGAAGGTAACGATAGCCCTTCATGGGTCCCCAAAGGCTCTCCCGTAAAGGACAAAATGTAGACGCGGCATCCTTGTCGCGTTGAAAGTGGGTGCGAAGCCGCTTTCAGCGTTCACGTTGGATATTGAGACGGCCCGGCAGCGTATGATGTAAACAGAAGTGGGCGTTGTCGGTCGAGATGCAACGGGCGACAACGGTGGAGACGGAAGTAAATGGTTGTTTTCCCCAAAAGAGGACGAAGGGGTGTTGTGTCGCTGATTGCCCTGTTCATGGGCGCTGCGTCCGGCTTGCTTTTCGGTATCGGGGGGTATACCTTCATCTATGCCAGGGGTGCCTCCTACCTGGGGAACGAGCCTGAAACCTGTGCGAATTGTCATGTGATGCAGGATCATCTGGCCGCATGGGCAAAGTCCAGCCATAAGCATGTCGCCGTCTGTAACGACTGCCATACGCCCCATAACTTTTTTGGCAAATACTATGTAAAAGCGGCCAATGGCTTTCACCATTCTCTGGCCTTTACGACCGGCCGTTTCCCCGATAATATCCGCATCCGGCCGTCCAATCATGCCGTCACCGAGGGCGCTTGTCGCTATTGTCACAGCAATATCGTTCAGGAAATTGATCGCTTTGGCCACGGCCCGCAGGCCCTGGAGTGTGTGCGGTGCCATGATACTGTGGGACATCTCAAGTAACCGTCGAGGATGAAAAGAACAATGACTTCAGAATCGAATCCTACCACGAAACCCGAGCGCCGCACCTGGCGGGCCATTATCAGCGTTATGGTGGCTGCGGGGCTCGTTGCTGCATTGGCCGCCTTTGGCGTTACCGCGTTACTGGTGAATATCTTCCAGAGGCAGCAGGAGGCGAAAAATCCCTTTATGCGGGTCGTTGAGGTTACCGATGACACCGTGGATCCCGCCGTCTGGGGCATGAATTTTCCCATGCAGTATGATCAATACAAACGTACCGTGGATATGGAACGTACGCGCTTCGGCGGTAGCGAGGCCGTACCGCATGTGGTTAACGATACAGACCCGCGCGCAGTTACCGCCCGCAGTAAAATTGAAGCGAACCCCCGGTTGAAACGCATGTGGGCCGGGTATGCTTTTGCAATTGATTACCGCGAAAAGCGTGGCCACGCGTACATGCTTGAGGATCAGACCTTTACCCAGCGCCACAAGAAACAGCAGTATGGGAATTGCATGAACTGCCACGCTTCGATGTATACCACTTACAAACAGTTGGGCGATGGGGATATTCAAGCGGGCTTTGAAAAGGTTAATGTCATGCTGTACCAGGATGCGCGGAAACTGGTGGAGCATCCCGTGTCCTGTATCGACTGCCATGATCCGGCTACCATGCAGCTGCGCATCACACGTCCCGCGTTTAAGGCCGGTATCCGCGCGGCCAAGGCCGCCGAGGGCGTCGCCGACTATGACGTGGATACCATGGCGACCCGCCAGGAAATGCGGACCTTCGTCTGCGCCCAATGTCATGTGGAATATTATTTTGCCCCGGATGAAAGCCGGCGGCTTACCTTTCCTTGGTACAAGGGCAGGCGCGGTGACGATATCATGGCTTACTATGATGAGATCGGATTTACGGACTGGGAGCAGGCCGATACCGGCGCGCCCATGCTGAAGGCGCAGCACCCGGAGTTTGAAACCTGGAGCCAGGGAACGCACGCCGCCGCGGGTGTAGCCTGCGCTGATTGTCATATGCCCTACATGCGTAAAGGGGCCCTGAAAATCAGCGATCATCATGTCCGCAGTCCCCTCCTGAACATCAACAACGCCTGTCAGGGCTGCCACCGGGCGCCTGAGGAGGAGTTGCTCGCCCGGGCGGAGCGTATCCAGGAACGGTCCGAAGAAATGCTCGACATCGCGTTGAACGGCTTGATGGACTTTATTGACGCCATCCTGGAAGCGCGCGCGACTGGTGTGGACGAAGAGCGCCTGAACGAGGCCCTCAAATGCCAGCGCGCCGCTACCTTTCTCATTGACTTTGTGGAAGCCGAAAATTCCCAGGGATTTCATGCCCCTCAGGAATCGGCCCGTATTTTCTTCAAGGCCATGGACTACCTGCGTAAAGGCAATATCGCACTGGGAAAATCGTCTGCAGTCGCGGCGGTAGCGGAACCGCAGGCGGAACCCGCGCCGGAAACCATCCCTGCTTCCCCACCGGCGGCTGTTCCCGCGACAGATCCGCCCGCAGGCGTATGAGTGGATGAAGCCAGGCTGTTTCGGAAGCATCCCGGGTGCGATTTTTTTCGCTCTGCTTTCGCTTGTTGCGGCAGGCGGCATGGTGTTGACCCGGCCTTCGTCCTGGACCTACACGATTACTTTTATTGCTTCAACGGGATTCGTGCTGACTGCGGTCGCCGGGCGGCCCTGGAAACACCGGTATGGCGGGTTGATGTTGTCGGGGCTGTGCTTGTGTGCGGCGGGAGATATCGCGGGTATTCATAATTTTAACTGGGGAGCCGTTTTTTTTCTAGCCGCCCATATTGCCTTCAGCGGTGCCTTTTATATCGAGCGGGGCGGTGGGAAACGTGTGGTGGCATCCGTCATGCTGGTGATTCTTTTTGATCTTTTCCTCGTTTCCTGGCTGTTGCCCCATGTTCCAGGCCGGGATCGGTGGCTCGTTCTGTCTTACATGACCATGCTCTCACTCATGGTCGTTCTTTCCAGCGGTGTGCGTTTGCCTGCGTGGCGGCTATTACCGGCGGCGGGAGCTGTGCTGTTTTTCATTTCGGATATTTTCGTGGCACGATGGAAATATGTCTATCCCTCCGGGGTAAACGCTTACTTTTGTTACCCCATGTATTATCTTTCCTGCGTGTGCTTTGCCTTGAGCATTTCCGCCAAGACGCGCGCTGCATCGGGGTGAAGCGCTTAATTTCAAATTACCGGATAACGTTGTCCCGTCTGGCAGTATGAATTAACCTAAAAGCGGCAGTTGACGCTGGGAAAGCCTCTTAAAAGAAAGGACCGAAAGGACTTAAAGGACGTAAAGGACGCACCAACCGGGAGAACGTTTTACTGTCCTTTTGGTCGTTTATGTCCTTTAAGTCCTTTGGTCTGAAAACCGCTTCAGAATTCAACTGCGTTTTTAGGATAATAGGACCCTGACATGCGATAACAGCACTTTCGGAAGCATCATAGAAAAGAGACACTATGCAGTCCCTAAAGGAGCAAAAAAGGCAGCTGCGCCTTATATACAACAGCCGAAGAAAGGCTATTGTCCCGCGCGATTGGGAAAACATGAGCCAAACTATTTGTGCCCGGATCATGGGGTCGTCCAGTTTTTGCGAGGAGGAGAACATCCTGGTCTATGTCGCTTCCAAGGACAACGAAGTAGATACGCGGGCGATAATCCAGTCCGCTCTAACGGCGGGTAAGCACGTGCTGATACCGGTTATCGGTCCTGTCTTGGGGACTATGCGCTGGTCAAGACTGTCTGATATGGATTCTCTCGTGCGTGGTCGGTTCGGCCTGCTTGAACCCGCGTCGGACGAAGCATGTATCGTTCCCGTGCCGGAGAAGGGGTTGTGTCTCGTACCGGGCATTGCCTTTACCCGCGATGGATGGCGATTGGGCTACGGGGGCGGATACTATGACCGGTTTTTGGACCGGTTCCGGGGAATCTCAGTAGGACTGGCTTTTGAACTGCAACTGGCGCCCGCTTTGCCGCGTGATGAGAATGACCGGCCTGTGGCTTTCCTGGCAACCGAAGCCGGGTGGTATCCCGCCGTCCCCTGAAAAAGTGAAGTGCCTGCGCGGAGCATAGCCCTTCTCCGCGCAGGCACCCTCACATGGTTATACATGAGGGCTGCGGTTACATGCCCCGCCGCCACCGCATTTGTATCTGTTTCGTATCGTTCGGATGGACCGTGTCGTGCATGGTCGTTTCCCATGCATCCACGCGGGGCACGACAGGGGGAGCCGTTTCCAGTATTTCCTGCTGGTGCGGCGTCAGGTCGACTTCCTCCTTCTCTATGATGCTGCAAGTCAGGAATACCAACAGTTCATTGACCTGTTCCTGGCGCTCATTTGAGCGGAACAGGAAGTTTACAACAGGTATATCCCCGAGAATGGGCATCTTCTTGATGGTGCTTTCCTGGTCACTCTTGCGAAGGCCGCCAATGAAGATCGTCTGGCCGTCAGCCATGCGCATGGTGGAGGAAATCTCCCGCTTGTCTTCAATGGGCACCCCTTCAAACTGGCCGTTGATCAGGCTTTCCTTGCCTTCAATCGTACAGATAATCGTCTTTTCGTGGGTAACGCGGGGCGTTACGGTAAGAACTGTGCCGATTTCCTTGAAGCGGGTGTTTGTCTGGGAACCGCCCAGGCTTGTTTGACTCAACTCCTGATAGGGAATTTCCTGGGATATGGAAATATCCGCCGGCTGATTTTCTAAAGTCATCAGCACCGGGTTAGAAACCAGGCGCCCGTTACGGTTGCGTATTTCCGCCTGGATCAGGCCGCTCCAGTCGATCTTGTCGGTCAGGATACTGTAGGCAAGCAGGGAACCAGGTTCCTGGAGAACATCCATGTCGGTAGCCAGGGACAACTCCTGAATGTGGCCGATTGACCGGCCGTCTTCACCCAGGGCAGCCTCCCGCCGTGACATGCGGTGCAGCGAATTAAGCAGCCATTGCACGCCCGTATCCGCTTCATCACTCAGGATGGCATCAACAATCATGGTTTCAATAAGCACCTGGCGGGTGGGTATGTCCAGAGTCTTGATGAGTTCTTTTACCTGTTCGATAATGATGGGCTGATCCGTCACAACCAGATGCATCGCACGCTTGTCGCTGGCCACTTCGCCTATGCCGGAAGTGAGCATGGATTTTACCAGGGGCTCCATTTCGGCCGGATCGCTGTAATTGAGGGCGATCGCTTCTGTTACTGTCGGTAACACGGGCTCGGCAACGTCCAACTGGTGTACCATGGCAATCAGTTCATCGACACGGTTCTTGGGCGCGCTGATTACAATAACGTTTGTGGTCTTGTTGGCGGAGATGGTGATCAGCGCTTCGTCACGAATCCCGCTGACCATGTCATCCAGCACTTTCTTTACTTCGTCCGCCTTGGCATTCTCAAGGGTGATCATGGTCGTTTTGCGGTTCACCGATGCCGCTTCCTCGTAGGGAACAATAAAATAAATACCGTCTTCTTCGACCATGCCCAGACCGTTCATTCGAAGCACCGTTTCCATAGCCAGGCGTAACGGCACCTGCTGCAGGTTGGCGGTTACCGTGCCTCGTAAATCGGCGCCGGCAACGATGTTGATATCGGCTTTCAGCGCCAATATGGCGACCACATGCGTCAGATCCGTGTCACGAAAATCGATGTTGACAAGTTCGTCCAGGGGATTCTACCCCAGCTTGCGCCTTGGGCGGACAGCATCGGCGGTTGTCGGCATACGAACCGGGGCCGGTGCGGACGATACTACGGGGGTATTGTTTTCCGAGCCGGTGATTACCGGGGTCGTCGCCTCTGGATCTTTCATGTTCTGAAGCTGGGTGACCAGCGATACGTTGGACTCCCGAGTCTCCGGAGTCGTCTGCACCCGGGGAGCGGGCGGCAGCGGGGGAGGCGACACCTCTTCGAGGGGTGGAAGATCGGAACCCGCGTCTTCAAGGTCCGTGGAAACATCTCCTTCGGCTGCCGGCTCGGGGGGCTCGGATACTACTTCCGCTTCTAGGGTCTCAGGCTCCAACCCGCGCGCCATGGCCTCCTCGGCGCTCATGGCCATGAGGTGTGTTCCGGACATTCGCGGAAGCGTTACCTCCTGTTGGTCCACGGAGAGAAGCCTGGTCGGTATACCGTTTCCGGAGATATGCCGTTCGGCCTGCTGCTCAAGGATAAGTGCATCCAGGGATGCCGCAAGTATGCCGGTCTTTGAAACGGACCTGTCCAATTGTGCCGTCATGGGATTACACGCGGGCAGACTTTCCGCCTGCAGGCTTGTAAGCTGTCCGGCAAGATCGGCGCAGCGGCTCCGGAAATCGGAGGATGGAGAGGAAGCATCATCCCCCGCATAGGCCGCGAACGTCAGACAGACCGCACCGAGAATCAATCCACACACTGTAATGCGCAACGGGTGCACCATGGCTTAATACTCCTTCATTTCAACAGGAATAATTGTATTGCCGACTTTGAAAAGTACCCGTGTCGGTTCTATTTCCTGAACTTGTGCTCCATTTGGGAAAACATAACCGACATGAACCACCATATCATCCACGATTGCAACGGGATACTGTGGGTCCCATATGATTCCGCTCACCTGTTTTGAAGCGGTGGTATCAATCTTGACTTGTGTCATGACTTCCGCGGGGGCGTCCGAGGCCCCTTCGGATCCTTGTTGGCGCATCGATCCTACCAACGGGGTCATGGGATTGCGGGCAATGCGCACCTGGGGGTAATCAATGGGTTTGACTTCCACCGAGGCGATCATAGCCTGAATATCTTCTAGCTCCAGCGGCTTGTTCGCCGACGTTGGATAGGGCGCCGGCGCCCTGACGCCCGCAGGCGGGGCTGCTCCCCCCGGGGCGCTCGCAAGCGCAGGGGCTGCAACGGTTGCGGGGGCACCGGTCACGGGGGAGCCCGTCGTCTGGGTCGACTGATCATTTCCCAGGGCATCGGATGGCAGCGGGGGCGCCTCGCGAAGTACAAACTGATACACAAGTACGCCCAACAGCGCAATCCCCAGGATGGCCGCCAATATTACTTGCTTTCTGTTTTGTTCATTCATTCTGTGGCTTCCGGTTCGCTGATAAATCTGAATGTGCTCAGGACAAAAGACGCCGCCGAGACGCCGTCTTTCTCTTCGTTGATATCCAGGTCGGACACCTTGAGATACCGTTCATCACGCTCAAGCATATTGATGAAAGTCGCGATCTGGTGAAATTGCCCAAACGCGACCGCCTTGTAAGGGATTATTTCCATGTCTCCGGAAGTCACTGTCGGAAGCGAGGAAAGCTGCACGCGCAATCCGATTTCCCCGCCCAAGCGCTCAAATTTACCCAGAAGGGCTGGTATTTCACGTTCATCCGGCAATCTGCCTTCAAAAACATTCACCAGCACTTCCATTTCACGGGCTTCCGCGCGCAACGCCTCAATGCCGGCGTTCAGTTCCTGGGCGTGCTTTAAATCGGCCTTTACCGCTTTCAATTCTTCCGAGCGCGCATTGATCGTGTCCTGAATCTTGCGGTAGCCCATGAAATAAAAAGCCATGAAAAGCACCGCAGTAATCAGGAGGACTATGGCCACAAACACCCAGTCCTGCCGCGTTACTTTACCTCTCAGTATGTCCATCATATGCTATCGTTACCTCTTGGCTGTCACCCCGGAACCTTTCCGCGATTATGCGGCCGGGGTCCTGTTCGATGGTCCGTTAGCCTGTAATCAAATATTCGAATGTAAATTCGCGCGCCGGATATCCGTCAAAATCCGTATCCGTAATCTTTGAGGTGTACAGGGTAAACAGGTTTGAAAAGGCGCCGTCTTCGGCCGTCTTCGTCGCCAGGTTTGCCGTACTGCTCATGCCGGTTTCATCATCGATCGCGTAACCGGAGATTTCCAGTATGGGACGGTCCACGGATACGCGCGCCATCTTTTGTTTGCCGGTGCGCGGGTCTACTTCAACAAGGCCTGTTCGCGGATCTATGGCGGGCTGTTCTTCCGTGAACCTGCGTGTTGTTATCCGGATGCGCTTATACCATATATTTTCAGGGGTAAGTACGGCCAACTGGTGGAGGTGTTCCGACCAGATGGTCCTGTCCGCCAGGATGGTTTGTATCGCCCCGATTTTTTTCTGCAGCAGATCCTTCTGCTTCAAAAGCATTTCATATTCTTTTACCGTGGACTCCAACGCCTTAAGCTCCACCTGCGCCGTCTTGATCTGGTGTTCCACGGAATTCAACTGCATGGTCATGCCCAGATAGGTTTTGCCCATGAAAAACAAGGCCGCAGCCAGCACAAGCAGGCTTAGAATATGCGGTAACGGGGTACGTTGAACCGGCCGCAATTCCTCGGGAAGCAGGTTGATCGTTATCATAATGTCGGCATCCTCATAAATCCGCCATGCCCCGGGCCGCCAGCCCGATCGCGACTATATACTGTGCCGGATGCGCCAGCAATTGCTTCACGGAATTTTTATTGGGAATATGCAGGGCGCTCCTGGCGGGAGATACGATGTCAATGACACCGAAGCCCAATTCCTCTTCAAGGGCGTGCATCAGCAAGGGAAACTTCGCAAGACCGCCGCACAGAAGAATCCGGTCAACGGGGTGTTCGTACAACTGGTGTTCGTAATAGTCAAAGGAACGCCTTAATTCTATTGCGAAACGGTTAAGCGGACCGGAAACGGCCTCCTCAAGACGCACTTCCCGGCGATGCTCCATCGCGAGCGGTATGTCCCCGCGGCCGGAGCCATAGCCCTCCTCGTCGTCAAGGGGATCCAGGGGAGAATAACTGCGTTCTTCAGTATCCGGAACCTCGGCCAGGGGCACATCGTCATGATCGGTTTTCAAACTCGCTTCGGAATCAGCCCCGTCTGATGGGCGGCTGGAGGCCTGATAATTTTCAATCAGGCTGACCGCCTGTTCATAACTGCAGCGTTGCGCCTTGGTAACGGCCTGAATTAACTCACGGGCACCCCAGTTTACATCACGTATGAAATTCGATACACCGCCTTTTATAAACTGAATGCTGGACGAGGAAAGCCCGATGTCGATAATCGCCACGGATTCCTTGGCCGTATACAATTTACATGCGTCCCCGGCATCGGCCAGCGCAAGGGAATCCACGCCGATGATGCCACAGGAGACCCCTGTATTGCGCAGTAATTGCAATCGGGATTCAACTACCTCTCGCATAGCGGCTACAATAAGCACTTTTGTTACCCGCCGGCTTTCCTCCTGGTACTCATCAAGGACATACCAGTCCATGAACACATCGTTCAGGTCATAAGGAATATTGTTAGATGCCTCTCTGGCTACAGTGCTGGCTAACTGTTCGCGAGGGACATCTATAAGCCGGGGATACCTCACCACAACCGTCTGACCCGTAAGGGAAGCCACGACAAGGCTGCTCTTTGCCGGCATTTGCTCCATGACTTCAAGTACGGCCAAAGATTGTGCCAACATGGGGTCGGTGTTTAACTGGTTCCGATCAACAAGGGCGCAACAGGCCTGCTCTACGCGCAAGCGTCCCATGGACCGGGACATCAGCACCGCTTTTACCGCGTGCGTGCCGATATCCAGCCCAATCGCCTTTTTTGGCTTACGAAAACCCAAGCGTCGGTCCCTCCTGTCCATCGCGGCCCATTGAAGAAAGGCCGATTGAAACTTTGACCAAAGTACTCTTTCTCACTTGGCTTCGACTTTCATTGTTCCAAGCACAATGCAAAAAAAAATTTGCGGACATCTTTTGACTATAATAGCAAATATCGTATAGTTTGTCAAGACTTTACTTTGGCAAAATTTAAAGCGGGTTTTCCAGAGGAATCTACACGGTCCAATAGCCCGAAATAGACTGTGGATACAGGACCATACCGCGATATCCTTTCAAATGCGGACGGATTTGAAGTCTTTTCTTTGCAGGTTCAGTAAAACGGTTGCATCAATTTTTTTCTTCTCTAACGGTATGACAGGATAATGGTAGTGTCTGGCTTATGGATCTGCGGACTTTCAATTTTATTTTGGCTTTTTGTCAAGAGACTTCTCTTGTGAAGAGTAATCCAAGCGTCCCAAATGCTTCAAACTTCACCTGAGGCCCTATGGTATAATAGGGATGAGCAGATGAGCGCAAGCAAGAAGGGACGAAGAAGGGACGTAGTGTCGTTTGTGAGGATGCCAGAGGCTGACAAATGGGCGTAAGGTGGCCATGACGGTAGAATTGGAAGATATTTTCCACATAAAGGGGTGATTTATTTTGACTAAGTAATCCTGTACGTGATATCCTTTGCCCTTCCAGACAAAAATTATACAGAGGAGAATTCTTAATGAACCTGACAATTACGGGTCGTCATATGGAGATGACAGAGGCGCTTAAGGCTTATATTGAAAGTCATGTTAAGAAGATGAAGGTGCATTTTGACCGGGCTATCGACATTGATGTAATTCTTGATGTCGAGAAGCATCGCCATATTGCGGAAATTAATCTCCACGCCAACGGCGTCCGTATCCATAGCAAAGAAGCGTCTGCGGACATGTATGCATCCGTGGACGCGGTGATGTCCAAACTGGAAAAGCAGGTGCGGAAATACAAGGACCGTATTAACAGGCATCAGCAACGGCCTGAACGTTCGGATTTGAGTTACAGCCACGCCATCATCGGCCTTCAGCCCGGAAACGGAGAAGAGGAAGCCGGGGTGGAGGAGGAGGCGGCCCACCACGTTGTACTCCGTGAAAAACTGCCTATGAAGCCTATGACTGTGGACGAGGCCATGATGCAGTTGGACCTTGTGGATGAACCGTTCCTGGTGTTTTCCAATGCCGATACCTCCCAGGTGAATGTTTTATATGCCCGTGAAGACAATACCTACGGCCTGATCGAGCCGGCCTATTGACCCTTCCCCGGCGCTTGCGGGCGTGCGGCTGAAACCGGGATGAATGAAGGTAGCAGATGGATTTTAGCTCACTGCTTGTCAAAAGAAAAAAGAGTATTCCTGTATCCCGGCTGCTGGAACATGTCACCCATGACATGGATTTCGAGATGCTTGCCGGATACCAGGGAACGGCAAGGCCGGTATATACGTGGGACGTGAACCGGCCGGGTCTGGCGTTGAGCGGGTACTTGGATTATTTTGCCAATGACCGCGTGCAGATCCTGGGCAATACGGAAATTCATTTCATGGAACGGATGACCCCCGCCGTCCTTTCCTCGGTTGTGGCGAACATGTT
>Ga0123335_1006906_pt1 | contig 12960 bp, 14 predicted proteins | sample BiotimSIPDNA_2_FD_89707 | JGI IMG/M metagenome (GOLD analysis project Ga0123335, IMG submission 89707) | Anaerobic biogas reactor microbial communites from Washington, USA - Biogas_R2 time_0 SIP DNA | ecosystem: Engineered > Bioreactor > Anaerobic > Unclassified | place: Washington, USA... | reverse complement strand
CATATCCATTGTCATTTGCATATTGTCTTTTAGCATTGCCATCCCGCCTTTCCTATATCAATTTTACTATTTATATGCTAAAAAAGCCAGTTCCTTTGCAGAACTGACTTTTTCAGTGCCCTTATATATAAAGCCTTTAACTACATTTTAATTTTCTATTCTAGACATCAATACTACCGTCTCAACGTGTGTATCTTTCTCCCACAAAAGTTCCTGTACTTCTTCTCCGTCTTTAAAGACAGGAAAGTTAAAGAAAATGGACTTTAATGGTACTTCTGATTCTTCATGGGTATATATCTGAATTTCCTTAACCAAGGAACAAACAAGGGCTTTTCGTTCTTCATCGGTGATTCTATCATACATCTTCTCGAAGTTAATCATCAGCTTGTAAACATTGTCCAACGTTATGGCATTCATTTCTACGGAACGGCGCTTCAGCTTTGCATCTTCGATCTTCTCTTCAAGTTCAACAATTATATCATACAGGCCATCTAATCGTATAGTCATATCATGCAGCTTTCTCTCCCTGTAACGAGTATCTTCAGATAAGGTATCAATTTCATTTTCTAAACGTGATTTGTTCAAATCAACCTCTCGGAGCTTGCTCTCGTAATTCTTAATCTCCCTATCAATAGTTGTTGTATCAATTTGAGTGCCTATTCTTGATTTAACTTCCTTAGCAAAGGTTTCATTACTGACCAATTCTTTGATTGCCTCAATAACAAGCGGCTCAATTTCTGTTTTTTTCAGCATTGCTTTATAAGTACAGCTTTTACCTCGCACATTGCGATTTCTACTGCATACATAATAATATATTTCTTTGTATGTGCCATCTTTATTTGTCCATGCGTGCTTATTGGTATACATCGGGGCACCACAAGCGGGGCATCTTAAAAGTCCTGTGAGCAAATGAGAACGCTCCTTGCCAACTCTTGACGGTTGCTTTATTCCTGTTTCTATTCTTTTTTCACGAACCTTGTTCCATAACTCCTCGCTGATGATAGCCTCATGCTGACCATCTGCTACAATGTATTCTTCCTGCCACGCTTGTCTGTATTGATTTTTTGTTCCTTTTACTTTTTCTTTTGCTCGTCTGCCAAAAGCAATTTTCCCACAATAAACAGGATTGTCTAAAATCTGCCTTACAAAACTTCCACTCCATTCGTTGAGTTTTCCATTTTGCCTTTGAATTTTCTTAATCCCTTGTAGATTGAGATATTGGGCAACACCACCATAACCCATTTCTGTATTAGCAAACTTATCGTATATGATACGGATAGTTTCAGCCTCTTCTTGCTGAATAAACAGGTTTTTATCCTTTAGATAGTAGCCATAAGGAGCAAACCCGCCGTTCCATCCTCCTTGCCTCGCTTTTTCCTTGCGACCATTCATGGTCTGCTCAATGATATTTTCTCTTTCAATCTCGGCAACGGCAGACAATACGGATATAAGTAGCTTTCCGCTTGCCTGTGATGAATCAATCCCTTCTTCAATGCAGATTAAGTTTATCCCATACGACTGGATAAACTCTAAAGAGTTCAAAATGTCGGCTGCATTCCTTCCGAACCGTGATAATTTATAGACCAAGATATAATCGATCTGCAAACCATTTTCTATGTCAGACAACATCTTCTTGAAGGCAGGCCTGCCCTCAATAGATTTTCCAGACTTCCCCGCATCCTCGTAGGTATCTATTATTATCATTTCTTCTCTGTCCGCAAAACGCCTTAAGTTAGTTATCTGTCCATCCAAGCTAAATCCGTCAACCTGCATCTCGGTACTGACGCGAGGATACAAAACACATTTCATTCCACTTCGATTCATACACAAAACCTCCAGTAAGTTAAGTAAATGAAAAACATCTATGTAATGTTGTAAATGGTAAAATAAACTGCACAGTTTTTCGCCAATAGGAATACACACTTTCTCGCCACAAAGTGCACACAAATTCGCCAATAAATGCTCAGCATCCGTTTCTCTGGTAGAATGAAGCTTGGGAAATGGAGGCGGCAAGAAATGAAGGGATACAGTGTGTACAGCCGGATACAGCAACTCAAAGAAAAAGGATTCAGGAAAGCGGCGGTGGCGAAACAGCTTAATATCAACCGCCGGACAGTGAACCGGTATTGGGGAATAAAAGCGGACGAATTCGAAAATAATTTCTCAAATATCTGCAAGACAAAAACATTGGCTGAATACGAGAATACGATACTCAAGTGGCTGAATAACTACCCGTCCATGAGTTCAGCGCAGGTCTGCGACTGGCTAAAGGAGCATTACAACGCCGATATCAGCGAAAGGACGGTAAGCCGATATGTCAAAGGCCTCCGGCAGGATTACGGCATAAAGAAAGTTTCCGACCCGAGGGAGTACGAAGCGGTGCCGGAACTGCCGATGGGACAGCAGCTGCAGGCAGACTTCGGCGAGAAATGGATGCGGGACATAGACGGGAACCGCGTGAAGGTATATGTTGCGGCTTTTGTTCTGTCCCATTCGCGGTACAAGTACGCCGAGGCGCAGTCAAAGCCATTCAGGGCAGCCGACCTTGTCCGGGCATGTCATCGCTGCTTCAGGTACATGGGCGGTATGCCCCATGAGATGGTTTTCGATCAGGACAGCCTCGTATGCGTTTCAGAAAACAGCGGAGACATTATCCATACATACGAATTCGAGAAACTCAGGCAGGAATGTCGGTTAAGTATATATTTGTGCCGCGGTGCGGACCCTGAAAGCAAAGGAAAAATTGAAAGCGTCGTAAAATATGTAAAGGGGAATTTCCTTGAACACCGAATATACGTTGACGACTGTATACTCAACGGCAGCCTTCTAGACTGGCTGGACAGGACCGGAAATGCCAAGATCCACGGCACGACAAAGCGGGTTCCCGCCGAGGTTTTCCGGGAAGAGAGAGACTATCTGCGTCCGCTTGCGGTAATTCCGGAAAACAAAATGGCTGTGGTTACGAGGACTGTCCGAAAGGACAATACCGTTGTCTATGGCAGTAACCGGTATACCGTTCCCCTTGGAACATATGCGGATAATCCGGAAGTGCACGTAGAAGAAAGGCATGGAACGCTGTACATACAGACGGTTTTCAGCGAGGCGATCTGCGAGCACAGGGTATCTACAGGAAAAGGGATGCTCGTACAAAACAGCAACCATCTGAGGGACCGCACAAGCAGCCTCGACAGGGTACAGGATGCACTGGACGAACTGTTGAACCGGAAAGCCACCGAATTCCTTCAGTTACTCAGGGCCGAGAAGTCACGTTATGCGAGGGATCAGTTCAGGCTGATACAGACGCTGCACGATAAATACGGGCTTGATTCCGTGCTTGACGCCATAGCTTTCTGTAAGGGTAGCCGTCTCTTCAGCGCCAACTATATGAAAGATTACCTTGAGAATTCCGCAGTTCCCATTGCTGTGGCAAGCATCCCGGCGATACCGGTAAGCGACAAGAAGTATCATGTCACGACTGAGAAGCGCCCGATCGAGGTGTATGTAAAGGCGGGTACGGGCAGATGAATACAGTTCTTGACCGTGTATTGCTGCTTCTCGGAAACCTTCACATACCGCCGATAGACTTTGAATCTGTTTATTCCGGCAGAAATGACCTGACGCCTCTTGAAAGCATTGAACTATTTCTACTTGAACAGCAACGGCTCCGTACCGAAAAGCAGGGAGTCCTAAGGAAGAAACGGGCAAACCTCCCCGCTGAGAAAAACCTATCAGCCTTCGACTTCGGGTTTCAGCGAAGCGTTTCCAAGGAACAAATGCTGCGCCTGAGTGATATGACCTGGGTAGAGCAGGCATTCAACGTGTGCTTCCTCGGCCCGCCCGGCGTCGGCAAGACCCACTTGGCACTAGCATTATCCGTCAGGGCGCTTGATTTGGGATACACCGTTGTTTTCGAGACTTTGGATAACCTAATGAAGTATTTGAAAACTGAAGAGATCTCGGGGACCAGCAAACATAGGATGAGGTATATTCGCAAGGCAGCACTTGTGGTCGTGGACGAGGTCGGATTTATGCCTTTATCGCCGGGAGAAGCAAATCTGCTCTTCGGTTTCGTTTCCTCCATGTCCGAAAGAACGTCCCTGATCATTACCTCAAACAAGGGCTTTGATGAATGGGCTGATTTCCTGGGTGATGCGACGATTACTACAGCCATCCTCGACAGGCTCATCCATCACTGCGAGATCATTAATATGACCGGCAACAGCTATCGCCTCGAACACAGAAAATCTATTACTTAATATTCTGTGCACTTTGTGGCGAATATTAGTGCATTTGTATTGACCGCTTACAGATGTAATACCCGCTTTACCTCAAGTCAATTTTCATGAGGACCGAAATGAAAAACGCGTCGCAGTCTATGCCCGCGTTTCGACAGATGATCCAAGGCAGACCTCGTCATACGAACTGCAAAAAAACCATTACATGGATGTAGTAAGCCGTCACCCGGGATGGAAACTGTTTAAAATTTACGCTGACGAAGGTATATCAGGAACCTCTCTTCAGCACCGGGACGCGTTCATAAATATGATCGCCGATTGCCATGCCGGAAAAATTGACCTGATTGTTACAAAAAGCGTGTCTCGCTTTGCCCGCAATGTTCTGGACTGCATCGGTTATGTTCGGGAACTAGCCGCACTAAAGCCGCCGGTCGGGATTTTCTTTGAGACAGAAAATCTCTTTACGCTGAATAACGGCTGTGAAATGAGCTTGGCTTTTATGGCAACATTAGCCCAAGAGGAAAGCCATAATAAAAGTGAAATCATGAACGCATCAATAGAAATGCGCTTTCACCGAGGCATATTTCTTACGCCGCCCCTGTTGGGTTATGACCAGGATGAGGACGGAGATCTTGTTATTAACGAAGAAGAAGCCAAAACAGTACGGCTTATTTTTTTCATGTATTTATATGGATACACATGCCAGCAAATCGCCGAGACTTTGACCAGCTTAGGCAGAAGAACAAAAAAAGACAATACTAGATGGTCACACAATTCGGTGCTGCAAATTTTACAAAACGAAAGGCACTGCGGAGATGTGCTGGCCCGAAAGACTTGGACGCCGAACTATCTTGATCATAAATCAAGAAAAAACCGCCAGGACAGAAATCAATACCGCCATAACAATCATCATGAGGCGATTATATTAAGGGATGACTTTATTGCGGTCCAACGTCTGATCAGCAATGCAAAATACGGCAATAAAGGAATTCTACCGGAACTCCGTGTTATCGAGGATGGCGCGCTGAAAGGGTTTGTCTCCGTTAATCCACGATGGGCCGGCTTCAAGGAAGACGATTATAGGTCCGCATCAGAAAGTGTCTATGATGAGGGCGAAAGGTCTTGTTTGAAGTCGCTTGAATTTGAGGCCAGATCAGGCGATTTCGACCTCAGGGGATATGAAATTGCGCGGTCGCAGTTTTTTGATACGGCAAGAAAACTGTGCGTCACTTTTACAGACAACTGTATTTTCTTCAGTACAGAGTGTGTACGGAAGTTCGGTAAGATTCTATTCGTGGAAATGCTGATTCACCCCAGTGAGCACTTATTTGCTGTACGTCCCTGCTCCAAGGAGAACAGGAACGCGGTCCAATGGGCTAAATCAATTAATGGCCAGTATTATCCGCGTGATGTACGCGGCGCCGCTTTCGTGCCGACCTTGTACCGTATTTTTGGGTGGAAACAAAACTGCAGATACCGTGTTCGTGGCATCCGCCGACAAAAGGACGACGAAACCGTTGTTGTATTTGATATGAGGGAAACGGAAATATTTATTCCTTCCGGTGTTCTTACACCAGATGAAGAAGAGGAAGCTGAATCGCCAAAAGAACGTCTGCCCGAAGGGGTTGAACCCTTTACAGATGGAACAAAGAGAAACGTGCTTGCCTATCCCGCTGAATGGGCAAGCGGCTTCGGGAGCAATTATTATAGACACACTCATGCACGAGAACTGGCAGCGTTTGACCGGGATGGGATGTGGGATGTCCAGCGCGAAGGCACCCTTGTCGTCAAATCACCGCAGTTACAAGTGACAAGCATAGATGAAATCGATATCAATATAAGGGAAATAATCGGCGGAATGAAACAGGAGGCTCCGAATGACTGACGATTTTTCGGTCCTAGCACCGCCGGGAAATGAGGCGGCAGAAGCGCGCAGAGTACCACGACCCACGATCAATTTGGAAGTAGTACAGGACGATTCTTTCAGTTATAACGGTTATCAGGTTGTCCGTGGCGAGTTTTTTGCGCATATGTACGAGCCGTCCATAACCTTTAACAAAAGCAAGGTATATGTTAATGCGGCCTGTGTCAACAAACTACTTGATGTTGATTATGTTCAGATACTGGTGAATCAGGATGAAAAAAAGTTGGCTGTAAGGCCTTGCGGAGAGGACGAAAAAGATTCATTTCTATGGTGTATTGAAAGCGGTGACAGGCGGAGGCCGAAACAGATAACCTGCCGGGTGTTCTTTGCAAAAGTTGTTAAGTTGATGAATTGGAACCCTGATTACCGGTACAAGATGCTCGGCAAGCTGATTCGGTCCAGCGGAGAGTATCTTTTTGTGTTTGACCTTACGGCACCTGAAATTTACCAGAGGATCATGAGCGAAGGTATTAAACCGACAACATCCCGTACACCGGTATTCCCGGCAGAGTGGCAGAACCAGTTCGGCCTGCCCATCGAAGACCACAGGAAGTCCCTTCAAGTCAATATTTTTGATGGGTATGTGATATTCGGTATCAAAGATTCTCCTTTAAGTGCTGAAATTACTGATGTAAGGAGAACTGAAGGAGAACGGGGGTCAACACTAGAATGAAGGACGCCGTGACATCAAAGCCAGCCATATTGATTGATCTTAAAAAATACCGCATTCGTATACATAAGAACACTCTATACTTACTTGGTAATCCTGAGTACATTATGTTTCTCGTCAATCCTTCTGACCGGATTATTGCAATTCGCTGTGGTACAAAATCTGATCGTTATGCCCATCGAATTAACTGGGAATCAATCACTAATCGAAAGTCCTACGAACTATATAGTTCTATTTTCGTTCAGGCATTGAAAAAAATCTGCGCCGAGTGGCAGGGCACACGGTCATACAGAATCTATGGGGAAATCATACCTAATGTGGGAATTGCTCAATTCCGGATGAGCGATTCTATAGCGATAGATGAGTCTCAAGTCATGGATTGAGGATCGTAATGAGTGAACAGAAATGCTACGTATTGAAGATCGATCCAGAGTTTAAAAATCTGATACCGCCATTAACCGCAGACGAATACCAGCAGTTGGAACAGAACTTGATTAATGAAGGATGCCGTGAACCGATAAGCATCTGGAACGGATATATACTTGACGGTCATAATCGATATGAAATCTGTACAAAAAGAGACATTCCGTTTCAACTCTGCTGTGTTGACATTCAGTGCCGTGAGGAAGCAATATCGTGGATATGTGCCAACCAATTAGGCCGGAGGAACATATCACTCGAAACCCGGAAATACCTTATTGGCAAGAGATACGAGTCGGAAAAGATAATGGGAACGCCAAATGCGATCGGGAGCAATCAATATGCCCGAAAAGTGGATGGGCCCAAAATGTGGGACCATCCACTTTCAGACGGTGCAGCAATAAAGACAGCATCGCGGTTAGGGAATGAATATCACATTTCACACGCCACGGTCAGTAAATACGGCGTTTATTCTCAGGCGCTGGATGTACTCGCAAAGAGTGAACCTGATATTGTCCCGAGAATACTTTCGGGACAAGTTAAAATTTCGCATGAAAATGTTGTAGAACTTTCTAAACTGTCGGGTACTGATGCTAAGCAACTGGTCCAGAAGTTATCCGATGAAGATGCCGATTTTGTCGGCTATTCAGGAACACGAAATGAACTGCTATGGGCTTCAGTCGGAAGACAGGTTAAGCGGCAAATACAGACTGCGTCGTTTTCAACAGGATCGATAAAGGATATGCCGGTATATGATCCGGATGCGGAGATATCAAGCCTCGTTTTAACAATTCCGTCATGGGTCAGTTCGATTGACCGGACGCGGCGCGCTGCTGACTTGAATGTTGTCTCAAGTAACGCACGCAGTCAATTATTGAAGCAGCTGACCGACCTGAAAAAAACCATTGAGGGTATGCTGGCTGCCATCAGGGAGGATAAGGATAATGGATGATCTACAGAGTTTTGTGCCTGATGTTCATTTTGAACAGATACCGATAAAAAACCTGGTATCCAATCAGGAGTACCAGCGTAACCTGTCGATAGCCCACGTACAGCGGGCTACCGAAAATTTTGACCTGTATCAAGTCAACCCAGTGAAAGTCAGCAGGCGCGGTGGCATTAATTACGTTTTCAACGGCCAGCATACGATCGAAATTATAGCACTAATTTCTGGTTCTCGGGAGACACCGGTGTGGTGTATGATCTACGATGATCTGGACTATGCTCAGGAAGCTGACATTTTTGCAAATCAGATGAAATATGTGAAGCCGCTTCTTCCCTTTGAAATATTCATGGCAAATATTGAGGCGGGAAACGATAAGCAACTGATAATAAAGGATTTGGTTGAGTCCTATAATCTGACTATTACATCAGGAAAGGCGCCGGGTGGGATTTGTGCTATTTCGACGCTTGAGAACATATATGACAAGTACGGATTCCATACTTTGGATCGTGTGCTCCGGCTTTGCATCGGAACATGGGAAGGTGATCCCAACTCGCTGAATGCAAATATGCTCAATGGTATTACATATCTGGTAGCTGCATATGGGGACAGCATAAAGGACGATGTCTTCAAAGAAAAGGTTGGTCGGTTTTCTCCCAAAGAGATTAGCAAAACAGCCAAAGATCGCAAACTGGGCTCAATTGGCTATGCGGAGGCGATGCTTATTATTTATAACAAAAAAATGCACGCACCATTAAAGTGGGAAAATCTATATTCGAAGAAGTCTCGCAGGGAGCTCGTAAATATAAAGTTTGATGAACCTGGCGAATCGTAATTTTATGAATTACATTTGCTCTATTAATGATGTTAAACAAAATGAAAATATGCCCACCAAAGCACCTGTGAAAAGGTCTTTGATGGGCATAATCAATTTTACACGATATTTCTGCTTTGTCCGTTCCCCATTGGGTTGAGGATATCTTCTAAAATTTGCGCGGCTTTCTCCTCCGAAGAGCGGATTACATGCGAGTAGACTACCCCGGTGACTGCGGTCGACGCATGACCTGCCCTGAAGGCAACAGTCCTTAAGGGGACTCCAGCTGCTATTTGGAGCGTTATATTGGTATGACGCAGGGAATGAATTGATATCTGAGGCAGGTCGGTTCTCGAAACGAAGTTACTAAAATATTGCGTGACACTATCGGGATGCAGAGGGGTACCGTCAGCTTTTGTGAAAATGCGGTCGGTATCCTCCCAACGGTCACCAGCTTTGAACCGATACTCAAGCTGCCACACCCTATATTCCTGCAAAAGGTCAAATGCTTGTGAGGGAAGCTTGATTGTACGATCTGATGTTTTCGTTTTTGTTTCCTTTGTGAAAATGCCTTTGTTGGGTACATACTGAGAAGACCGCCGAACAGAAATCATGTTGTTGTCCCAGTCAATATCCTTCCACTCAAGACCGCAAAGCTCACCTCTTCGAAGTCCGCTATAAATGAACAGTTTGATCATCGTTTTATGCATGACGGATTCTTTCTCCAGTAGCTGGAGCAGCTTCAGCGTCTGCTTTTCATCGAGATATTTAGCTTCAGCCCTGGCAACCTTGGGTGGTTTGACGCGGGAAGCCGGGTTTGAGGGGATGACCTGCCAATAAACTGCTTGCGTCAAAATCGTACTGACAAGCCTAAAATGATGCGTTATCGTCTTGTTTGTGATACCCTGTAATGGTTTGGACGGTTCAAAAGCCTTATCAAAATTGTAACCGAGCACATCACACACAGTTTGTGCGGTGGGCTCGGCTACAGGTACTCTGTTAAAGATATTATATATAGTATTGATGTGCTTTCCGGTTTCTCGGGAGAGCCACTCTCTTGTCCAACCGTTTTTCTCGAAATCGGCAAAGAAGGCTTGTGTTGCGATAAAAGCTATGCCTCTTCGGTTTTTGTCCCCGCTTAGGCTGGAGTTGAGCTCAACGATATGGTGCGGCTGTAGTTTATCCAGCTTGATGTGGCCGACCTCTGGCAGGATGCGCTTTAGCATGGCTTTATATCTGGAGAGAGTCTTCGGCGCGAGATTTGGTTCAGCGTAGTCACGAAGCCAACGCTCTGAAAAATCGGCGAAGGTGACACCGCCGTCCAGAACCTGACCCGACATAACCTTTTTCTCAAACACAACCGCCTGTTCGTTGACAGCCTTTTCAATCTGCTTTTGTGTCATGCCCGGCTCAGGTTTGTACGTCATGGTTTTTCGTATTTGCTTACCCGTGGAATCATACCCTGTACTGACCATTATGAAGTACTTTCCGTTTCTTTCGGTGATTGATGCCATAATAAAACCTCCTTCTGGTAGTACAGATGTTACCTCTGAAGTGCTGCAATAGCAAGTTATATAGCCAGAAACACCTTGAAAAACAAGGGTTTATTACAACTTCCTGAGTGGGTTTTTATACCCCGGCAGGACATCCTCCGGGCGCGTTCCCTTTAAGAACTCGAACAAAACATCTAAATCAATTAGATACTTTTTTCCGACTTTAACACACGGTATCTGACCGGATACGACCATTCGCCGGAGCGCATTTGGCGTGACCGCAGTCTCGGTGTCCATATCTTTAATGTGTTTGTAGGTTTCTGTGAGCGTTCTGAGTCTGGACATATTAGCTTCCTCCGTTAAATAAAGATAATCGAATTGACGAATTAAAAAATAGATGGTATATTAAAAACAAAGAAACAAAGAAATATGAATAAATGAGAAATAGGTGCATATACTAAAGGGAGGGAATATCAGTGTCAAGAGTTGCTTCAAGAGGTAAAACAAGAATGGAGCGCAAGATTATAAGCGTATCTATGAAGCGTCAAATTACGATACCGCAGAAGTATTTTGAAAATTTGGGCTTTGATAACGAAGCGGAATGCATTTTACAGCACGGCGGCATTTTCATAAGGCCGATTCGCGAGACGAGAACCGGCGAGTTTTCCGAGCAGATACTTGCCGACCTTATTGCACAGGGGTTGTCCGGGCAGGAGCTGCTGGATAGTTTTAAGGAGCAAAGCAAAAAGGTACGACCCGCCGTTCAAAAGCTGATTGATGAAGCCGACAGCTTTGCCAAGAGCGGCAAGGGCAAAATATCACTGGACGAACTGCTCGGCTCGGGGGACTAGGATATGTACGAGCTTCGTTATATGAAGCCTGCTGAAAGATTCTTTAAGAAGTTGAAGGAAAAAGGACTTAAAGACAGTTTTCGGGACGCGCTTGGAAAAATCGCAGCTGACCCGTACATCGGTGATTTGAAAACAGGAGACCTCACAGGAATTTACTGTTTGGACGTCTTTTACAATAAAACGAATTACGAAATAGCTTATCGCATTTATGAAGAAGATGGCCAGCTTGTCGTTGTTATCCTAGCCGGCACAAGAGAAAATTTCTACGACGAACTTAAGCGTTATATGAATGGCTGAACAGAAACCGTCACAAAAAAGTGGCGGTTTTCACTTTTCCAAGCTGTCAGCATACCGCTTATTAATAATTGCCGCCTTAAGGGTGCTCTGCCGGACACCGAGGCTGTTAATGCCATCACCCTTGATGGCACCGGCTTTTACGAGGGCAGCGGCGTCATCCTTCCAGTAAGTCGGTACGTCATCAAGTGTCTTGTAAAACGGATCGTTCTGATCTTGCCAAGCGTTCATGAGTTTGTTAAACGTGTCCTGTGTCATGTTTTCATCCTCCGATTCATTTAATGCGATTTTTACTGCTTTGCGGAAGGTGCCCATGTTTTCACCGTGCCGGGGGAACCAGTGCATCACATCAGCATGATTTGAAGCAATATTCAATATATAACCTTCACTGTGACAGATGATGTCCTGCTCGGTCAGACCATAGAGTTTGCAAAGATAAACACATAGCTCTACGGCGTTTTTCCAGACTGTTCGGAAATAAGGTTCCTGAGCGTGAACGTCATAACCGGTCATGGTGTTGTTGACATACTTGAAGCCGGCAGGCTCGCAGATCTCAAAGCTGATATGCGTATTATTCGCTGCACCGCCGCAATGCCACCCCCGATGATCCCACGGTAGGCATTGAAGTACACCCGAGTCATCAACAAAGGCATGGACACAGACCTGGGTGCTCATTTCACCAGCCCTATACGACTTGTTCCATGCTCTGAATAAAGCTTCAGCCATAACGCCGGGCGTCGCGGTGCTGTGTACCATAATGCCGGACGGAGTTATCTTCCGCCCGGCATTATAGCAATCATTTCGGGTCATGTATCTCGTTGTCAGCTTCATGATTCACCATCCTTACACTTGAGCTGTGTCAGGACATCCTTCAGTTTCTGAGGGATGGGAAGCCCCAGGCAGCCGGCGTTCTCAATAATGCTGATGCCCTCGTTGGAGATATAAAAGAAGATGACGGCGGTTCTGAGAACGCTGCCGTCACCGATGATCTGCCGGTCAACCACGTTGCCGACACCGACCAGTAGAAAAATGAGCACCTTTTTAAAGATGCCCTTAAACCCAACTTCACTGGAAAGCTTCTTATTCGCCACAGCGACCATCAAACCGGTTATGTAGTCAACGACCACAAATGCGATCAGCGCGTAAAAAAAGCCATCGAGACCTCCGAAAAACCACCCGAGCCAGCCACCCAGAGCAGCAAAGGCCGCCTGTATCACCTGCCATGTTTTCATTTATTTATCCTCCCGTGTTTTAATTTATCTTGACCAGATGCTCTTGTCCGCCACCACCTTAATAAGGTCGGCGAATCTCTGCTT
>Ga0123335_1006902_pt1 | contig 12963 bp, 10 predicted proteins | sample BiotimSIPDNA_2_FD_89707 | JGI IMG/M metagenome (GOLD analysis project Ga0123335, IMG submission 89707) | Anaerobic biogas reactor microbial communites from Washington, USA - Biogas_R2 time_0 SIP DNA | ecosystem: Engineered > Bioreactor > Anaerobic > Unclassified | place: Washington, USA... | reverse complement strand
TGATAAGTTGGCTGGTGGGCAATTGGTATCCGTCAATGACGAAAATGGCAGCTTCCTGCTCGAACCGGCTCTGGTCCTGGATTTCAAACGGCATGATATGGACGCTTATTTACAGACCATAGGAGATCGGCCAGCATTGATACTGCATGGTATGGATGATGAAACGGTTGCTGTTGATAATGCAAGCTATATCCAAGAAAGACTCCGCAATGCCAGAGTTCATCTTATCCCAGGAGCTGACCACCGCTTTAATGGAATGACCGAGATGAGAGAGAATTTGACCATGGATTGGTTGACTTCGCAGCGGCAGGGTTGACAGCATCAGCCATAAATTGGAAAATATAGAGAAGGCCTGTGTGGTTAAGAGGGGGGAATAATTCTGCTTCTATCCGCTGCTGATTTTACCAGCATTCAATCCACTGTCAACTACATCAACAGCTTTGGTATCTATGGTCCCATCATGACCTTTATATTATTTGTTATCCAAGCCATTGCACCTATTGTACCCTATGTAGTCATTGCCGGAGCCGCCGGTATGATCTATGGATATCTGCAAGGCTTCTTCCTGGCCTGGGTGGGGGCGCTGGTGGGGGCCTGCATACTTTTTTGGTTGTCAAAATCGGTAGCGCGTGACTTTTTCATTGATCACCTCAAGGATAAATATGATTTTGACCTGAAAAATGTTGACGACACTCATGTGTTTTGGATCTTGCTATTATCTCGCATTTTTCCGATAGTTCCTACCGTACTTATTAACGTAGGTTCCGGAATCAGCGGTGTGTCCAATACAATCTTTATATCATCATCTGCTTTGGGTAAGCTGCCCTGGGCCATAGTTTATGTGGCTCTGGGAGATTATTTCATGAAGAGCCATGATATCACCGGCACCCTCATTGTCATTGGAGCCATTTTTTTAGTTTCCTATATTTGTATGCGCCTGCTCCGTCAGCGCATGCCCTTTCGCCATCGCTAATAGCTCCCCTTTTGAATAATACGAGGCAAACCACATATGATAAGCATATTAACGATAGATAGGATGGTTGATATGCCTGGCAAAAACGAATTTACCCAACCGACTGCTTCCTATTGGATCAATTCCGTAAGTATTCCTGAATATCGTCCGCTGGAGGAGGATGTCACTGTTGATGTAGCTATTGTGGGGGGCGGCATTGTTGGTATAACTTCGGCCTATTTGCTTACTCGACAAGGACTAAAGGTAGCAGTGGCAGAAGCCAGCCGAATTCTGCAAGGGACCACCGGACACACTACCGCCAAGATAACCTCCCAGCATTCTCTCATTTATGCCCGCCTGGTAAAAGAGATGGGCAGCGAATTAGCCAGACAATATGCCCAGGCCAATGAATCAGCAATCAAGGCTATACATCGCACTATTGAAGAGCATAATATCGACTGTGACTTTAGCTGGCTGCCGGCCTATGTATACACGGAATCGGAGCAGTACATCAAAGATTTACAGGATGAGACCAGGGCAGCACAGGATCTCGGCATCAAAGCTGCCTATCTCGATAAGATTCCGCTGCCCTTTAAGGTATGGGCTGCGATGCGTTTTGATGGACAGGCTCAGTTTCATCCGCTGAAATACCTTTCAGCCCTCGCCCGGTATGTAAGTGATCACGGAGGGCATATATATGAAGACACGGTGGCGGTAAACCTGGAAGATAGGCCGGTAGCGGTACTGACCAAACGAGGTCCCCGCATCAAGGCTAATAAAATTATTATCGCTTCACATTACCCGTTTTTCGATGGCGGCGGATTCTTCATCACCAGGATTTATGCTGATAAATCCTATGTTGTAGCGATAAAAGCCGATGAAAAACTACCGGAGGGGACCTATATAAACGCGGAGACGCCTACCCGTTCTTTGAGGTCACAACCGGATGGCGATGGCGAAGTAATCCTGGTGGGAGGCGAGAACCACAAGACCGGGGATGAGAGCGATACCAACGTGCATTACCGGAATTTGATCGATTATGCCCGTAATAGTTTCACTGTTACCGATATACCTTACCGCTGGTCTACCCAGGATTGCATGACCATCGACGGGGTGCCCTACGTGGGGAACCTGACTCCGCGCAGCCCGGATGTGTATGTTGCCACCGGGTTCAACAAATGGGGTATGACCAACGCCACTGCTTCCGCCATGATCCTTAGTGATCTGATCATCAAAGGAGACAATCCCTGGGCGCCGGTATTTAATCCGTCAAGGTTCAACCTGGCCTCAATCAAGACTTTTCTGGTTCAGAATGCCGACGTAGCTAAAGAAATGGTTGCTGGCAAGATGGCCAAACTGCCAGAAGATATAGAAGTTAAGCCCGGAGAAGCGCAGGCAGTGGAAGTCGAGGGCCAGAAGATGGGGGTATTCCGTGACGATACAGGTGAACTGCACTGGGTGGATACTACCTGCACCCATCTGGGCTGTGAGCTTATATGGAATGAAGCGGAGAGGACCTGGGACTGCCCCTGCCACGGCTCACGCTTTAACTACAACGGTGATATTGTCGAGGGACCCGCCTTCAACCAGCTTAACTGCCAGCACAACAACAGGAATGAGGTCGAAGCACGGATATTCTCATAATCGACAGCTTGTCAAAAAAGGTTAAGCTATAAATGTAAACCCTAGATTGCCGCGTCCCCGGCACTCAGTAGATTAGTTGAGCAATGCTTAAAAAGTAAGCGTTTTGATTTAGATTCTCTGAGCGCCGGGTCCTCGCAACGACGCAATAAAGCTTAGTTGGCATTGCTGCGAAACTCGCGTACTTGTCATTGCGAGCCGAAGGCGTGGCAATCTTAGATGCTTACAATAACGACGCCCTAAGCCACTGTCTTGTCGAGACAGGGGCTTATTCATGGCCGTGATTATAGACCAGATTATTCCTTCCAAAAACGCTTGGCCTGGAAGGCCAGCTCATCTCTGAAATCGGGATGGGCTATCTTGATCATGGCTTTTATCCTATCGGCGATCTTCTTGAACTTGAGGTTAGCTACGCCGTATTCTGTAACGATATATTCCACTTCGGTACGGGGACTGGTTACTATAGTTCCCGGCGGCATGAAGGGAATTATACTGGATCTGAGTTTCCCTTCTTTATCGAGCCAGCTGGAGTTTAGGGCGATGATGCTTTTACCGCCTTTGGACATCTTGGCACCCTGCAGGAAATTAAGCTGTCCGCCGGTCCCGCTGTATTGCCGGTGACGGATGGATTCGGCGCCGACCTGACCGGTCAGATCCATGCAGAGGGCGTTGTTTACGGAGACCAGGTTGTCGTTTTGACTAATTATCCAGGGATTATTGTTGTATTCCACTTCGGTAAACAGGAAATCATCATTATGATCGACGTATTTCCAAAGCTCGGCATCACCGACGCAGAAGGTGGCCAGGGTCTTGCCTGGATAGAAATTCTTCTTGGAATTATTGACTACCCCCAGCTGCATTAATTCCATGAAAGACTTCTGCACTACTTCAGTATGGACCCCCAGGTCTTTTTTGTCGTGCAGGAAATAGCCGATAGCATTGGCCAGACCGCCCAATCCGAGCTGGATGGTGGAGCCGTCGGGTATCATATCGGCTATATAGGCAGCGATTTGTCTTTCGATATCGGTGATGGGAATATCGGGGATCTCAAAGAGATCAGCATTGGTCTCGCTGATGTAATCTACTTCCGAAATATGAATCTTGAGATCGTCACCTTCCAGCCATGGAGTAGTCGGATTGACTTCCACCATGACCGTGTCAGCTGCGGCAATACCTCGTTTGGGGACCAGTCCGCCGAAGGCTGAACGGTTGAAGTAACCGTTTTCGTCCATGGGTGTGACCACCATTGATACGACATTGGGTTTTCTCTCGTCCTGCCATTCTCCCAGCTGGTTAAGATGCTGAGGGATATAGGAGGCGGTGCCCCATTCAATGAGGATCCTTTCCACCGGACCTACAAACGGGGTCTCAATATGGATATTGTTCTTGAACTCGGGATTCATGAAATCGTACATCTTGAGACACAAACCCAGACAGATGGTTACATTCTGAACTTCCCTGGCCCGCTTGGCGAGTTCCACATGAAAATCATGGGGTATATTGATCCCGCCCGGTTCCAGGATGACATCATTGCTCTGGATCATGGCCGCCAGTTCTTTGGCCGTACGCAATTTGGCCTGGTATTCCTCCTGCAGAGAACCATAATTTCTGATTTCTTTAAGCTTTCTCTCTAATAACGCCATTAATAACTCCTCCTCCAAAATAAAAATGGATGACTCGAATCTTGTTTTTGCAAGATCGATGCCATCCATGAGAGAAGATATATGGGCATTCATTAACTTGTAATCCACACCACTTGTCAAGAATTCTGGACAATTGCATGCTAATTGAGCTCTGGCGCTGTTTGGGGTGTCCATAAAAATGGACAATTGTCAAAATTATTAGAAATGTATGAAAGTTTATATAATTTCGATTTTTAACTCTTCTATCTTATTGTAGAGAGACGAGCGGCTGATACCCAATAGTTCAGCAGCCTTGGTACGATTACCGTTACTGACCTGAAGGGCTCGAATGATTGTAGCCTTCTCTGCTTCATGTTTAGCTTCTTTGATGTTGAAACCACTGTACTCAATGTTCTTGGCCGGAGCACGCCTGGATTCATTGGAGAATCGCAGTAGGTTTTGCACTGTGATCAGTCCTTCCCGGGCATCCATACAGGCCCGCTCGATAACGATATTCAGTTCCCTCACGTTGCCCGGCCAATGATAGCTGGTCAGCAACTTATAGGCTTCATCATTCAGCCCCTCGATTTTCGTCCCGTTATCACGATTGTAGTTTGTAATAAAGTGTTGGCAGAGCAAAGGAATATCGCTCATACGCTGAGACAGGGGAGGTATCTTAAGGTTGAAAGCATTGAGACGGAAGAAGAGATCTTTCCGGAATTTGTTTTCGGCAACCAGTTTATTCAGCGGAACGTTGGTGGCCGAGATAACCCTGACATCGACCGGTATCAATTTGGTCGATCCCACCCGCTCTATTTCATTTTCCTGCAGGGCACGAAGCAATTTAGCCTGAGCGGTCCAAGAAAGCTCGCTGACCTCATCCAAAAAGATACTGCCGTGGTTGGCCAGCTCGAATTTGCCCGGCTTACCGCCTTTACGGGCTCCGGTAAAGGCTCCTTCGTCATAGCCAAATAGTTCGGATTCGATGAGGTTATCGGGGATGCCCGCACAATTGACCCGGATAAAGGGGCCTTGCCGTCTGGAGCTCTCCTGGTGGATGGCATGAGCGAATAGTTCTTTGCCGGTACCGGTTTCACCGTATATCAGAACAGGGTTACTGGACGAAGCGATCATACTGACCACTGCTTTGGCTTCCAGGATGGACTTGCTTTTGCCTACGATGGAACCCAGAGCGTACTTAGCCCCATAGATGCGCTGTACTTCTTCCTTGTAGTGTTCCAACTCGGAGAACATGGCATCGACCCGCCGGGCAAAGCTCTTGGCCTCATTCATATAGCGGAAGATGCTTATTCCCAGAACACCTATTACAACACCGTCCTCCAGGATGGGCACACGGGAAACGATCTGTTGCTTGCCTTTGAGTTCCCATAGATCGCCGATAATCGGTTTGCCGGTCTGTAATACCTCTAGCATTCGGGTGTGAGGGAATATTTCTTCGACCGGTTTGCCTAGCACTTCCTCTTTCTTGAGGCCGGATTCGCGCATGTAATAATCGGTAAAAACCCGAACTATTCCTTTCTCATCAACGATCATGGCACCTTCGATGCCGGTAAAAATGCTCTCTATTATCTCTAAATCCCTGGGGGTCAATTCGCTGAGTTTCATTTATAACCCCTCCTCCCTGCCTATATTTTAACTTGATATCTAATTACAGTGTTAGTATTTATCCACTTAATTAGATTCAACAGTCTGGATGGTCTATGTTGAAGCAGAAAATGTCTATTTTGGGTTCATTTTTGCTACAATAGATGACAGTGACTAGCGCTAAGCGCCGAATTATCTACCGGGAGGAAATATGATACTTAAAGGGGAACTGACTCATCACGGCATATTGCGGGAGGAAGCCGGTTATTTTATTATTCGTCAGTCCATGCCCTATCCACTCGCCGAAAATAATGTATTCCTGACTGAGAGTAGCGAAGGATGGAGCGTTATCGACATCGGTGTAGACCTGCCGCGCACCCGGGAGGTGTGGGAAAAAGCTCTGCAGGAGATCGGCATAAGCTTCCGGCATATAAACCAAATATACATTACCCACTGTCATCCGGATCATTTGGGAGCTGCGCGCTGGCTGCAGCAAATGGCTGAAGCCCCGGTATTTATGTTGGAGGAAGAGATCAGACGCGCTAACGATTTTATGTTCTTTACCGCTGATTTCGCAGAATCCTACCGGAAGGCTATCGAAACTGAATGCCGTCGTCAGAGCTTTTCGGATGCTCTGGTGGATGAATTGATCAGGTCCTGGCGAGATGATGTCACTCCGCTTTTTCCCAGACCCGAGCTAATGGTACCCCTGGTTGGGGGACAGACTATTGATCTCCGCGGCGAAAAATTCGAGATCATTCCGACCCCGGTCCATGCGGATGGTCAATTCCTGCTGTGGAATGAGAAATTAAATCATTTGTTCATCGCCGACTTCATAGCTGCTAATTCTTACATACATTTCTCGGATTGGCCGCACACCCGGCGATCTAACCTGCTCTCCTCACTCTTCGAAGACATAGAAAGGTTATTAAGTTTTGGAGAGCCCCGCGTTTTTCCCGGCCATGGGGAAAGCTTTAACGACTTGCCCCGGCGCTTACAAGTCCTGCGGCAGCGGCACCTGCGTCGCTTGGATAAGGTCCGTCAACTGGTAAGAAGCGAAGTCACTGTCGGCGAATTATATCCCCAGCTCTATGAACTAGTTGACTACGTACACTTGGATCGCATTGCTGCCGGAGAGACCCTGGGTTACCTGGAATACTTGGATTATATGGGGGAATTGCAGAAAAGCGACCAGGGCGATCGGGTGACTTTCCGGCGTTAAGGTAAAACTAAAATGCTGGGATAGCGGATAATGCCAATAAATAGCCATATCATAATCAGGATAAATAGCTGAATGATATGTTATTATACTATGGGATGGGACAAGATAGCCGAGAGTAGCGCGACCATCTTTCCCGGACTGACTTTACCTTGAATCGGAGGCAGCCATGGAAGCAAGCATTACTGTTTCGATACTGGACTTGATTATCAACCTGGATCAGCACATCGCTGAACTGATCAGACAATTTGGAGTTGGTATATACATTATCATCTTTGCAGTGATTTTCTCCGAAACCGGGTTGGTAGTAACCCCTTTTCTACCCGGTGATTCACTGATTTTTATTCTGGGTGCATTTGCGGCCAGTGGTGACATCGATCTGGTCACTATGGGAATGGTTTTGTGTTTAGCCGGGGTTTTAGGCAACCTGGTCAACTACCGCATCGGTTATTATATCGGGCCGAAAATATTTCAGGCCGAAAGAATGAGATTTATCAAAATGGAGTATTTGATAAGGACGCAGGAGTTCTATGAGAAACATGGGGGGAAGGCGGTAGTCATTGCCAGATTTATGCCGATATTCCGGACCTTTGTTCCATTTGTCGCCGGCATTGCCAAAATGAATGGCCGACGTTTTTTTATATACAATCTGGTGGGCAGCTGTTCCTGGGTGCTGGTATTCCTGTTGGGCGGTTATTTATTCGGGAATATCCCAATAGTTGAGAAGAACTTCACCCTGGTAGTTTTCGGAGTTATCTTGGTATCTTTGCTTCCTGGCCTGGTAGCAGGTTTAATTGAAAAAAACAAGAAAATTGATGCTAAAAGCGATTGATCCTTGACTAACTATGCACTAGCACAATGATATCGGTCTCGACACTCTCAGCTATTCTTGTGAAAGATGGTGATCGTAGTGAGCAGGATAATTATAGCCCGGCGGGCAGAAGAAATGCCGCCGTTCATCGTTATGGATGTATTGGAAAAGGCGAAGGAATTGGAGGCAGCCGGGAAGAGCATAATCCATATGGAGGTCGGCGAGCCGGATTTCGACACTCCAGCGCCGGTAAGGGAAGCCGCTGTCCGCGCCCTTGCCTCAGGTGATACGCACTATACCCACAGTATGGGCAAGATCGAACTGCGGGAAGCCATTGCCGCTTATTATAAAAGCAAGTACGATGTAGAGGTTTCGCCGGAACGGATCTTGATAACAGCCGGTACCTCTCCCGGTATGTTGCTGGTTTTTTCAGCATTAATGGAACGCGGTGACGAGATCATCCTGCCCGATCCTTATTACGCCTGCTACCCCAATTTTATTCGCTACCTAGACGGGCAGCCGGTTTTCGTGCCGGTTTGGGAGGAAGATGGTTTCAAGTATCGCCCGGAAGAGATAAAAAAGACTATTACTAACCGCACTCGGGGTATAATGGTGAATTCGCCCGCCAATCCGACCGGAACGGTCTTTTCGGCTGGGGAATTGGGCGCTATGGCTGAACTGGGGCAAACGATCATTTCGGACGAGATATATCACGGCCTGGTTTACGAAGGGGAAGAACATTCTATTCTGGAATTCACCGACCAGGCCTTTGTCATCAACGGTTTTTCCAAACTATTTGCTATGACAGGCTGGCGCCTGGGCTGGATCATTGCCCCGCCTGAGTATATAAGGCCGATGCAGCGGATGCAGCAAAACCTCTTCATTTGTGCGCCCTCCTTCGCGCAAAGTGCGGCTATTGCTGCCTTTAGTGAATGCAGCAGCTATATAGAAGGAATGGTACAAGCTTATGATGAAAGGCGTCGCTATCTGTTAAAGAGGCTGATGGGGATGGGGATCGCCACCAAGGCAGCACCGACCGGAGCCTTCTATGCACTGGCCAATGTAAAAAAGTATACCCATGATTCCTATGCCTTTGCTTTTGAGATTCTCGCCCAAGCCGGTGTGGCAGTTACCCCCGGCATTGATTTTGGGCCGAATTGCGAAGGCTACCTGCGTTTTTCCTACGCAAATTCGCTGGAAAACATCAAAGAAGGCATGGACCGCATCCAAAGATTCCTCTCGGGAATATAAATGGTTGATGCTTATATAATGCGGAAAGTTAATCATGGATTTCTAATAACTAGGGTTAGACCATGCCATATATTTAATGTTAAATATGTAATAGGGAACAGCACTGGACAACCAGTCAAACTGTTCTGGAGCCTGCGCTGCCATACTTCTGGTCGGGGCAGCCCTGCTTATGTTTATTAAATTGAGTTTTAATCCTGTCCCATCCTGATCGCAGACTGAACGGGAGGCAGAGACTTTGACTATTATTAAAGGGTGCCTGCATCGGCTGAACCAAGTGCCAGCAATCAAAAATCTGGGCATTTTTTTGACCGGCTTGATAGCTGCAATAATAGCCGTTTACCTTCTGGGACCAAGTGCAGTCGAGATTGAGGGGATAACAGTCAGAGCTGGATTGGCTCCAGCCAGCACCGGAGTAACCGAAATTCGCTTGCCGCCTTTTGGTGTCATCACCGCGCAAACACATCAAGGCCCCCTCAAGATCTATCTGACCGTTGAACAAATCGATGGAGAGAGCCTGAAAGCCAAAATCAGCGATCCTCCGGACAGCCAAGAGTTGATGCGGAAGATGCAACAGAGTATCAATGAGTATGTGTATAGGTTTGCAACGCGCCAGCTTATTATTGCATTTATTGCTGCGCTGTTGACCATATTGGTCATTTGGCGCTGCAGGTTTATCAGTGCTTTGCTGCAAGCGCTAATAGTTTTAGCCGTGCTGACGGTGCCGGCCATATATGCTGTAAACACTTACGACCCGCAAGCTTTCAAAGAACCAGAATACGAAGGAGTCATAGGCATGGCACCTTCAGTAATCGAATTCGCCAGCAGCTCCTTAAATGACCTGGAACTGGTCAAGCAGAATACAAATCTTATTGTGGCAAATTTGAAAAGACTCTTTACCAATGCAGATAGCTTACTGGTTATGGCCGCCCCCGAAGAACAAAAAAAAGCGGTCAAAGTCCTCCTGGTGGGTGATTTGCATTCCAATCCGGTGGGAATAGAATTCATAAAAAGCACCGCTCAGAATTTCCGGGTTGATTTTATTATCAATACCGGGGACTTGACCGATTTAGGCACTGCAACTGAAGCGGAGTCGATCAATGCATTAGAAACCATTAACAAACCCCAGCTTTTTGTGGCTGGCAACCATGATAGCCCGGAAATAATAAAAACCGTTAGTGGCTTTGACCAATTCAGGGTTATGAATGGAGAAATGATTACGATATCAGGCTTGAAGGTAATGGGGTTTCCTGACCCATTGTCCGGTATTACTGAGGTGAAGTACAATAATAACGAGGAAAGCCAGTTAATAATGGCGAAAGAAGCAGCTCGTATCAAGGGGGAAATCGAGAAACTGGGACGCCCCGACATCCTGGTCGTGCACAATACCAAGCTGGGCCAAGAGCTGATATCATCGGCCGACCTCACGGTAGCCGGACATGATCACAGATTGAGCGTAAAACAACAAGGATCAGCACTGTTTATTAACCCGGGCACAGCGGGAGCTGCCGGCATACGGGGCCTTTATTCCGAAGAGGGGGGGTACTCGGCGGTAGTAGCCTATTTGGTTCCCGGGTCTGGCGTTCTGGCTATGGACTTTATTGAATATAATCCCGCCTCAAACCAATTCTCACTTCATCGTAAAATGATTCAAGCATCCGAGACTGAGGAAACATCCTTGCCTTAAAACCAAATAATTATAGTTGGTTTATAGCGCTGCTCACTATGGAAGAGGGGCCTTTAGTCAGCTATCTATTCTGCCCGATGTTTTTCCGCCTCGCGGATAAATTCCGGGATGAAGCTTTCCAGTTCCTCCACTATGCAGATGTCTGAGTACCGAAAAATGGCTGCTTCAGGGTCGCGGTTGATCGAGACCACTGTTTTCGAGCCATTCATGCCGGCGATATGCTGGGCGGATCCTGATATACCGCAAGCCACATAAAGCTGCGGAGATACCTTTTGGCCGGTAAGTCCCACCTGTGCATTATATTCTATCCACCCGTTATCGCAAGCCACCCTTGATCCTGCGATTGCAGACCGGTTGAAACACGATGCCATGGCCCGTATCATCTGGAGATTCTCGGCTTTGCCGATTCCCTTGCCGGCTGAAATGATCACCTCCGCGTGCTCAAGCTCGGTGTTAGCCTGATCGGGTATGCTGAACTGCACATTCGAGGTACAGGCCAGTTGGATGTCTGCATTGATAATACTAGTCATGCCAGCTTCCGTCTGACCGTCATAGGAGGGGAAAGCACCCGGGAGGACCGTAATAACCAGAGCTTGCTCTCCCGCGCGATACTGCAGGTCCAGTTTGCCGTGGAACCCACCCCGGCGGTAGGTCAGGTTGTCGCCGGTAAATTCTATCCCGCAGACAGATGTTATACAGCCGCTGCCCGTCAGTGCTGCGACACGGGGAGCGTAATCATAGCCGGTTGATGTATGGGCGATAATGATGATGTCAGGCATTATCTGCTCGGCCGCAAGCATTGCCGCCATTTCCCATCCCTCGCAGGTATATTCGGCCAGGCCGGGGCTGTTTATTATCAATAGATCTGCACCTGGAATAGAATAAGCATCGGTGTTTAGACCCGGCAAAACAGCTGTTATTCGGGAATGGCAGTGGGCTGCGATAAGGTTCGCGCATGAAATCAGCTCGCTAGTAACCGGCAGTATCCTGCCGCCGCTTTGTTCGCACATTATCATGATCGAGTGGCTCATAGCGTTCTCCTTCATATTAGGGATTTTTCGTGGAGTATCTGCCACAGCCTCGCAGCCTTTTCGGTAGTTGTTCCTTCCAGCCTTATCCCGGAACGATCCGATCCGGTATCTTGGACTTTTTCTACGGTTTCATAGCTGGGGCCAGTTAGGCTGGCATCGGACCTGATTACGGTTATTTCACTGTTCTTTGCCCGCAGGACGTTGGAAAGGGAAGGGTAGCGGGGCCGATTGATCCCTGACTGGACAGCAACCAGAGCGGGCAGCGCCAAATCCATGGAACACCGGTGGCCCGAATCAAGCTCCCGCTCTACCCGGATGCAAGACTTAGCCGTATTCATTTCCAGCTTCATTACGGACGTGGCGGACGGAATCCCCAGCCTGGCAGCGATCATCGGGCCAGTCTGCCCGGACATCATGTCTTCTGACATTACTCCGGTTAGAATCAGATCATATTCTCGCGTATTACAGAAGTCAGCGATCAGGCGAGACTTTATCGACGGGCTGACGTAAGCATCGCTGTCCATGAAAAGATGAAACCCCTGATCAGCACCCATCTCCAGGCTTCTCTTTATGGCGGAGGTGACGCGTGCGGGGCCGATAGACACGATGTCTATTACGGTATCAGGAATTATTTCACGGATACGCAGAGCCTCTTCAACGGCATGTTCATCGAAACGGTTGATCCAATAAGAGGTATTGTCACCGTATCCGGCCCATGTCTGGTCCTGGTAGGCTATAGGCCTTGATTCTTGATCCGGCACCTGCTTTATACATACGAGTATTTTCATATACATCCTCTTCACAGTTGACATAAGATGTGCAGCAAGGATTTTTTAATTAGCCACAGATGAACACAGATGGACACAGATTATATGTACAATGGCATTAATAATATGCGAAGCAATCCCAACGTGTCATCGCTGTGAAAACTCGCATACTTGTCATTGTTATAAAAACCCTCGACTTTGTCTTTGCGAGGACCCGGCACTCAGAGAATCCAAATATAACGGCTACCTATTATGCATTACTTTAATAGACTGAAACTATTTTATTGAGTGCCGGGGACGCGGCAATCTTCCCCGGGGCTTGCATAGCTTAAAGATTGCTTCGCTGCGCTCGCAACGACAGGACGGGGGCCTTCAAATCT
>Ga0123335_1006899_pt1 | contig 12964 bp, 13 predicted proteins | sample BiotimSIPDNA_2_FD_89707 | JGI IMG/M metagenome (GOLD analysis project Ga0123335, IMG submission 89707) | Anaerobic biogas reactor microbial communites from Washington, USA - Biogas_R2 time_0 SIP DNA | ecosystem: Engineered > Bioreactor > Anaerobic > Unclassified | place: Washington, USA... | reverse complement strand
GTGTCAGCCTGTAGCATAATCTGCCGGCTTTCCTCGTCCTCGATCGTTGCTTCAATTAATAACGCTGTTTCTTCTTCCGTCTCAGGCTCATCATTTTCGTTAACTGAGGATATTTCGATGATGGTATCCTCTAATGCTACATCAGTAATGGCCTCTTCAGGCAGTTCTTCCCGGTATTCTTCCTCCAGAGCTTCTGCAGAGATCTCCTCAACGGTATTAAAATCATTCTCCTCAATTACCTGGATATCAGCCGCCTGGCCGACTGATTCATCATCCACAGTCATGATTTGATCGGTTTCAGCCGGCTCAACAGTCTCCTCCGGGCTGACCGCTGCCTCCTCGGTGTTTTCATGTTCAGGTTCGGCTGCTGACTGGAATTGATCTGCCATATCCATGGCAGACATTCCGGCCGGTGTATCATCAACTATGGCTTCATTGTCATCCTGAAGATTGGCCTTGTCTTCTTCTGCAATAATTTCCTCAAATATCTCAGTCTCTATCGTCTGTTCAATATCTTCTTCCATCGGTCTGGCTTCAAGCTCGACCTCTGCATCTGCCTGCTCCCCATGTGCGTCAGCTGTGGTTTCTGCCCCGGGCAGTTCAGACTCTTCCATGGCTTCATCTGGCAGATCATTCTCAGAACCTGCCTGTTCTGCATCCTTAGCCATATTAAATTCAGCTGGTTCTTCCAGATCAGAGTACAATTCAATTTCTTCTTCGGTTTCACCCGTATCTATTGCAGTAACCTCAATTGATTCCTCTCCGGGCGAGTCAGGCTCTTCCATGGCTTCATTCGGCAGACCATTCTCGGCCCCAGCCTGTTCTGCATCCTTAGCCATATTAAATTCAGCTGGTTCTTCCAGATCAGAGTGCAATTCGATTTCTTCTTCGGTTTCACCCGTATCTATTGCAGTAACCTCAATTGATTCTCCCCCGGGCTCATCAGGCAGATCAGTTTCATCCGGTTTTGTTTGGCCCTCCCCGGGTGCTGCTTCAATCTCTTCCACAGGCTCTGCTGCTTCAGAAGCCTCGAACTCTTCTTCCATTTCGATCATTTCTACTGCAGCAACTTCATGGCTTTCTTCCGGCTCTCTTTCCGCTGGCGGGACCTCAACCATTGCTGTTTCAATATACTCTGACGCTGCTGGGATATCCACTGCCGTTGCTTCTGCTGGCCCTGCCTCAAGCTCTTCAGAAATTTCATGTATCTCGGCGGCAGCCTCATAAGGTTCTCCTACCTGCACAGGCTCTAGCGCTTCTCCCGTTGTTCCCTCTGCTGAATCAGGCCTGAGCGCCCAGGTTTCTTCAGATAATATATCAGTCGCTTCAACCAATACAGCTTCCGATATATTATTGTCTATCTCATCCGCTACCCATACATCATTCTCTTCGGCTGAATCTGCCTCCGCAGCTGCCGCAGCAGATTCTTCGGTCAACGTTTCGCCAATTCCTTCAGCTGTGATATCTTCAGTGCTGTCCCCTCGCTCTTCTGCGACCTGACTTAATGGTTCATCAAATGCCCCATCCTGCTCAAGCTCAGCCAAAGGTTTTTCACTGCTTACTTCAGTTTCCATAATGTCTAACGCTGCATCTTCTGCTTCGGTATCCAAAACAGTTATTTCCGTGGTCGGTTCGGACATCGCCACAGCCTGTGATTGCTCTGCCGAGACGTCTTGGCCCTCAGCCACAGGTAGCTCATCTGCTAGATCAGGTTCCGCGCCCTGAGATGGGCTAGCATTTGGTGCCGGTCCCAGCAGTTCGCGTGCTGTATTTTCCAGAGAGCCCAACAATAGGTTGGTGGCCTCCTCATAAGTAAGACCGCTAAGATCAGGTTCTTCCTTGCCGTCAGCTCTTATTCTCAGAGTGCGTAAGGAAGCAAATGCCTTTTCCAGATACCTGCTTTCACCCGGGTATAATAAATAACAGACCAAGGCAGAAATAACCAGCAGATAAATCAGCATCGATACGTATATTCCCAATCTGGCCATAGAAATTGGAAATGTGAATATTATCACCAACGCCAATATTAATACTATATAGGTATCCTTATTAGGCAGTCCTTCCCGCCGTAAGAAATAGTGCAAAGCCAAACCGATCGGGATAAAGATCAATATAACAAAAAGCACATATTCGCGCATAGTAAACTCCTCGTGTAGTTTCCCATCATATCTTTTCGACAGCGAAGCATATTTTCCTTCAATAATTCATCAAAATCACCAGGTCAAACAGAAAAGTGTCGACGGCTGAATAGTTGCATTCCTCGATATTTGCATTCCTTTTCAAATATTATCCTTTAATAAAATTTAATAGATATGACGAAAGGCATTAAATATTTGAATATTTGAACTTCTTTTTTTGTATGTCACTTAGAAGGAATAAACGTTTCCATGTAGAAATATTAACGTGTGAGTGGTTTGTCTCATTTTATGAGGTAAACAGTGTAGAGATCGAAAAATAAACATTTAAGGGGGATTATCTGTAATGAAGGATGTATTTGTAGTAGAAGCTGCGCGTACTCCGGTAGCCCGCGCAGGCAAGCAATCTTGGTTCACCAATATTCGCGTGGATGAATTGTCCGCCATGGTCTTCAAAGAGCTGAGAAAGAGAGTAGGCCTAGAAGACAAAGCCAAGCAGGGAATTATCGATGACGTAGTATGGGCCGCCACCGCCAATGCTTTCATGGAAGCCGGTCTGAATATCGGCCGCCTGGCATGGATCCTCTCCGATGGCTCCTATGACGTTCCCGGATGTACCGTAGACCGTTTCTGCGCTTCCGGTTTGAACTCCATCCAGTTTGCAACCGCCACCATGATGAATGGCTGGGGCGGCGATGTTGCCATCGCCGGCGGCTGCCAGCACATGACCCACATTCCGATGGGCGCTGGCGCTGACATCCATCCCGATCTGGGTCAGTTTATGGACCTTGGTGCCATCAACATGGGCTACACCGCTGAAATCGTTGCCCGTCAGTTTGGCATCAGCCGCGAGGCACAGGATCAGTTCGCTATGGAATCTCATCTGAAGTGTGCAGCCGCTCAGGCAGCTGACAAAGCCAAAGCCACCACCTTCACCGTTCAGTGTAAGGTTCCGGCCAAGGCTGCCAAGAACACCAATCCTCACAACAGAGCGGTTGACTATGTAGCCACCGATTATCTGGCCAAGGCTGCCGCCGATAAAGGCGATGAAATGGTAGAAGTAGTAGTTGCCCGCGACCAGGGCGTTCGCCCCGAAACCACCATGGAAAGCCTGGCTGCCATGGCTCCTGTTTTCATGCAGGATGACAAAGCCAGTGTAACCGCCGGCAACTCCTCTCAGATCAACGACGCTGCCGCTGGTGTAGTTCTGGCTACTGCCGATGGCGCAAAAGCTCTGGGCCTGAAGCCCAAGATGAAGATGGTATCCTGGGCCGTAATCGGTTTAGAGCCCAAGGTCATGGGTATCGGCCCGGCTCTGGCTATCCCGAAGGCTCTGAAGAGAGCCGGCATGACCAAGGAACAGATCGGTCTGTGGGAAGTAAACGAAGCTTTCGCTTCCCAGTCCGTATACTGCCGCGACACCCTGGGCTTGCCCAAGGACAAAGTCAATGTATGGGGTTCCGGTATCTCCATCGGCCATCCGCTGGCCTGCACCGGCGCTCGCATCGCCTGCGACATCACCGCCCTGTTTGCTGATCCCGATTACTCCGATGTAGAATACATCGTAGAATCCATGTGCATCGGCCATGGCCATGGCGCAGCAGCAATCTGGCAGAGAGTAAAATAGTTTTACCGATTATAACAGGGACCGCAAGCGGTCCCTGTTTATTTATTTCAGGTATTATTGGGAGGGCTCATATGTTGTCTATAGCTATAGTGTCACCTGGTCCCGGTTGCGGAAAAACTACGACCCTGGTAAATCTTGCGGTTGGTTTACGCCGCCGGGGCTGGCGGGTGCTGATTGCCGCCAGTGAGAATAATGAATTACTCAGGAAGTGGATAGTACCGGAATCATATGAGACTTCTTCAATAATGCATATCACCCTGTCAGTGGTTACATTAGATTTATTAGTCTTAGGAGAAGATAAAGACTTAATTATAGACACCTGGCAGGACGATTACGATTATCTGCTTATCGACGCTGGAGATAATGTAGATAATCTCTGTCATGAAGCCGAGAAAGCTGAGCAGGTCATCGCTTGTGTCCAGGTTGGTGATGAAGGTGAAGGTATATCATTGCTGAATAATCTATTGGCTACAGCCCGTGGCGTTACCCCCGGTATAGATCTGGTGGTTCCCGGCAAGGTAGATCCCGGTGAATGGGAAAAGACCAGCCAACACCTGGAGGAATTGGCTGAAGAATTCGGAGAAGAACGGGTTGCTGACATGATCCCATTTTGTGAAGCTATTCATGATCTCCCCAGCTTGAAAATCTGTGTCTGGGACCTCCCCCGGGAGTATAGTAATCGCAAGCAGGCTTTCAACAGCCTGGTAGACAAAGTTCTTCATATGACGCGTTAGTTTATCAGCCATATGTGATATCGTATAGTCTGCCGATCACGATCACTCGATTTAGAATACATCGAGAATACATGTGCCTTAGTCATATAGCCATAGCGCTGAAGCAAGCTGGCAGAGAGTAAAAAAGCATAATCGCCATAAAGAACATTTTGATCCCTGTTTTTTATGGCGATTATATATCGTTGTATGTCTAGGAATACAGTTTACCCTTGATCATAGCTGCGATACGCTCTATCTCTTTGCTATCATATTCTTCTACCCTACCTTGATCTATCATCTCATTCATATTTACATCCCAGGGCAAACTACCCAAGAAATCGATTTCCATCTCCCTAGCCGCTGATTGGCCTTGGCTTTCACCGAATATTTTAAGTTCTTCTCCACAATGTGGACAGATGGCATGACTCATGTTCTCTACCAGCCCCAGGATAGGAATGTTCATTTTAGCTGCCATTTTCACCGCCTTTTTTACTACCATTAAGGCCAGATCCTGTGGCGAAGAGACTATCACCAGACCCTCTACCGGCAGTGTTTGCAGAACTGTCAGGGAAACGTCCCCGGTTCCGGGGGGCAGATCCACAATCATATAGTCCAGGTCCTGCCAATCAACTTCCTCCCAGAACTGCTTAACTGCACCTGATAGCAACGGACCACGCCAAACTACCGGGTCATCTTCATTAGGCAGGAAAAAATTAATAGACATCAACTTAATCCCACCGGCGGTAATAGGCGGGGTAATCCCAAATTGACTGCCGGTCAGTCCAGAACTAACCACCCCGAAAGCACGAGGTTGACTGGGGCCAGTAATATCCGCATCCAGAATACCCACCTTGGCACCCGAACGAGCGAGAGCTGCTGCCAGAAGCGCTGATATCGAGGATTTGCCGACACCACCCTTTCCACTCATAACAGCAATAACGTGTCCGATTTGATTAAGAGATCCTACCAGTGCCTTTTCTTCTGTAGACATATCCATTTCTCCTTTAACTAGCGTTTTCTATTCATTCATTCTTATTGCGGTTTTCGGTCTTATGCCCAGAATTTTATCACATTATGGTCATATGTCAATAATAAATCACATAAAGTAAAAAAGAGGCCTCCTGTTCTGTAAATCCACCAGGAGACCTAAATCCGAGAGATATCTATAATCTTGAAGGACTTCAATTGTGATTATGACAACCCGATTGGCAGCCACCTTCATCATCATGGTGTGAACAGACCGCACCACTGCTGCTTAACTGTCCTTTCATACAATTCTCTACTGCCTGAGTGACCAGTCCTTGAACTCCTACTATGACCTGGATTCCCAACTGGTTGAATAGCTGTTGTGGTCGGGCCCCCATACCTCCCACTATGATGACATCAGTGCCCTGTTCTTTCAAAAATGCCGGTAAAGTTCCGCACTGGTGGCTGTCATTATTCACCATGTTCCATTGCTTTTCCTCGGTATCATAAAGGACAAATTGCCGGCAGTGCCCAAAATGCTGACATACCATCGGGCCTTCCTGTGCTACCGCTATTATCATTCCTGTTCCTCCATTTCATTCTTATTGGGAGCATTAAGTGGTCTAAGCTCACCATTGGCAAACTTTTCAATGGCGCTTTCCACGCTGATGCCGGGAAGTACCTCATACATCTGCACTCCTGCCTTACTCAATACATAGAATGCTTTGGCTCCAACCTTAGTGGCAAGCAAAACCTCTACACCCTGGTTAACAAGTTCATAGGCGGCCCCGGTGCCTGCCCCCTGTTCCAGGATATCTCCATTGTTATCTAAAGTAGCATAGGCGCCACTTTCAGGATACCATATCATAAAACTTGAACAGCGGCCAAAACGACCATCTACCAGTGAAACCGGCAGATTACCCCTGGAACAAACAGCGACTAATCCCCCCGATGCCTGCGACAGAGCCTCATCGCGCTCCAGCATAAAAGCTGGCTCCAAATATGGGCACTCCGCCTTACCACGATTTCGCCGCTGCTGGCGACGGCAGGTACCACCGCCCAAACAATAATCGCCGCCCTCGATCAGGATCTCCTTGCCATTGACTAGTGCATCAGCAATCTTGGCGCGTCCCTCAATCAAGATCCGCTGGAAGGTCGGCCGGGATACCTGCATTTTTACTGCGCATTCTTCCTGTTCCCAACCCAGCAGATCCTTCAGGCGAACTGCCTCAAGTTCTTCAACCTTCAAAATAACCTTCTGCACAGAAACGCCGGAGATACCACCAGGTTTAAATTGTTTCACTGCCGGAAGTCTCTCAACATGCCGGCATCTGGGTTCTCGAGCCACAGGTATCGCTCCCACTCAACTTAATGCTTTTATCATATAATCGTTTTGGGCATATGTCAACATTTCGGAGTTAGCTTAAAATATGGGAAGTAGGATCGTTGCGTGCGAAGCGCGGCAATCTGATATCAGCCCGTATAGATTGCTGCGCTGGCTCGCAATTGAGAATAGCATAGCAGCTTTCTTTGCGGTTCTAACCTGAAAACTGCGAAAGTCGAGGTATGAATTAGTTCTCGGTTAGTGGTAAACCTAGCCTTTTCAACAATCTCCTATTCCGGCCCTCCAGATCTTTAATCAGAGCATTTACTTTTTGTAGTTGGACTTTTTGGGCATTGATGAAATGTTCATCGACCTCGGCATCCTCGTAGTCTTCAATGGTTTTTGTTATAACCGCAACATGGAGTCCCTTGAGACCCTCAATCCTTCTGGTGTTTTCCTGCAAAGCTATTATTATCTCTTCATCTGTCATATATTATCCCCCGATTACAAATTGTGAACATCTGCTCATTTAATATAGCAAGCATAGGCCTGGGAGTCAAACCACAGGTTATTAACTTCCACATATTTTATTGACATATGCCCATAATGATTGTTATTATATTTACGGGCATATGTTCATTATATTCCGGTTGAAAGGAAGTGAAAAGTATGACAAAAAAAATTGCCATCTGCGCCAGTTCTCCATCACCTTCGGCCTTAGTTGATGAAAGGTTTGGCCGCTGTGCCTGTTTTGTGATCTGGGATCCTGCAATCATGGAATACAGCTCTCTGTCCAATATGGTCCATGATGCCGCTCATGGAGCGGGGACCGGTGCCGTACAGTCACTGGCAAAACAGGAGGTGAGTCTGGTCCTTTCTCAGCGAGTGGGTCCCAAGGCCTTTATAGCACTGGAACAGGCCGGTATAAAGATCTTTTCCGGGGTAGCCGGTAAAACAGTGGAGGATGCCTTAAAAAGCTACGAATCCGGTGAGCTTTCTGAGCTTCTGCGGCCTAACAGCTGATTCACAGTCTATAATGCCTGGTTATCCCAGGTTAAAAACGGAGGTATTAAGATGTTAATAGCCATACCCAACGAAGAAAACATGGTTTGCCCGCATTTCGGGCATTGCGAGTCATTTGTCCTGTATGATACTGAAACCAAGTCAATCAGATCATTGCCGAACCCGGGCCATCAGCCGGGAGCGCTGCCAGCTTTCCTGAAGGTCCAGGGAGCAAAACTGGTAATAGCCGGCGGTATGGGAGGCCGAGCTCAGGATCTTTTTGCTGAAAATAACATCCAGGTGATAGTGGGAATATCAGGAAATATCAGCGATGTTATTACTCAATATGAAAAGAGTGAATTGAAAAGCAGCGGAGAGGTTTGTTCCGAACATGCTCACGCCGGAGATTGCCATAGCTAACAAGATGGTCCTTTCCTGGATAACTCTCAGCCCAAGTTGCTGGTTGATGAGAATTATATAAAATACGGTTTTTCATAAACTAGCGCGGCCCCTATTGGATATGGAGGATTTCTATGCAAATTGCGGTAGCCAGCGGCAAGGGCGGTACCGGCAAGACCTTGCTGGCCACCTGCCTGGCGAAGGTGTTGACTAACCAACAATTAGTATTGGTCGATGCTGATGTGGAAGAGCCCAATGCGGCACTGGCCTTTTCACAGCCGGTTCGAAAAACCATTACCGTAACCAGGTTGGTCCCGAAGATCGACCCTGACAAATGTACTTTTTGTGGAATATGCGGCGAGGTCTGCCAGTTTAATGCCCTGGTCACACTGCAGGACCGGGTGCTGGTATTCAACGAACTCTGTCATTCCTGCGGAGCCTGTGTCTTTTTCTGTCCCTTGACCTCCATAAGTGAGACTGATCACCCCATTGGGGTAATAGAGGAAACCGGTTTATCAGAAAAGGCTACACTAATAACCGGCCGGCTGGTGATGGGTGAGGCTCAGAGTCCGCCCCTCATCAAGGCCGCCAAAAGCCTCCAGGCGAAAGCAGAGGTACGCATCATTGATTGCCCTCCGGGAACGACCTGCGCCATGATCGAGGCGGTGAAAGGCAGTGATTACTGCCTACTGGTTACTGAGCCTACCCCCTTTGGCATGCATGACCTGGAACTTTCACTGGAGGCGGTGAAGATGCTGGGCATCCCCGGAGGACTAATAATAAACCGTTGGCAAGCGGAAGACAACGAGCTGGCAGTACTGTCTCTCAAATCTGGCTTCCCCATCCTGGCACGAATTCCATTCAGTCTGGAATTAGCCCAGGCGTACATGCAAGGCCAGGAACCTCTGCAGACTATGCCCGAACTGAGAGAAATAATAACTGACATATACCATCAAGTGGAGGAGACCCTGTCATGAAGGAGATATTATTCATCAGCGGCAAGGGAGGAACCGGTAAGACCTCACTGACCGCCTCCTTTATACACCTGGCTGGAAACTGCATCGCCTGTGATTATGATGTGGACGCCTCCAATCTGCCTATTCTGCTGAAACCAGAAAATGTTTTAACTTGTGCTTTCAGCGCCGGATACGGCGCACGAATAGATGGAGAATCCTGCGTTAGCTGCGGACTCTGCGCAGTGAATTGCCGTTTTGAGGCTATTAGCCCGGATTTCCAGGTTATACCCCTGGCATGTGAGGGATGTGGCTTCTGTGCAAAGGTTTGTCCGGTGCAGGCCATCAGCATGCACCCCCGTTCTTCTGGCCACTGGTTTCAGGGACGCTTCGCTGAAGGCCAGACCATGTTTTATGCTGATCTAAGACCGGGTGAAGAGAATTCCGGCAAGCTGGTAGCCCAGGTAAAGACCGCAGCCCGTAAAACAGCGGCAATTGACCAGTGTTCTCTGATTATAGCCGACGGTCCTCCTGGTATCGGCTGTGCGGTTATTTCCTCAATGGTGGAGGTTGACCTGGTCGTGTTAGTGACCGAACCCAGCCGGTCTGGTTTTCACGACCTTGAGCGGGTTTACCAGCTCATGCAATTACGCGGTATCAAAGGAATAGTGATAATTAATAAGTACGATCTCAACCCTGTGATCGGTCGGGAAATAGAAGACTGGGCGGCGGAAAACGGCATAGCCCTGGCCGGGAAGATACCCTTCAGTACCTTGATAGCTGAATCGATTGCTGAAGCACAAATTCCTGCAGTCCATCCTGAAATAAGAGAAATGCTTTTTCCCGTCTGGGAGAATATAAAAGAACAGTTGAGGCTGGTTTAACAGAGAGGAGTGAGGCTCATGCCTAACCGAGATGGAACCGGACCGACGGGTCAAGGACCAGGTAGAGGCCGGCGGAGCGGAAACTGTGCTCAAGGCAGCGCAGGCAACGCTAACCAACCCGGAAGAGGACAAGGACGCAGAAATGGAAATGGCGGCGGTATGGGACCCGGCAATGCGGGGAGCGGCGGTGGCCGTGGACGTGGATTGAACAACCCCAATAATAACCGGGGCAAACAGGACTAATCGACGATAGGGAGCAGGGTTATCCCTTGCTCCCTATTGTTCATCCCGGTATTTACTATGAACCCATGTCATAACGTAAAGGAAAGCAGTGAATGATTATGATGGACAGTAGACTTGGAGAAGACAGCAGTCCGCTGGAAAGGAATTGTTATGTCTGTTTAAAACAGCATTGCCGTAAAGGCTTCAATTGTTATCCGGACAACAACGCTGGAATAATTGAAAAATACAATGAAGCTGATAATCTCAGCCTAACCAGAGCCTCATCCGCGATAGAGGCCGGGTACTACATGCAGGCAACACGCCTGGAGGAAATCCGCTTGTTTGCCAGAGAAATGGGCTATACCAAACTGGGAGTGGCCACCTGTATCGGCTTGATCAGGGAAGCACAGTTGGTATCCGAATACCTGAAAAACGAATTCGAGGTTTACGTGATATCATGCAAGAATGGCGGAATAATGAAGAGTAATCTTAATCTTCCGCAAATTGACCCGGACAATGACGAAGTCATGTGCAATCCCATCGGGCAGGCACTCTTTTTAAACGGGAAACAAACCGATCTAAATATTATTTGTGGGTTGTGTGTCGGCCATGATATTCTTTTCACCAAACACTCGGAAGCACCGGTTACAACCATCATCGTTAAAGATCGGATACTGGGTCATAATCCGGCGGCGGCATTATACAGCGATTATTATCGTACCAAGGTCCTAAAACTCAAGAAGAGTTTCAGATAAATGTGCCCCAAAAAGAATTGATGAAGAATAAGGCAACGCTTAAAAGGGTCAGTTGACCGAAATGGTCAGCTGACCCCTTGGAAACTCCGTTACTACCCTATGGAATTTACGATGTCATCTGCTGATATTAATCATTGCTCTCAGTAACTAAAAGCAAACTTCATCGCAGTCTCACCCTTGATCACCTTATCCCCCAGCGCATTGCGCAATTTAACCAAGGCCTCGAATCCGGTGCAATGGCAGGCAATGATTTGTTCTACATCTAGTTCCTGTAGTTCAGTAATAGTCCTGCCCATCCTCTCCTCTGACGCCCCCGCCAAATGAGTACCGCCAATAAAAGCCTTGACCCGTTTTTGCCCGGTTTTCAGCTGAGCATACTTAATGGTATTTATAATGCCCGCGTGGGCACAACCGCTAATGATAATCAGTCCTTCCGGATGGTTGATCACCATCGACATGTCATCGTAAATAACATCGGGAACCATTCGCTCACCGACCGCTACATAGAAAGGGCCGCCCACGTCCTCATAACTCGTATTCCTGGGAATCTCGCCGGTTACGAATACCCCGGGGAATATCTCGGTAAATTCGTTGGTGATGATGAATTCCGCATGATTGGATTCTATCTCCTGCGAGGGAAAGGGAACCCCGATCACTCTTTTATACTCTCCCAGCACCGCGTAACGCGGAATAAAGATCCCGGCATGCGCATAGACCCGTTTGTTCCTCGATGTCTGAAGGAACGGAATGACTCCGCCGGTATGATCGAAATGACCATGGCTGATCACCAGATCATCAATCTCTGCCAGATCAATTCCTCCCGCTGTCGCGTTTTTCATGAGTGCATCAGCTGAACCAGTATCAAATAGTATTCTTTTCTCATTAACCTCTACCAAAGCGGCAAATCCGTACTCCCCCTGGAAGCCCGGCATTGGAGTCGTATTCTCTACTAAGATAGTGATATTGACTTTCACGTTAATAGCCTCCTTTAATTTACCTAATCCAAATTAACCACTCGATAATCGCCAGGTATGTAGCTTTCGTGAATATATCCCAGTTCTACGGCCCGGAGTGTATCCCGATATCTTTCACACTACCCCTGCTTCAGGCCTACGGCTTATTGGTTAAAATCGTTAGTTCGTTCACATCTTTTATTTCCCGAGCCGGATTGCCCACTGCCAGTTTATCAGGCGGAATAACAGTATTGGGGGTCAACAAACCACCGGCTCCGATTAAACTCCCGACTCCAACCTCGCAGCCATCACATATGACCGCTCCCATGCAAGGTTATACCCCCAGTAGATCTTCAGTATATATCAAAGTCAACCATAAGCCATTAATGAACATATGTCAATAAACTGGCTTGCCTTAATGGTTTTACTATCTTATATTAATAAACAATACTGTTATTGTATCAGGAGGTTCTATGTGCCTGGTTATATTCGCTATTGATTGTCACCCAAAATATAAGCTGGTAGTTGCGGCAAACCGGGATGAATTCTATAACAGGCCTGCTTCACCGGCTGGCTTCTGGCAAGATGAGCCCAACATCCTGGCCGGTCGCGACCTCAAAGAAGGCGGCACCTGGATGGGAATTACCCGTAACGGACGATTTGCGGTGCTGACCAACTACCGTGACCCTTCCCGTTTCAAAGCCGATCGTAAATCACGCGGGCATCTGGTGCAAAATTATCTATCCGGCCAGCTCGACCCTCTGACCTACGCGGAATCCCTGGGCAACAGCGCAACTGATTATAATGGCTTCAACCTGCTCTTCGGGAGTACCGGGAAACTTTTCTATTATTCCAACCAGTTAGCTGCGGTGCAGCCAGTCCAGGCTGGTGTGCATGGACTAAGCAACGCTCTGCTCGACGATCCCTGGCCCAAGGTGATGAAAGGGCGTAACTCACTTGAGAAGATAATCCGAAGCCAATCCATTGAGAAAGAGGATCTCTTTGCTATGATGGAGGACCGGGAAGTGCCC
>Ga0123335_1006896_pt1 | contig 12967 bp, 7 predicted proteins | sample BiotimSIPDNA_2_FD_89707 | JGI IMG/M metagenome (GOLD analysis project Ga0123335, IMG submission 89707) | Anaerobic biogas reactor microbial communites from Washington, USA - Biogas_R2 time_0 SIP DNA | ecosystem: Engineered > Bioreactor > Anaerobic > Unclassified | place: Washington, USA... | reverse complement strand
TCAAGGCGGGATTCCGGCAATGCGGCAGCCGCACGGAGCGGGCAACGAGCAAAGGTAAACCCTCTCACTCTGTGTGGTACAGAAATCGGGAGCAAGACAGGTTTTCTTGCAGATACTCTTTAACGCGGGTCCGCCTTGCGGAGAGGCGTCACTCTTGTGCCTTTAGCCCCAATTGGCGTCGGAACGCTTCAATCACGATCTGCGTGGTCCGGTCAATCAGCTGTTCCCGCGCGGTGTCTGAGGCGGTCTCGGTCTTTAAACTGGCTTGATTAAACAAACGATGGTGCGCGTTCATGAGGAATGAAAAGGCGTCGCGGCCTTCTTCATTCAAGAGATAGAAGTGTATTCCGCCCACGGCCTCCCCTCCGGACTTCATTGGCGTCACGAGGCATTCCACCAGCAGAGCATATTCGGTCGTGAGCGGTTCCGCTCGTAAAGACTCCGCAAACAGCGACATGTTCTGCTGAAAGTGATCCTGCTGAGTCGTTCCGGCAGGTGCACTGAAAGCGACGTGGTCATCACTCTCAACCACCGTTGCCAGCTTCTCGATTTCGAGGAACTTGGCAATCGTTGTTCGCGACAAAGGGCTGTAAGAACTGCCCCTAAAGTCGCGCACAAGCGTTGGGAAAACGGTGATGGATGTCGATCCCAAATCCTCGCGAAAGGAGGTCTCCGCGCCTCCGTTGCTTGATGGGCGATATGCCGGGGCGTCCGTTGTTTGAACATCGTTTGTGCCACATCCCGCGAGGACGATGAAAATCCCCAGAGGAATTGCCGCTAAGTATCTGGTGGTCCGGTGCTTCATTTTGCTGCTCTCCTCCCTAGAAAACCCTCCCCGACAGTGTACCCCGCCCGGTTCTCCGGACACACGTGTGCGGGCCCGTCCTCCAGTTTTCCGGATGCGTTCTGTGAGGCATGCCAAGTCTATCACCCGCTGAGCGGATGGTGGGCGAGGCGCCGCAAGCGACACTTCCGCCCGCTCATCGTTTGATGAACCTGACCGGCGTCTCCCTCAAGATGGGCATCCGGTACAAGCTACTCCTTCAACTTCAGCCGCAGGCGTCCTTCGGTGACTTCTACTCCGTCGACGCCTTTGGCAAATTGGTTCCAGAAGCCGCCTTCGCCACCGAACTCGGAGACCAAGTCGCGGTTCTTGATGTCCCCAATCCACGCGCTGGGCAGAGGGATGCCGCCAATGCTGATGCCCTTGACAATGACAACCGGGCGGCCATCCTCGTAGCGCAGAGCGATGCCCGTGCGGATGCGGGCTGTCGTGCCGCCAACGATGGGAATCTCTTCATCCATTGGGATAAGCACAGTCAGGCTGACCAGGTCGTCCGCGAGATCAATAGCGATGCGGTCGGCCCATTCCGGGTTCCTTGCGATAAGCCCGTTCAGTTCCTTCTCCGTGATGTCAATCTCGCGTTTCGCGCCTTCCTCACTGTATGGCTCCGGCTGCAGGCCTCCGGTCTCCGCTTCTTCCAAGCGCGCCATCTTGGTTTCCAGCACGCGCTGCTCTTCCTCGTTCAAGTGCGTCGGCTCCAGGCGATCGGCGTAGACGTTGTGCTTCACCCAGAAGGCGGCCAGACCGATGGCCACCAGTATCGCAAGCAGCAAAATGCCAAACGCGTGCAGACATCCGAATCGACGCTTTTCCTTCTTGGAGCTCTCGGTGGGTTGGACGTTTTCGCTCATTGCATTTCTCCAGTAAGTCCAGACATGTTCAAAGTTTATCACAGACTTGATTGGCGAGGATTTCCAATATGGACTTGGTTTCTGAAAATCTAAGCATCCGCGCTCGTTTTCCTTAGCGCGCCGGGATTCGTAAACGGTAGCACGGCGCCTGGATACCTCCCGCAGATCGGCCGCTGTACCTGGTTCTATCGTTCAATCGTCTGATCCGCGAGGCATCCTTTTTTCCATGGACGGCGTTTCTTCAGCGCTCGCATCACCGGCAAAGCTCGGGTTCGGGGAGCCTTCGAGGTTTCGTTTTGCTCTCATCCGCTATGTTTTGAATCGTAAGGGATTGTTCCGATTCTGACCTGGCCGTGTCGGAATAAACCGGCGGCGGCGCCGAGAATCGGAGCTAATCCATTGTCCTGCCTATATTTGCCGAGTCAGCTGATCCGACGTGACCATGAACATAGGAAGGCCTGGAACAGGACAATGTCAGACGCCCATTGACCAAAGCGCTAGCCGGGGTCACGCGGCTGATATGGACGTATCGAAATCCAGTTCCAGTTCATGAAGGAGCGCCCATACGTTGACAGAGACGAGAACCGGCGCGAAGTACACACGCGGTCGAACGCCATCCCCGGTATTTCCATGCCCGAGGAGGCATAGTCCGGCATCCAACTATCCCGCTCTCTGCGTTGTCTGATGAGGGGGCGCTCAAGACCTTACTTCAAACGCTGGCGTAGGCTCAAGCTCCAATTCAACAGAAAGAACCTAACGAAGGCGCCAGAATAGTTGACTAAGGTGCAGGATTCCCCCTATTCGCTCAAGAGCCAGGGAGTACTTCGCCATTTCCGTAACCCCGAGCGGGGATTCGCGTCGGGGTCTGGAATCAAACGCGGGCGCAGCGTCCCGTTTCTACACCTGATAAGGCGTTCTAGCGCATTGCACTGGCGGAAGCTTACACGGGGCTCTGATGGCATCCTCCTCACGAGATCCGGTAACATCATTGAATCGGGATTGATCGAGATCGCGTGTGCCTCGTCAGCCCTCTGTCCTCCTGACAAAGGGCTTAAGCGGGGCTGAGTTCATCAACCTTGTGGGGAACCCACATGAAACACCTCGTTGCGTTCGCCCTGGCGATTACGTTCTGTGCCACGTCCGCCGTAGCGGAGAAGTGGACCCTGGTTCTTCCGGACACGCCGGCCAACGACGCCGCCATAACGGCGGCCGTGGAGGACCTGCAATCGGACGGCGCGCCATTGGGCATTCAATTCTCCATCGGGGACATGAATGACGCGGAGGACAACGTAATCGTAGTGGGCGCGAGCTCCCGCAATGCGCACACAAAAACATTGACGGCGGACGGACGGGGCAGCTTGTCCGGCGTGGAATCCGAACAAGGCTTTGAAATCCGTCCCCTTCAACGTGCCCGTGGACGCGGCATGGTGGTGTCGGGCGGCTCGCTCATGGGCGAGGTCTATGGCCTGTATTGGATCTGGGATCGCATGCGCGTTTTCAAGGAGATTCCTGAACTGGACCTCAAAAGAGAACCTCGCCTTACGGTGCGTCTTACCGAGGCCCCGGACAAAGCGGCCTTGCGCAATGCGCTACGTGCCACGGCGACCTGGGTAGCCGATGCCCCGATTCTCGATATTGTGCCCTGGGACGCGGAACCGGAGGCCAGTAAGAATGCGGCCACGCGCAAGGACGTGCAGCAAATGATTGACGCGGCGCACGCCTTCCACATGAAATACCTGGGCATCTGTGACGAGATCTCGTTTCACCCGTGCCTGCAGGAGGAATTCGGCTTCAAATTGGACCCCGCCGACCCGGCCTTGTGGGCGGCGCTCCAGGCGAAATACCGTCGCCTATTCCAGGCGATGCCGGACCTCGACGGCGTCCGCATCCGCACCGGGGAACTGACCCGAGTGGGAGGCAACTACATCGCCTACGACGTCATGCACGAACCGGAGAATCATCCCTGGTCCCTCGAGCAACGCTACCGCACCTTTGTCCAGAAGATGCACGAAGTTGTCGTGGGCGAGTTCGACAAGATCTATTTTCATCGCACGTGGGCCACCACGTCTGATGAGCAGCATTCGAACGCCGACGTCTACAAGTCCATTTTCACGAGCGACGTGCCCACGAAAAACCTGTATCTTTCCCCCTATATGAGCCTGGCGGATCGCTGGTACTACCAGCCCTACAATCCCACCTTCAATCAAACGCCCCACCAGATGGTGGTTCTGTTGTCCGTTCTGGATTACCATGCTTCGGGAACCGTCAACGTCTTTCCCTCGTGGCCGGGGGATTACCACCAGGGCGGCGTGCGAAGCGTTTTGGCGAATGAGCACAGCAACCTGACCGGGGTGCATTTCGGCGCACATGGGGGATTCGGATGGAATACGTGGGGCCTGACCGCTTACCTCGCCTTCCGCCTGGCCTGGGATCCCGAGGAAGACCAACGGACCATTGCCCACGACTTCGCCGCCATCCATCTCGGTACGGAAGCCGCTGACGGCCTGGCCGACATCATTCTGCTGTCTCAAGTCGCTTACAAAGACGGCATCTATGTAAAGCCCGTGGCCGAGGCCATCCGGGGCAATACGCTCCCGCACCTGCGTCTCACCACATTCCAACTCATGGGCCTCCCCGACATCGATCGCGGGCGTACCCATCTGGACTGGCTGCAACGAGTGATGTACGCCCCCTCCAAGGGACACACCAGCGAGGCCATGGCCCTGCTCGACAGAGGTCTGGAGGCCGCACGCGAGATGGAGGCCCGCTTCGTCCCCCTCGCCGACAAGACCACCAATCCCGCATTGGCCGCCCAGGTAGCCGATTCACTGTGCCTGACTCGGCTGCTGGTGGAAACCAACCGGCTCTACGTGAAAACGATCTACGCCTATTTCGAGTACCGCGAAGCGCGCGACGAGCCCGCCAAAGCCCGCCTGGCACGGGATCTTGCCGCTCTCCAGGATGCCATGCGCCGATTCTCCCAAGCTCCTGGATTCGACTACAAGTTGTACGGCATTGAGGCGCTTGTGACCTGCGCCGCGGACGCCCTCACCGGCCTCGAAGCCGCCGAGGCCCGTCTCGCAGAAGCGCCAACCGAAGAAGAGGCATATCAACTCATTGCCGGGCAACAGGCCGCACACGCACAGGCGATAAGCAAGTACGCCGGCGAATCCACCCATTTCCTCCACTGGCGCGGCCGCGTGGACGGCAAAGATATCCTGCACATCAAAGGCGAAGAACTGAAGACCGAACATGTCGCCTACGATGAGCTCCAGGATATCTCCTGCGAATTCAAGGCGCCCCTTCCCCGGAAGGAGGTCACCGTTCTCCTCCAGGAAAACGAAGCGCTCGAGATCCATCCCTTCGTCCTCGAACAGCCCAGCGCCGCCAACGATTACACCGTCAGAGTCTATCTCTACAACCGTCCTCCCGGCTACGCCTGGTGGGATTTTGACCTCTACTTCGTGGATAAGCCTCCGGAATCGTTGGGACTGGAGACGCCATGGTAGAGCACGGGGAGGCAACTGCGTTTCCTGGTTCAGTCGAGCGGACTGAACACGCCGCCTCGGAGCAAGCCGCCCCTGCCGGGGGCGCCTTCGGCGTCAACTCCCTGGAGACGCCGTGAAGGTATAGACACCAGCGCCCACTTCAAACGACGTGTTGCCCGCGGAATCGACCCTTTTCCTGTCCCCGGGACCCAGATTCCCGGCACAGGGTTCTGGAGTTCTAATCACGGCGGCCGTGTTCGCCGGAATCGAGACGTTCAGTGTGAACGACTTGTCCTTGGACCAGGCGCATCGAACAGGACCATACATGGAATGAAACACGCCTTCAGCGGACTGGAGCCCGCTGGGGTGGGGTTCGATGAGGATACGCTTGAAACCCGGTTCGAGGGGCCGAATGCCTACCAGATACTCATAATACCACTGGCCAATGGTGCCGAAAGCATAGTGGTTGAACGAGTTCATGCCCGAGTGGAGCTCTTCGTACTTGTCGCTGTTCCATCGCTCCCAGATGGTGCTGGCGCCCGCATCGACCATGTAACCCCACGACGGATACGAGCGCTGCGTGGCCAGCTCCCCGGCAAGGTCGTCCTGGCCGAACGTGCTCAAGACAGGCATCAGGTAGGCCGTCCCGATGAAGCCCGTTGTCAGGTGATTGTCATGCGCAACGATGTTCTGCGTAATGTTGCCGACGACGGCGGCGCGTCTGTCTGCCGGGGTGATGCCAAACCAGAGGGGCACCAGGTTGGCGGTCTGCGTGCCGCCTTTGTACTGGTTGTCAGCGGCATTGAAATACCGCTCATTGTAGAGGTCTGCGATCACCGTGGCCTGGCGCCGGAGTTCGGCCGCGTCGTCCGCTCTACCAATCGCCTCGGCCATGTCGGCAAGGTATCGGGTAGAGAGATACTGATACGCGCCGGCCAGCGTCTCTTTGGGCGAGGGCTCCACCGGCACCCAGTCCCCGTAGCGTCCCATGACATAGAGCCCATCGGTCGCTTTCTCGCGCATATACTGGAGCCAGCCGGCCATGGCGTCATAGTTGGTCTCGATGATGCGCGTGTCGCCGTAGTAGGTGTAGATGGCCCAGGGCGCGACCGTGATAGCGTCGGCCCATCCGGGCGCGCCGGGCGCGGCGTTGAGCGCCGGCGCCACGTCCGTTGCCGCGCCGTCCGGGGTGCGCGAATCGACCACGTCGCGCATCCACTTTGTCACGAATCCCGCCACGTTCATGTTCCAGCAGGCCGTGGGCAGGAAGAGCTGAACGTCGCCTGTCCATCCCAGGCGCTCATCGCGCTGGGGACAGTCCGTGGGAACGCTGTAGAAGTTGGACCGCATGCTCCAGAGGATGTTCTCCTGCACGCGGTTGATGATGCTGTCCGAGCACGAGAACCTGCCAATGGCGGGAAGCGCGGCGTGCATAACGTGCATCACGAGGGCGTCCCTGGGAGGCGCGCCAGGGTATCCCGTGAGTTCGGCGTAGCGGAAGCCCCGATAGGTGAAAGCCGGCTCCCAGACCTCCTCCCCCACGCCTTTCAGGATGTAGACATCGGTGCACTTCGCGCCTTGCAGGTTGTCGGTGTAAAGCGTGCCGTCGGAACGCAGGATTTCGGCGTGCCGGATCTGTACGCGTGTCCCTTGGGGACCGCTAACTTTGAGCCGGGCGCGCCCCGCCGCGTTCTGGCCGAAGTCAAAGATGAAGACCCCGGGCCTGGGCTCGGACACGGCCACGGCGGGGAGTACCTCCGTGACTTGGATTGTCGGCCCAACTTGTGCCGTCAACTGGCCCATGGGCCCGGTCCAGGCATGGGCGGGCAGCCAATCGTCATCGCTGAAGCCCGGCTCGCACCAGCCGGCAATCTCCTGCTGGGCATCGTGTGTCTCGCCATGGTAGATGCTGTCCTTGACGATGGGTGAGGCATGGCCTTTCCAGCCCTCATCGGTCGCAATGACCTGGCGTGTTCCATCTTCGTAGACCATCTCGAGCTGTGCGATGCCGCGGAGGTTGCCATCCTTCCAGGCGCCCGCCATGCTCCCTCCCCACCATCCATTGCCGAGCACCATGCCCACGGCATTCTCGCCTCCCCGCAACAATGTGGTTACGTCGTACGTCTGGTAGAGGATGTGCTTTGGGAAATACGTCCAGCCTGGCGTGAGTTCGTCGTGCCCAACGCGCGTTCCGTTGATGAAGAGGCGGTAGGCTCCCAGCGCACTGACATAGACGCGGGCCCGCACGATGGGGGAGCGTTCCGTGGTAAACGCCTTGCGCAAATAGAACGAGCGGCTCGGGAAGCGGTCGGCCACGCGGCCCCACGGAGATTCGCCGTACCTGGCGACCAGCTTTGGCTGAACCCAGTCGTTGGCGTCGAAGCCGGGCGTTTCCCAGCCTTCGGGCCCTTCCGCGGAAGTGAGCCAGTCCAGCCCCGAGCGGACCTCGATCACGCGGCCGCCGGCCAGCGTGATGTGCAGGCCAAAGACGATGCCCGCGATCCCGCGCGCGTGCACGCCCTCAATCGCGATGAGGTTCTTTCCGGGGACGAGTTCCTTCGCGACATCAAATGACTCCACGGCCTTCCATTCGTCGCAGCCGCCCAGTTCTTTACCATTCAGATAGAACGTGTATTCGTTGTTGGCGGCGCCCCAGGCCGTCGCCGAAGCAACCTTGGCATCCGCAGGCAGTTCAAAGTCCTTCCGAAAGTAGCGGGACACCTCGTCGGCACTTTCAGCGTGATGCCAGATCCAGTCGCCAAAAACCGGCTCGGGTCCGGCCTTGGCCTCCTCAATGGTGATCCACGCAGCGTTCCAATCGGCTGCGCTGAACAGGCCCATCTCCCAGAAGGCCGGTTCGGCCCACGGAGATGGGGCGTCCGCGTTGTCCCAGGTACGCACCGACCAGTAGCAGCGCTCCCCGGCGTGTAGCGCGGGACCGCCATAGGGAACATGGATTGACTGGCCGGAGATGACCCGGCCGGAGTCCCACAGGCGGCCCTCCCCTGCTGCCGCGGCCGCTTCCGTTGGCGCGACGGCGATCTGGTACGCCGTCTGTGTAGCGCCCCGCCGGGAATCATTCACTTCCCAGGAAAGCCGGGGGGGAGCCGCGTCAAGTCCGATGGGGTTGGTCTCATATTCGCACCGCAGGTTCTGCGGGGCCCCGGGGCCTTCGGCATGGGCCGTTAGCGCCAGTACCGCACATCCAAGCCCGGTCAGCAACAATGTGCGTGCCATCTTCGGTCTCCTTTGGCGTTATGCCCTCAGTGTACCCTGCGAGGCCCGGATGGCACCATCATTCTTGCCGGACTTGCCTCAAACCTGAAAACGCACTTCCTCGACGGATCATCGTTCGCATGGATTCGTATGCGTTGGGCCATTGAAGTTACAGCGTCAGCCGCGCAGGCTACAACGATGCTTCAGCCGCGGTCATTGTCTTGCCGGCGAATGCCGAGCCTGTCCCGCCGAGGCGGGATTCCGGCAAGGCGGAAGCCCCAGGGCCAGCGCAACGAATCGAGGCAAATCCTCTCACTCCGCGTGGCACATAAACTGGGGACAGGTCAGTTCCTCTCCAGATTCAGCACGTCCTCGAACACGAATGCTTCCCGCTCATTGACGCTCCGCGGAACCGCACGGAAGTTGCGCACGACAAGTCCGTCGACATGCCGCGCGAAGAGGGCGTAGGCGGGCAGGTCGCCGAACATCCAGAACTCGGGGTACTCCTCGTCCACTTCGGGAACAGGCGATTTGATGTCGAGTTGTTCGCCCCCGGCGCGATAGGCGATATCGATGTCCTCCAGAACAATGTCTTTCGCGTACAGACCTGGTATCCCGCTGATCACGCAGGGGAATTCCACGCCGGTCGCGGTGAGCTGCCTGACGGTGATATGTTCCAGCGCGCCCGCCCGGTCTTTGTCCTTCCAGCGGTTGCGGTTGCCCAGACGGATGAAGAGGGGCGTGGTGACATTGTTCGCCGAGACATTTCGCACGGTGACGTTGCGCACGGCGGCGCCGTCGACGCTCTCCAGAGCGATTGCAGAAAGTGCCCAGGGCCAAATCTCTTCCGTGAAGAGCCGGCAGTCTTCGATCAGAACATCGGAGATGTCGGACCACGTTTCGGTGCCTATCTTGATGCAGTTGGCCGCGCTTCGGATCGCGCATCGCGTAATGCGGATGTTCGTCATGGCGCGGCTGACATCCCCGGCGAATCCGTTCTTCAGCACGATGCCGTCGTCGCCCGTGGAAATGAAACATCGGGTAATCGCCACCTCGCTCGAGCCAACGATGTCGATGCCATCGGTGTTTTCGCCGTGGTAATTGTTGTCCAGGACAACGCCCTCGACTTGAACGCCCTTGCACCGGTCAAGCGATAGCGACCAACCCGGGGAATTCTCGATGATGAGATTGCTCACAACAAGGTTCGAGGACTCGTTCAGCCGAATAAAGGGAGACGGACGGCCCGGAACCTTCTTGCGTTTGCAGGCGAAGTGGACGGACCTCGCCTCCTCGAGGGAGAAGACTTCGGGCGGCGTCACGGGCGCGTTCATCCGAGGAGGTTGCCACCAGGCTTGGCCCTCTCCTGCGATCTTCCCCGGCCCTTCTATGCGCACGTTTTGGGCTTTGTCGCACTGGATGAAATGCGGTGGAGCGTAGTGCGAGGGATCCCGGCTGGCCCGGAGAACAGTGTCCCTGGCGATGCGCAGGGTGACGTCGCTCTTCAACTCCAGAGTACCGGAGACAAAGTCGCCGCCGGCGATCCAGACTGTACCGCCGCCCTGGCCGTGCGCCGCCTCGATGGCGTTCTGGATGGCCGCGGTGTTGACGGTCTTGCCATCCCCGACGGCCCCGAAGTCCTGCACGTCAAACACGGGACCGAAAGGTGCGGTCCTGTCGAAATCGATGTATTCGCCGCAGGGAATGTCCTGAAGAAACTCGCCGGGGGTGCTCGGGCGCGCCTCCAACGGTCTCAACTCGGTCGGGAGCGCGGCGCCGGGCGTGCGCTGCGTGCCCTCCGCCACCCGGAAACCCTCGAGCATGCGTGGGGAGGCGGGATTGGTGACGGGATGTGGCACGCCGGCTCCGCCATTCTCCGCGCGAGCCACTGCCAGCGGAATCAGGAACAGCACAGTGAAGAATTGGACGGGAGATGCATGTTTCACGGTTATGGAATTCCCAATTCGTTCATGCGGGTTCGCACAGCAACGCCCCGGCGGATTCTCTGGTAGAGTAGGCGCGTGACTTGCTCCTGTCAAACCAAGCGGTGCTCCGGTGATAGTCGCTTCCTGGGTGAAGTCCCCGGCGTTTCATGGAAACCTCCGTTCGATGCGAGCATCGGGCAGCAGCATGGCTTGCTCGGGCGGTCAATTCCCAGTTCATGCTGCACCAATTCCCGGGATTTCGCGCATTTGACTGGAGGCAGCGCACTCGGCGACGATGAGGAGGTCTGGGGAATGTGCGCAGGGCAAACGCACCGGTACGGACAGGGAGGCGACCATGATCGAACTCGGCATGCACACCGACAACTGGCGTCCGTTGAGCGGGGGGTTTGACAAGGCGGCGGATGCCGCGGTCAAGTATGGGATCGAACATCTCGAGTTTGGGGCGATTCACGGCCAGTACTTCATCCAGGCCATGGGCTATGAGCCCGGCATCTCGCTGGAATCGAATCCGCGCGCGCTGAAACGGTATTGCGACAAGCGCGGTTTGAAAATCTCGCAAATTGACGGGGCGTTCCCCCTCATGGGGCCGGATGGTTCCGCGTATGGCGTACAGTATGTGCGGCAATGCATCCGGTTTGCGGCGGAGCTGGACTGTCCCATGGTGGACACGACGGACGGCGCATTCAAAATCGAGGGCCTTAGCCGGGATGAGGTTTTCCGCATCACATGCGACAACTACCGGCAAGTGCTGTCCTGGGCGGAGGATTACCGGATTGTCATCAATGTCGAGCCGCACGGCCCCTATACGAACGACGGCGAGTTCATGGTCAAGCTGTTCAAGCACTTCGATTCCGAGTGGCTGCGGTGCAATTTCGACACGGGGAATTCGTTCATTGCGGGACACGAGCCGCTCGAATACCTGCAGACCTTGCGCGCCTACGTGTCGCACTGCCACATCAAGGACGTGAGTGAAGGGTTGGCGGCCGCGGCGCGCGGGGAAGAAACCGGCATCGCGTGCAGCGAGGTCCCAATCGGCGGCGGCGTGAACGCGGACAACATCAAGAAATGTCTCGCCTTCTTGAAGGAGACCAAGTGGGACGGCGTGGTCTCGCTCGAATGCTACGGCGCGGACGAGAATATCCACAAGAGCGTGCAGTTCCTGCGGCCGCTTGTGTGAGTCGAGAAAGTACGGTATTGCGCGCCCCTTCACCAACTGGCGCCAATATGGAGAGTTGTCGAAAAGCCCCCCGACGATTGCGCTTCTTCTCCCGTTGGGTGTAAGGGCATCGTGATCGCGGAGGGCGACCCCTGTATCGTATCGCGGCGCTTTCGGGCGCCCGTTTCGAAGCGCTGTCTCACCGGCGATTCCCGCAAAATGGCCTCTTGGCAAGTCCATTCGCGGTCTCTTGACACATCCGGCATGCGGCTCTATGATCGTTGAAGTGAATGGGGCTCCATTGACCATGGGAAATCCACAAAGGGCGGATTTCGGCCCAAACGCATGGGGGTGCTGAAGCCATGCTTCGGCGTTTCGTCGGCCAGGCCAATCACACCGGCGCGATCTTGATTCGCGGTCGTCATCGCAAACAATCCTTGCCGGCTGCCGGATTGCGGCATGCGTGCACGAATTCACCGATATCAACCAGGCGCGGGTCCTGAGCATTGCGATCAGAGAGGGGATCTGCCATGTTACATAAGACCGATCGCCGGACGTTCGTGAAGAGTGCGCTTGCGGCGCCTGCTGCCATGGCGCTGTCGATGCAGGCCAGTGGACAGGACCCGGCCGCGCCGGCCCCGCAGCAGGCAGCACCCATTGCCGCGCTTCCCCAGGGCAAAATCGGGAACTTGCAGGTCAGCCGCCTCCTGCTTGGGGGAAACCTGTTGACCCACTTCACGCACAGCCGCGACTTGAAATATGTCTACAATCTCGCCGCGCATTACAATACGGACGATAAGATCATCGAGACGATGGCGGTCGCGGAACAGAACGGGATCAATACCCTCGTCATCCATACGGTGCCTCACGTGCTCGACACCCTGCGGAAGTACCGTGTCGAGATGGGCGGAAAGATCCAGTGGATCATCTGTCCGACGGCGCCGGTGGGCAACGACCTGAGCGAATATGCCAGGCAGGTCGAGGCACTGGTGAAGGACGGTTGCGAGGCGGTCTACCTGTGGGGGGTCCACTCGGATAAGCTCGTCGCGGAAGGCCGCGGCGAGGTGCTCGCCAGGCTGGTCGCCCTCGTGAAGGAGCACGGCATTCCGTCCGGCGTTGGCGCTCACGATTCAAATGTGATCATGTACTGCGAGAAGAATAGCGTGGGTGCGGATTTCTACATCAAGACGCTCCACCATCACAAATATCCGACCGCCCCCAAGCCCCACGAACTCACGGCGGCATATGCCGAGATCCCCGGCTACTGGTGCCGGGACCCGCAGGAACTCTCCGAGTTCATGGCGACGGTCGAGAAGCCGTGGATCGCGTTCAAGGTCATGGCGGCGGGCGCCATCGAACCCGCGAGCGCCTTCCAATATGCCTTCAAGAATGGCGCGGACCATGTCCTTGCGGGCATGTTTGATTACGAAATTGCAGAGGACGCCAAGGTCGCGTGCGACATCCTCTCC
>Ga0123335_1006889_pt1 | contig 12982 bp, 11 predicted proteins | sample BiotimSIPDNA_2_FD_89707 | JGI IMG/M metagenome (GOLD analysis project Ga0123335, IMG submission 89707) | Anaerobic biogas reactor microbial communites from Washington, USA - Biogas_R2 time_0 SIP DNA | ecosystem: Engineered > Bioreactor > Anaerobic > Unclassified | place: Washington, USA... | reverse complement strand
ATGTCAAACGCGGATTAAGGGATATTCCGGCCGATCGGGGGAGCGTACATCACGCTCCCCCGTCCCTGCAAGTCAAACCCTGCGGAGCATATTCCCCCGTCAGCACGGGCGGACTCTGATATAAGGAGCTTCGCGCACCGCAATACGTCGCGATATCCGCGAAAATAACTTAAAAGAGGTATAACAAAATGCCGCAGGATTTTCTGGGACGGATCCTCTTCATATTGGATAATTATCTGCCGTCTCTTCTGCGAGGTGCGGGAACGACGATCCTCGTTGCTCTGGTCGGCACCTTTTTCGGCTGTATAATCGGGTTTATAATAGGCATCATCCAGACCATCCCGCTTGAGAAAAACGACAGTTTGCCCAAGAAAGCCGTTTTAAGGGCTCTGCGTCTGGTTTTATACTGCTATGTAGAGGTTTTCCGCGGAACTCCGATGCTGGTTCAGGCCATGTTCATATACTACGGCTCTATGGAGCTGTTCGGCATCGACATGTCGATGTGGTTCGCGGCCTTTTTCATTGTTTCAATCAACACCGGCGCGTATATGGCCGAAACGGTTCGCGGCGGCATTCTTTCAATAGACGTGGGGCAGACCGAAGGAGCCAAAGCGATAGGTATGAACCATGTCCAGACCATGGTAAACGTTATACTCCCGCAGGCGCTTCGCAACATACTCCCCCAGATCGGCAACAACCTCATAATAAATATCAAGGACACCTGCGTTCTTGCGGGCATAGGCACGGTGGAGCTGTTTTTCGCCTCGAAATCGGTGGCAGGTTCGTACTACTGGTATTTCCAGACCTATACGATCACTATGGCAATGTACCTTGTGATGACGCTTTTCTTCTCACGCCTGCTGCGATGGTTTGAAAAGAAAATGGACGGCGACGAAAGCTACAGCCTCGCGCACACCGATACTCTCGAGCAGACCAGCGGTCTGTATAAGTTCAGAGGCAAGAACAGGAAGGAGCGCAGATGAACGACGAGAAAATTCTTGAGGTAAGGCACCTGAGCAAAAAATTCGGTGAAAACACCGTTTTGATCGATATCGACTTTTCCGTGCATACCGGCAGCGTTATTTGCATAATAGGCGCTTCCGGCTCCGGAAAGTCCACTCTCCTGCGGTGCATAAATCTGCTTGAGACTCCCACATCGGGAGAGGTGCTCTTTCACGGTACCGATATCACAAAACCCGGCACGAACATACCCGCCTACCGGGCGAAGGTGGGAATGGTTTTCCAGAATTTTAACCTCTTTAACAATATGACGGCGCTGAAAAACTGCATGATCGGAACCCGCAGAGTGCTCGGACTGAGCAGCGAGGAATCGCACGAGAGGGCTTTGTTTTACCTCAATAAGGTCGGCATGTCGCCGTTTATCAACGCGAAGCCGCGTCAGCTTTCCGGCGGGCAAAAGCAGCGCGTGGCCATTGCCCGCGCGCTTGCGATGGAACCGGAGGTTCTTTTGTTCGACGAGCCCACCTCGGCGCTTGACCCGCAGATGGTCGGGGAGGTTTTAAGCGTTATGCGCACTCTGGCCGAAGAGGGGCTTACCATGCTCATCGTCACCCACGAGATGGCATTTGCCAGGGATGTGTCAAGCCGCGTTGTATATATGAACGAAGGCGTCATCTGCGAGGAAGGTACGCCCGAGCAGATACTGGTTAACCCGCAAAAACAGGAAACAAGAGATTTTCTCTCCCGCTTCATGAACGGATAACATTCCGCCTTTACCGTTAAGTCGGTCAGCGGGCCGATCCCCGGCTCGTCAGGCTCCAGCGGAACAAGGTTTAATCTCATTGGGTTACCGGCGACACGCCGGTAACCTTTTGTGTTTTCTGCTCCTTACCGCACCGCCCATTCCTCAATGCCCGGTTTCGCCGAGATACCATTCAGGTACGGCGCTCGCCATACCTTTAAACCATCCGAGCACATCCTGCGACTGGTTTATCATGGTGTCGATCTCCGCCTGTCCGAACGGTATGGCCCAATAAACCGACGAGAGCGTATTGCCCGAAATGTAAAACGCGAGCAGCCGGAAAAACTCAGCCGGCGGCTTACCCTCGAAATAGCCGTTTATTTGTCCGGTAGCAAAATACGGACTGACCGCGGCACTCCAGACGATCCTGTTAAATTCCTCCCACGGGTCGCCGAAGTCGGTGCGGTTAAAGTCTATGATACTCAGACCGCCGCGCTGCGATATAATCATGTTGCCCACGTGATAATCCCCGTGCTGACGGCACTGCGGTCTTCCCTCGAGCAGACCGCGGTTTTTTTCTATGTAGCCGATTATCTTTTCGTCACCGGAAAAACGTATGCCGCATTCGCGGTATTTCTTTATCTTCAGGTCGGTTTTCCTGTTAAACCGGGCTGACCATTCCTCCCCGGCGTCCGGAGCCGGCAGGTTGTGAATGAGCCGAAGCAGTTGACCCGCCCTCACTCCGAGCGCGTATTGTTCATCCGTACTCACACTCCGAAGCGCCGTTTCGGCCTCCTCCCCGTCGCACCATGTTAAAAGCAGATATACGCTTTTTCCGTCCTCGCACACTCCGAATTCCAGCGGCTCGGACATGGGTACGCCGAGCTCGGCCACGCGCTCCATCAACTCATATTCCGCTGTCTTTTTCTCATATTGCGAAATATCCGAAACACGCAGCAATAACCTGCTCCCGTCCCCGGTGTCGACCCGATACTTCCTGTCCTCGGACCAGCCCTTCTCAATCGGCTTTATCGACTTAAATGACTCTCTGGTGAATATATCCTCCACCGAATATCCCCCCGATCATTAATTTTACCGTCCGAGCATCGGATCATACTGCACCCCGGCATAATAAACCAACCCAAAAACCGTGTGTGCATGCTATAATGATTATATTAGCAATAAACCTATACGAAAAGGGGGTAAACGGTTTGAAACGAATTCTTACACCTCGGTCGCTGTCCGCGGCTCTGGCATTGACTATCTTATTGAGCTTTGCCTGTGTCAAAGCCTCTGCGTACAGCGAGGGGGCAAATGACACGACATCTTCAGAGCTTTGGAACAAGGATGGCGTGAATTACTGTCTGGATACCGGCCTCATGGCGGGAACCGACAAGGGTATTGAGCCGTACGCCGCCGCCACCCGGGCTATGGCGGTTACGATGATATACCGAATGGAAGGGCAGCCGCCCATGGGCGGCGGAAAAAGCGGAACCTTTTCCGATGTGCCCGAATACGCCTGGTACACCGATGCCGTCGAATGGGCGGCGGCTTTCGGTATCGCTGCCGGATACGGCGACGGCAGTTTCGGCCCCGGCGACGAGCTGTCCCGCGAGCAACTCGCGGCTATGCTTTACCGATATGCGCTTTACAAGGGCCGGGACGTAAGCATTGGCGAAGATACGAACATACTCTCATACGATGACGCCTTCGATATCGGCGAGTACGCGATTTCCGCCATACAGTGGGCTGTAGGCAGCGGTATAATCACAGGCCGCACGGAAAGCACGATCAATCCGCTCGACGGTGCGTCGCGCACGGAACTCGCGCTGATTCTCATGAGGTATGACGCGACGCTGGTAACCGGTGCTTTCGCGGATGTTGCTTCGATAGAAATTACTTCCGCCGACGTGTCCGAGACGCTGAGCGCGGAGGCCGCGCGGCAGCTTTTTAAAGCGCTGGAGACCTGTACCCACAGCGTCAGGGCATATCCCGAGCACATGGCAGCGCAGACAAGCGATCCCATGTATACGATTACCGTAACCTATACCGGTGGAAATACCGACACGGTGTTTTCCACGGAGACCGGCCTTTTCTATTACCGCTTCCTCGATACACTCGGGAATCAGGGCGACCGGGGTTATGTGTATACCTCCGACCCGGCGATATACGATATAATCACCTCCCGCTGATACCCCGTATTTGATGGATAACCGTATAATAAGCTCCTGTAAAATAATCGCCGTATCTTTTAGGTCAGATGCGGCGATTATTTACTTCAGGCAGCACTCAGTCGGCGCTTACCGTTACGGGTGCTTGCTGCGATTCCTTCGCGCTGCCGATAACGGCCCAGGCGATAAGGGCGGCTATGATCGAAAGCGGAAGCGCTATGACGATCGCGTCCACCATCGCGAGCGTGTGGAGCGGGGTATCCTTAACAACGGAGTCGATACCGAAGAGCAGTCTGCATATCCGGAGGCTGCCGGACGTCTTTTCCTGAACAAAGAACAGCCAGAAAAGGCTTACGGCGGAGCCCGCTATCATGCTTACATGCGCTGCGCCCCGGGGAAATTTCTTAATATAGAGCGCGGCGATATATGTCGGCAGAAACGTCGCCGCGCATAGTCCGTAAAACATGGAAGTGCCGATGGCTATGATCGCCATGCTCACATCCAGCTTGCCGGACAGCCATGTCAAAACCACGCTGATTACAAGACCTATAAGCATGGCGATGCGCGTGAGCCTGATCGTATCACTCCTGAGTCTTAAAGACTGCTTGAGAAAATCGCGTCCGAGGGCCGTGCCCATTGTATGCGTCAGCGCGTTTAAAGTTGAAATGGCGGCCGCCATGAGCACGACGAGGAAAATGCCGCCGAACCACTCGGGCAGGAAGGCTTTTATATAGGCCGGTATAATGCTGTCGTTAGCACCTGCGGCCTTTATGGCGATCCGGCCGGTCTCGTTATAAAACGCGACATTTGAGAGCGCACCGACCGTAAAGGCCACACCCGTCATGAACAGTATGAAAATTCCGCCGGAGAGCACCGCTCGGTTTAGCTCCCTGCCGCTTTTTACAGTCATGAACTTCACCGAAAGCTGGGGCTGCGCCAGCACGCCGATGCCGACACCCGCGACCAGCGTAGTGATGACGTTCCACCATAGCGGCGACCCCGACCTCGGCATATCGGTCCAGCCCACGAAGCCGGCTTTAACGAGACCTTCCGTCTGCTCGGCGACGCCGGGCTGCCGCGGAAGCAGGGCCAGTGCCTCATGCGCGTGTGTAACTCCGCCGAGTATCGAATAGGTATAGATTATCAGAAACGCCATTCCGGCGAACATTAAAGTGCCCTGAAACGCGTCGGCGTACATTATGCCTTTAAGACCGCCCATAATTACAAAGACACCCGCCAGCACCCCGAGCACGATGAGCACGACATTGAAGCTTACGCCGGTATACTTGGCTATATAATCCACTATGCCCTTCAGGACGGAGGAGGCGTATACGGGCATGAACAGAAATATCAGTATACCCGAGTAGCCCTGCATCAGCTTTGAGTTAAAACGGCGGGCGAAAAACTCCGGCATAGTGTTCGTACCGAGCCTGTGGCCGATTTCCCTCGTTTTCTTCCCGAATAATACGAAGGCGATGAAAACACCGGCTATGATATTAAACACCGTAAGCCACAGCAGTCCCATCCCGTACTGCCCCGCAGCTCCGCCGAAGCCCACTATCGCGGAGGTGCTTATAAAGGTGGCCCCGTAGGACAAGGCCATTACTATCGGATGTATCTCTTTACCGGCCAGAAGGTAATCGCTGGTGCTTTTGGTCTTTTTATAGCCGGTGTATGAGATAAACGCCATTATCAGGACATACAGGGCAAGGCTTATGATTATATACGTCATCTCTTCTTGCCTCCCTCATTGCCGCCGTTGTCTTTGTTCCAGTTTATTATGCCGTAGATAACACACAGGATCGCGCCCCCCAAAGAGAGCAGATAAGCGATCCATACCGCCGGATCCGGTATTCCCAACATGGTTTGAAGCCTTCCTTTCGTTTTCTCGATTTCGCGATGCTGACAGGAGCCGCTGATTCGCGGTTCCCGGGCGGCGGGAAATAAAAAAGCCCTTCATCCCTATAGCTAGGGACGAAAGGCCAAATCGCTCTCCGCGTTACCACCCTGATTCGCGTATAATAATACGCGCTCTCAACTTCGGATACGGTAAACCATATCCTATCCTTTTAACGGCGGAATCCCGCGCCCCTCTACTCCGGCTGCTTATGTTCAAAGGGCGAGCTCGGAAGGGAACTTCCGCGGTTATCTCCCGAAGTCTGCTTTCAGTCTATGACAGACAATCCCTGGCAGGACAAACGCCGCGTACTTTCCTTCTTCAACGCTTTAACATATTAAATTATTGATTGGTTCTATTATATGCATAAGATGCGCCTGTTGTCAATATGTTTGCGGGATGCCCGCCTGCACCGGACCGCGGTACGGACGCAAAAAGACAAAACCCCGGGAGCTTTGCCTTCTTTGGCGGCAGTATTCATTAAAAAAAGATCGTAACGAATTTAATCGAATACAGGTCGCATACCGTCAGATCGTCTGTTTCTACCGGCTGCAAAATAATGTAGTTTGCTCCGACCTGCCTGAGGGTTCCGTTAATGTCCATGAGCGGCCCCGTAGTTCCTACAAGAAACTGTACGCGCATCCTGTGCCCTATATAGGTCGTAAGCAGTCCCGCCAGATAATTTACGGACTCAAGTGTGGTCGGGGTCATGTCGGCCGGCGGCATTATTGTTGTACCGGCCGTATCGGCAGGCGCTGCCGGCATTTGCGTCCGGCCGTTTGCGGGCATAGGCCGAGCCGGCTGCGTTCTTTCCTGCCGGCACTTCAAAAGTCTAGCGCAGAAGTCATCGGTCGTATTCAGTATATTATTACCATTCATTTTCAGATCCCCTAATTAAGTTAAAGCGTACAGAGACGTGGGCACAAAAAAGCAATGCTGCGCAATCCGGTTAAACTGAACGCCCGTCCTGTTATACGGAAAATACTCGGGGCAGACGATAGAAAACGGGTTCATATACCAAAGCGTTTCTATTACGCCCGAATGCACATTGCCGCCAAGCGCCCAGTCGGCAACATCAAAATGTATCTGTTCCGGGTGTGTATTCCAGATGTTTTGCGGATTCGGAACACCGCCGATCTGTGTCATAAAGCAGGTAAACTGCCTGGGCTGCTCCAAAATCCTGCGCAGATCGCCCTGACCGATCTTCAGATACTCGCCGTACGCCACATGCACCCTGTTCATTATGGTCGTCGCCACAGCCTTCATACCGTCGAGCCCTTCCCCTCCGGCCTCGCATTTTATCATTCGGGCAAACAATTCTCTCGTCGACATCGGCATAACAATTTCCCCCACTGTATGGCATCCTCAAGCGTTCATTAACAATATATTCGAAGGCAGCGCCGCGTGATACAGCGCATCTTTCAACCGACGCGCCCCTGTGCTATAATACCGCTGTGTCGGAAAATCTTATATGGAGGAACTGCAATGAAAACGCTTATTATAAACGGCTCGCCCAGGAAAAACGGATTTACCGCTGCGCTCACGGGCAGACTCAGAGAACTGCTTGACGGTGATGTCGACATTGTGGAGACCTACAGAGCGAAAGTATCTCCCTGCATGGACTGTCGATACTGTTGGACTCACCCGAATTGCGTTCTTCAGGACGCCATGCAGGATATCTACACCAAAATAGAAGCGGCGGATAATATCGTCATTGCTTCGCCGATTAATTTCGCCGAATTGACGGGTTCTCTTCTTAGCTGGGCAAGCAGGCTTCAGCTTTACTGGGTAGCAAAATACATCCGTAACGAGGACCTGTGGAGCGGCAAAAACAAATACGGCGCGGTAATACTTGTCGACGGCGGCGGCGGCCTCAAAGACATTGCGCTCGGAACGGCGAAACGGCTGCTGCGCGAAATGGGTGCGAAATTTAAGGATTTCGTCTACTTTTCGGGCACCGATGAAAACGACCCGCTCAGTGACGAAACCACATTAAACGGCCTTGATAATATCGCCGCTGTTTTAAACAGCGCGGTTCGTTAGCTTCCGGCCGGGTTTACAAGGATATTTTTCCGTCTGCCGAATAATTTACTGACTGTATTGACAAAAACAGTACATGCGTTTAATATCTAATACCGTTAGGCAATATTTCTATTATACTGGCTGCGGGGGGCGTTCAGATGAATTTCGAGGAGCTTGCCAGACCGGTCCTGATGGAAATTATTTGCCGTCCGTATAAGGACAGGCAGAGAAAATCCGATGAAATTTCACGCGGTGAAGCGAAAATGATCGGGTACCTTTTTACCGTCGGAGACGGAGTTACCGCCGGTGAGCTGAGCGAAAAGCTGGATATCAGCACCGCGCGGGTCGCGATGATACTTAATAATCTTGAGAAAAAAGGCCTGGTACATCGGGATGAAGACACACAGGACAGGCGCAGAGTCGTCGTGTTTCTCACACCCTCCGGCAAGGCGAAAGGCGCGGACGACTTCGAAAGTATACTGCGGTATATGACGGAGCTTTTAACAAGACTCGGAGAACGCGACGCTGTGGAATATATAAGGCTGACAAGGAGAGTCAACGAGATTTCGGAGCAAATCAGCCGCGGCGGATAATCTCCCGCCCGGCGGGAGCGGTGCCGGGCTTGTTCGCGGCGCCGGATATCGGCATATGACTAAACGTTAAAAAACCGGACGGAGACTGAATCGCATGAAAATAGTCAAATATCTAAAAAATCACATTGCAGCGGTATTCATAATATTTTGTCTGCTGATAGTACAGGCCTTCTGCGAGCTTTCGCTGCCGGCTTATACGAGCGACATCGTCGACGTAGGCATACAAAACGGCGGTATCGAATACGCGGCTCCGGCAAAAATAAGGCAGGAAACGCTCTTAAACCTCGAACTGTTTATGACAGACGATGACGCCGCCTACATTAAAGAGGCCTACGTCCCCGACGGCGGAGGTATCCTTTCCCTGCGCGACGGTGAAGATCCGGCGGCCCTCGACGCGCGGCTGAGCCTGCCGATGGCCATGCTGGCTAAGATCGAATCCGGCGGAGAGTACGACATCGGTCTGATCAAAGCCGCGCTCGAAAACGGCCAAATGACAAAAGAGCAGCTTATTGACCGGGCCGGACTGGCGATGGGGGGCATGGGCTCATTGTCGGACAGTCTTGTCAGGTCCGCAGCCATAGCGTTCATCCAAAAAGAGTACGAGGCCCTTTCTGTGGATTTAAACCAAATGCGCCTTGATTACCTTTGGAAAATCGGCGCGAAAATGATAGGGCTGACGGTTCTTATGATGGCGGCGGCAATAATGTCGGGCTTTATCGGAAGTAAAATTTCCGCCTCGATAGGCCGCGACCTGCGGGAGACCGTTTTCTCCAGGGTCCTTTCCTTCTCCTCCGCGGAAATCGACAAATTTTCCACCGCTTCGCTGATAACAAGATCTACCAACGACATACAGCAGGTGCAGATGGTTACCGTAATGATGCTGCGCGTAGTGCTTTACGCCCCTATCATGGGAATCGGCGGCATTATTAAGGTATCCGCCACCAGAACCGGAATGGGATGGATAGTCGGCGCGGGCATAGGCGCGCTTATGCTTCTTATAGGTGTGCTGATAACCGTTGCAATGCCTAAATTCAAGAAGATGCAGGCCCTTATAGATAAGCTCAACCTGGTCAGCCGGGAGATTCTTACGGGGCTTCCCGTAATACGTGCCTTCAACCGCGAGGCATTTGAGGAAGCACGCTTTCAATCGGCGAATAACGACCTCATGAAAACTCAGCTTTTTACCAACCGGACCATGGCCTTCATGATGCCCACAATGATGCTCATAATGCAGGGCATCACCATACTGATAGAATGGTTCGGAGCCAAGGGCGTAGACGCCGGTACCCTGCAGGTCGGGGACATGATCGCCTTTATCACATACACGCTTCAAATCGTAATGTCCTTCATGATGATCACAATGATATCGATATTCCTGCCCAGAGCGATCGTTGCCGCGGGAAGGATCGACGAGGTCGTTAACACAAGGTCGAGCATCGAGGACAAGGAAAAAACACTTGATGAAAAGCTCGGGGAAGTCAAAGGTCTCGTTGAGTTCAGGGACGTTACCTTCAGATATCCCGACACGGAAACCGATCTGCTCAACCACATCAGCTTTTCCGCGGAGCCCGGCAAAACCACGGCGGTTATCGGCTCCACCGGCTGCGGGAAGTCTACGCTCATTAACCTCATCCCGCGCTTTTACGACGTGACCGGCGGACAGATAACCATCGACGGCATAGATATACGCGATCTGAGCCAGCGGCGGCTTCGGGAGCTTCTGGGATACACAGAGCAAAACGGCGTGTTGTTTTCCGGCACCATTGAGAGCAATATAAAGTTCGGCGGTTCGGACATATCGGATGAAATTATGCGGGAAGCCTCCGAAATCGCGCAGGCAGCAGGCTTTATATACGAAAAGCAGGACGGCTATCTGAGCCCGATCTCGCAAGGCGGCACAAACGTGTCCGGAGGGCAAAAGCAGCGGCTTTCGATAGCGCGCGCCATCGCCAAGAGCCCGAAAATCTATATCTTCGACGACAGTTTCTCCGCGCTCGACTACAAAACAGACCTTACTCTGCGCCGGGCACTCAGGGAAAAGATAAACGACGCGACGGTTATAATCGTTGCCCAGCGAATTTCCACCATACTCCACGCCGACAAGATCGTTGTCCTAAACGAGGGTAAAATCGAAGGCGTCGGCACTCATGCCGAGCTGCTTAAGACCTGCGTTACCTATCAGGAAATAGCGCGCAGCCAGCTTAGCTCGGAAGAACTCGGGGAGGAGGCATAATCATGGCCATTGAAAACAGGACAGCGCGGGAAACGGGCGGCCAGGGCAGATCGGGCGGTATGCGCGGCCCCGGAGGCAGATTCGCGGGCGGAGAAAAGCCCAAGGATTTTAAGGGGACCGTTAAGAAACTGGCATCCTATATAGGCAGGTTTAAGATACCTGTTTTGATAGTCCTGATATTCGCGGTAGGCAGCACGATCTTCAATGTCATCGGCCCCAAAATTCTTTCAAAAGCTACCACAGAGCTGTTTTCAGGCCTGATGGCCAAGATATCAGGCACAGGCGCGATCAACTTTGAGAAAATAGGCCGGATACTGCTCACCGTTCTTGTGATATACGCCGTAAGCGCTCTGTGCGGCTTCATTCAGCACTGGATCATGTCCGGGGTTACACAGAAGATCGCTTATCGTATGCGTAAGGAGATATCTGAAAAGATCGGGCGCATGCCTATGAAGTACTTTGAGAGCAAAACAGTAGGCGAGGTGCTCTCCCGGATCACCAACGACGTCGACACGCTCGGACACGGCATGAATCAGAGCATAACCCAGCTCATCACCAGCATAACCACAATAGTGGGCGTCCTTTATATGATGCTCAGCATAAGCCTTCTTATGACTCTCATCGCGCTCATTATTCTCCCGGTCTCCGCAGCGCTGGTGATGACGCTTGTAAAGATAAGCCAGAAGCATTTCAAAGCTCAGCAAAAGCAGCTCGGCGAAATAAACGGCCAGGTCGAGGAAGTATACTCGGGTCATAACGTAATTAAGGCCTTCAATCGCGAAGCGGCCTCCCTGGACGAGTTTAAGGTCACCAACAACAAGCTTTTCGGCTCCGCCTGGAAGAGCCAGTTCATTTCCGGAATGATGATGCCCGCTATGACCTTTGTGGGAAATCTGGGATACGTTTCGGTAGCGATTTCGGGCAGTATACTTGCCGCCCGCGGAACCATAACCGTAGGAGATATCCAGGCATTCATAGGCTATATCAGGAATTTTACCAACCCGATAACCCAGCTTGCCCAGGTTTCCAACATGATGCAGTCAATGGCAGCCGCGGCGGAGCGTGTATTCGAATTCCTTTCCGAGGAAGAAGAGATTCCGGATAATGAGTCCGCAGTATCGGCCGACAATATAAAAGGCGATATAGAGTTCCGCCACGTCCGTTTCGGCTATGATCCCGACGTAACCGTAATCAACGACTGGAGCTGCCATATCAAACAAGGGCAGACTGTCGCGATCGTCGGGCCGACAGGGGCGGGCAAGACGACCATCGTCAAGCTTCTGATGCGCTTTTACGATGTCAGCGAAGGCGAAATACTCGTTGACGGATATAATATAAAAGATTACCGCCGCGGTGACCTAAGGCGCAGCTTCGGAATGGTACTTCAGGACACCTGGCTTTTCAAGGGTACTATTATGGAAAACCTGCGCTACGGAAAGCTTGACGCAACGGATGAGGAAGTCTACGCGGCCGCGAGAGCCGCCCACGCGGACCAGTTCATCCGCACGCTGCCCGGCGGATACGACATGGAGCTCAACGAGGACGCCACCAATGTGTCTCAGGGCCAAAGGCAGCTGCTGACGATCGCCAGAGCGTTTATAGTAAACAGTCCCGTTTTAATCCTCGATGAAGCGACAAGCTCCGTCGATACCCGCACGGAGCATCTCATTCAGGACGCGATGAAGCGACTTATGAACGGCAGAACCTGCTTTGTAATAGCGCACAGGCTGTCCACAATAAAGGAAGCCGATCTTATTCTGGTAATGAGCGAGGGAGACATCGTCGAGCAGGGCACGCACAAAGAACTGCTGAAGAATAACGGTTTTTATGCGGGCATCTATAACAGTCAATTCGAGGACGCGGCTTCATAAAGCCGCCCTCCGCGAAAGTGCCGCGAAAGAATGTCATACCGATATGCGATTAATCGTCAGATAAAGTCCGTTGACTGTCGGTGAGGCTTTTGGGGATTTACGCTGAACGCACTGTCTCCCTGTAAACGCTCTAAATGCAGGCGCTGTTTTTTGCTGAAAAAATTTTTTTCCTGCGGAGGCGGACGCACACGCATTATGCACACCCACACACGCGGGCACAATGTACGCACGATACACCCGCACAATGCACCTGCATATGACACCCGCACATGACACACGCACATGACACCCGTGATGTGTAAGCGCGAGAGGGCGGCCGGGAGACGGCAGAGGGACAGTGTCCACATTAACGAGTGCGGGGGAGCTTTTTGTTGTCATGATCAAGTCTCCTTCCAGGCGTTTTTTGGGTACGCGCCGCGGGAACCTCCGATTCGGAGCTTCTTTTTCGCTTTTTATGCGATTATGCAATATCTTCATGAAGATGCAAACGTTT
>Ga0123335_1006888_pt1 | contig 12982 bp, 4 predicted proteins | sample BiotimSIPDNA_2_FD_89707 | JGI IMG/M metagenome (GOLD analysis project Ga0123335, IMG submission 89707) | Anaerobic biogas reactor microbial communites from Washington, USA - Biogas_R2 time_0 SIP DNA | ecosystem: Engineered > Bioreactor > Anaerobic > Unclassified | place: Washington, USA... | reverse complement strand
TGCTCGAGCTTGCTCGGAGCAACCTCGGCCGGGGCCGCGGTACGATCCGCAGGCGCGGCTTCCCAAACCATCAGAGTGACGGGGGCGCTGGCAATGCCATTCGAAGGCTCAATGTCAACGTAGTAGTCGCCAGCCGGAATGCCGGTCAGGACGATAGTCGACAAAGGCCAGTAACTCGCGCAGCCGTCATCGTTAGACCAGGTGCTCTGGCAGCACTCGGTGCCGATGTGCATGTACGTATCCCAGGCGGGGCTGGAAGCGCACAGGTCAAAGCGCCAGTCGCCGTCGGTCGGGACGGTCACCTTCACGATGATGTCCTGGCCGGCGCGCAGGGCGCAGTCGTCGCCTGCGCCGACCGTGGTGCCGCTCCAAATGCCCGGAGCTATCAACTGAACGTCCTCGCACGGGGTGCACGGCGGGTTCAAGGCCTCGCACAGGACGCCGACAGCAAATCGGCTGGCATTGCACTGGAGCTCGTTCACGTCATCCACGCACTCGCCGGTCTCGTCATCGCAGCAAGCGCCGTTGCCACACGCGGGGGACAGCTCGTCGCATTTGCCGCCCTGATCGTGGCGCATGTGCTGCCCGATGCAGTCGGCTGGCATCACGCCATCCGTGCAAGCAAAGCTCAAGTCGTCGCAGCAGGCGCCGGGTGCCGGCTCCGGCGGACCGGAGATCGTCAGCGTGTAGTTGCCGCAGCCGTTAGACCCTTCGAGGTGGATGTAGTACACACCAGGTTCAAAGTGGGTCGACAGGTATCCGGCCATGCCGCACTCCGGCGAGTCGTCCTGCGACCAGTAGGCGGTGCAGCAGTCGTTCCCGAAGAACCAGAACGAGTCAAAGCTCGTGCCGCACAGGCTGAACGTCCAGGTGCCCGGCCAACCGATCTCGACCGCGATGATCGCGTCCTCAGTAGGCCGCAGCGCGCAGTCGTCGCCCATGCCGCAGGTGGTACCGGTCAGGACCAGAGGCGGATCGCCTTGCGGATAGACCCAGAGGTCGTAACACAGGCAGGGGTTCGGATCGCACGGCGCGCCGTCGCCCTGGTATTCGCCGGCGCACTCGGAGGGCCGCTCATAGGAGCACTCCTGGCCGTAGCAGCACGCACCACGGATTTCGCCGCACGGCGGGTTCAGCTGGTCGCACGTGCGGGACGCCTTGAACCGCAAAGCGCACTCCGTCGCCAAGACATCGTCCGTGCAGGTGCCGGCGGCTTCGTCGCAGCAAGCGCCTGGCACGTCGTCGCACTTGATGCCGAATTCGCCGATTGCGAAGGGAACGCCGCTGGTGCAGGTCACCGTGACCATCTTAACCGGGTTGCCGCACACGCCAATGTACGCCGCGCCGGCCGAACCGTGAGCGGTGAACTCTTCGCACACGAACCAACCGTTGACCGTCACCTGGAAGGTGTGCAGCGCCAGCGGATTCGGCTCAACGTAGAAGTACACCGCCGAGGTGCCAACCGGCATGGTCAGGGTGATGCTGGTCGCGCCATTCGTGTAGTACACGTCGCCGGTGTAGCCGTGGCTCCAGCTCGTCCAGCCCTCATTGATGCGGCGGTGGTTGACTGCTCGACTGAACAGAATGCCCGTGTCCGGAATCGGGCAAGGCGCCGGCAAGTCGATGATGTCGCTGTACAGCGCCCGGTTATCGGTCGGGAACGGAGTCATCGGCAGGCCGCACAGGTCAGTCGGCGGAGCAGCAGTGCCGGGACCAGCATCGCAGGAGAGCTGTTCCTCACCGCACGGCGGGTCGAAGGCTTCCGCGTAGCAATTCGTGCCCTGGTACTGGTAGCAGTTGCGCCACGCCTGGAAGTCAACCAGCGTGATGCAGCCGTCGCCGTCCAGATCAGCCGCGGCGATGAAGCCCGACTGCCCGGTGCACTTGCCGAAGGCATCCAGGAACGCGTTGTAGTCGGTCATGTCGACCACGCCGTTCTCGTCCAGGTCACCGCACAGGACGAACGCGCCGGGGATGAAGCGGCCGGCGCAGTTCGCGCGGAACGCGAAGTGCGGGTCAACCATGTAACCCGGCTCCGGGAAGTCGCAGCAGCAACCCGGATCGCCGCAAGCCGGCTCGAGTTCGTCGCATAGCACGCGCGAGTGGGCCTCACGTCCCATCTGCTTGCACACGATTGCGAGCACGTCGTCGAGGCAAGCGCCGCTGTGGATGTCGCAGCAAGCACCCGGATCGCCGCACGGCGGAACCAGATCGGCGCACGCCATGAAGGCGTTAGCCTTCCACTGCGAGCCGCGGGTGGCGCAGTCGGTGACTGAAACGTCATCGTCGCACTGGGCCGTCATAATGTTGCAGCACGCACTCGGCATATCCCAATTGCATACCACAACGTTGGCGGCCTTCGTGACCCAGTCGCCGATGCCATAATGGCCGGCGGTGAAGCCCGGCAGATACCAGACCGACGCGCTTGGGTTGCCGACGACGGAGGGGGTCGTCTGGGGCGGAGTGCCGATCGTGCCGTCGACTATGGCGTCAGGCGCGATAGTCGTGACCAAATCCAGCAAATTGCTGGCATGGGCGCCGACCACGCCGGCCGACCCGTTGTGCGGGCAACCCGTGCCGTCCTGGTTGTACACGCCCGAGCTGAAGCCGCTGCAGGCCAGGACCGGGCAGTAGGCCGGGTCGTCCATGATGCGACCCTTCAGGCAGCTATTCTGGTTGCTCTTCCTGCACCATTGTCCCAGGATCACGCGTCCGCCGGCATCGACGTAGTCGGCCAGGACGTTACCCATGCCGACCGCGTCGGCGTACGCATAGTCGACCCAGGTAATGACCGCCGCGTACTGGCGCAGGCTGTCCAGCGACGGCGTGCCAATGCGGGCGTCATAGTAGTCAACGTTGCGGTTGCCCAACAGAGCAGCCAAAGCCGCGCGGAAGTCGGCTTTGTCGCTTCGGGTCGGGGCGTACAGCACGTCACGCGCGATCCACTCGCCGCAAGGCGGATCCCAGGCATCGACCACGCAATCAGCGCCGAGAACGCCGCTGAGGAAGCGCCCGTCGCAGTTCGCACGGAGCGCCTCGACCGGCTCCTTGAGTTCGCCTTCCTCAGGCCGTTCGCAGCAGCAGCCCGGATCGCCGCACGGCGGAACCAACGTCGCGCACGTTCCAACAGAATGCCACTGCCAGCCGTTGCCGTGGTCGTGGCATTCCATCGGCCGCAGGTCGTCAACGCACTCAGCCGTGTGGATATTGCAGCATGGGCCGGGCACGTTTCTGCAGACTATTTCGTTGTACGTGAGCCGCGCCCAATCGCCCGACTGGTTCCAGCCGCCCTTGTTGCCCGGGCTGTACCAGACGTTCCAGTTGGCGTTCCAGATGGCCGCGTAGCTGTCGCCAATGTGGCCATCCCACATAGCGCCGGGCTGCAACCCGATGATTATATCCAGGGCGTTGGTTTGGAGTGTGGTGACGTCCGCGGTCGCGCACATCTCGCCGTCGCCCATGTATAAGCTTGGGCCAGCGGTCCAGCCGGCCGCGGAAGCAACCGGGCAGTAGGCCGGATCATCCATGATGCGTCCGGCCAAGTAGTTGTTGGCGGTCGGGAAGCACCACTGCCCCAGGATCACGCGGCCGCCCATGTCGACATAGTCGGCCAGGTTGTTACCCATCGCGACCTTGTCGGCCAATGCGAAGTCGACCCACACGAACACGGCCGCGTAGTTGCGCATTTCCTCGACGCTCGGGGTCGTGTACATCGCGTTGACAAATTCCACGGGCTGCCCACCCAGCAGGGTGGACAGAGTGCTGAGGAAGTTCTCATCGGCGTAGGAATTCGCCGGGCAATACAGCACGCCCGTTGGGACCCAAAGACCGCACTCCGGCGTAAACAGGTCGGCCGTGCACGGTTCACCGTCGGCCAGAGAGACGAACCGGCCCAAGCAGTTAGCGCGGAGCGACTCGACCGGATTCGTAACTACGCCTTCCTCAGGCGACTCGCAGCAGCAGCCCGGATTACCGCAACGCGGATTCATTTCGCCGCAGCCTATGCCGCTGTGGTGCTGGCCTTGGCAGTTCGCCTTCAGCACATCGTCGGCGCACTCACCGGTGTAGATGTTGCAGCAAGCGCCCGGATCGCCGCAGGGCGGGACCATTTCTTCGCAAGTGACGCCGTAATCCGCCCTCCACTGCAAGCCCATGGCAGCGCAATCCGCGATCAGCACGTCGTCCTGGCACTCAGCGTTCGTGACATTGCAGCAAGCGCCCGGAATCATCCAATCGCAGAGCACCACGTTGGCGATCTTCTTCGTCCATTCCGCAGCCCCGTTGCCGAATTGGGCGGCGGTGAAGCCGGGGACGTACCAGACGCCCGCGGTTGGCGTGCTGACGACGGAGAAGGTCTCGCCGATGGTGCCGTCGGTCAGAGCACCAGGCGCGATGCTCGAGACCACGTCCAGATACGGGGTGTCATGGTCACCGACCGCGCCGGCCGGCCCGTTGTGCGGGCACACGACGCCGTCGTTGTTATACGCGCCCGAGCCGCTGGCGGTGCTGCAGGCCAGGACCGGGCAGTAGGCCGGGTCATCCATGATGCGGCCCAAGAGGTAGTTCGGCTGGGTGCTCCGCTTGCACCACTGACCCAGGATCACGCGTCCGCCGGCATCGACGTAGTCGGCCAGGGTGTCGCCCATGCCAACCGCGTCGCCGTACCGCTGGTTGACCCAGGTGATGACCGCGGCGTAATCGAGCATGGTGGCCAGCGGCGGAGTACCAGAGGAGGAAGCATCCCAGTAATCAACATCCGACATCAGCAGAGCCGACAGGGCAGCGCGGAAGCCGGCATTGTCGGTCCAGGCCGGAGCGTACAACACGTTGTGCGGGCTCCACAGACCGCAGGGTTCGAACCAGGCCTGGGCGATGCACTCTGCCGCGACAACGCCGGCCAGGAAGCGCCCGTCGCAGTTGACGCGGAATTCCGTGTGAGGGGCGGTTACCTCGCCCGGTTCGGGGGAGTCGCAGCAGCAACCCGGATCGCCGCACGGCGGATCCATCCCCGCGCACGTCTCTCCGTAGCGGTACTGGTAGGCGGCGCCCATGGCGAAGCAATCCAGCGCCACCACGTCGTCGACGCAATGACCGTCGTAGATGTTGCAGCAGGCCGCCTCGTCACCGACGACTAGCAGCGAGTAATCCTCGACATCACCGTAGCCCGTCGTGCCGCACGGATCCGGATTCGGATTGCCGTAATCGATACGGATGCGCATCCGCGTGTAACCCGGCGTGAAGCTGGACGGAATCGTCAGCGTAAAGTTGTAGGGTCCGCCGCCACCCAAATCGCCGATCCACTCGTCGCCCTCATCCTCGAAAGTTTTGTCCCGGTTCCAGTCAACCCAGACCGAGCAGGTGTCCATCGGGTGGGGCCGGCCGTTGGTCACCGTGAGGGGGTAATCCAGGCCCGGGATCACCATCGTCCACATCGTGGTGTAATCGCCGTAGCCCTCGCAAATGCTGGGGTTGTCGATATCGCCGATCTGCACGCGGGCGATGTGCTCCATGCAGCCGCCGGACGCATCGCAGTAAGCCGGCGTGCCCGGGCAGAGGAAGGACGGATCGGAGCAGCTCTCGCCGCCGGTCCAGTTCGTGGACTCGCTCAGGAACAGGCACTCCCACTGGAGCATGTCGCCAATGCACTGCCAGGGCTCATAGCCTGGGTCAGCGATGGCGCCATAGCAGCAGGCACCTATGTATTCACCGCAGGGCGGGTCCAAGTCCTCGCACTCGAAGACGTTGACGTCCGAGCGCCCGCCGGTGGCGAGGCACTCCATAACGTCAACGTCCGTCTCGCAGTAAGCCTCCGGAACGGCCTCATAGCAGCAAGCGCGACCCACCGACCCGCACGCGCAGGCCAGGGCGAATTCGCCAATCGCAAAGTCAACGCTGCTCGAAATCGCCACCGAGCTCAGGTCCTCACCGTACACGCCGCAATACGCGGCCCCGGCCGAGCCATGGGCGTCGAACGACGCCGAGGTGCCATCATCGGCCGTAACGGTGAACGTGAACAGATCGTAGGAACTCGGCTGGACGTAGAAGTAGAACGCACAGCTCGACGTCGGCAGCGTGATCGTCATACTTTGGGCGCCAACGGTGAAGTACACATCGCCCGTGTAGCCGTGGCTCCAGCTCGACCAGCTGGAACCGGCGCGGCGGTGGCTCACCCGCCTGCTGAATTGGATCGAGCCGGGAATCGGGCACGGACTCGCGACGCTGGTCACCCAGCTAGGTGCACCCGAAGGATCAGGCCCAAAAGGGGTCATGACATACCCGCCCAGCGTATCCGGCGGGGCCGCCGACCCGACGCTGGTGTCAAAGTCGTACAGCCGGCTGGCTGCCGGCGCCACCACGATCGTCCTGGCGGGTGTCGGGGAAACAAAGCCGCCCGCGTTGGCCGGGATTAATTTCTCAGCCGCGGCGGTCACAGCGTTGGACTGTCCGGCCGTGTTCGAGCCCACCAGCGAGGCTGGCGTGGCATTGCGGCTTTGCTGCACAACGGCCCCCATGTTCCCACCGGGCGTCGCCGGCTGGAAACTGGCCACGCCTGCAACCAGGACGCTGGCCGACAGGAGTACGACTCCTGCAATACATAGCGATTTCTTGCAAACCATTCTCTTACCTCCTCATTGAACTGGATCGTTCGACACAAGACGAAAAAAAAAACCGTTGCCTCAGGTCCTATAAATCATGAGGCAATCGGGTTCTCCGTCCCGACCCGGTGTTGCTCACAAAGCAACAACAAATACGGGTTTTAAGTCGGCGGCTGGGACGCGCAAGGTGAGCGGCAGAATAGGTGGCGCCATTTGGCGGGATTACGCCCTACGGCCATCGACTTTCCCCTCAATAGCGCCAACGCACGTTCGACCACCGAGACTACCGGTCGTCGAGCTGCAACGTCACCAAAAAACGCGCATGCCTGACGCGATCGGGGTGTCGCTATGAGCAGTAGGTGGCGCTCTTCTCCTTACTCCTTCATGGGAAGTCTAACCCGCAGTTCCCGATTAGTCAACATATTTCCGACTGCGGTACTCCGAAATCTACACAACGGCAACCGCTTGTGGTATAAAGACTTACGGCTGCCTGCGCCGCGAACTCAAAACATTTCGATAGCTTTTCCGCACCCGTTCACGGTTTCCGACGCTACAGATCGGACACCTGCGCCCCCGTTTCACATGCACAGATGCTACAAAATCGCGATTCACTCCGCCGGAAATGCTCACCCAATTTGGTGAGAGGGCGCCTCGTGGCACGCGTCCTTCCAGACCACCGGCGTACTCATCGTATGCGGTCCGGCGCTTTCTACGTTCCAGGCTGGCAAGACTGATCGATCGAACCAATGAGCGGGTAGTCCCAAATGGTGCGCCTGCAGTTGCCAAGAGCCGCCGCCAGCCCTTGCCGGACGGGCCGTGATCCAGGCCTGCCAGGGCGGTACGCCCTGAAGTTGCAATGACCCGGCGATCATCCTTGCCCGCTTGCATTGCTTCATCCGCGCACACCGCAGCTTTCGGCGCCCCAGCCCTCCAACTCCCTCAGGTGACTGCGGCACGCGGCGGCGCGGTAGTGCGTACCCAGCCGCCGGCCTGCGAGTTGGGCTCGCAAGTCATCCGAGCCAGCTCGACGCGCTGCTTACGCCGGGTCCGAACAAACGTAGGCGAGCCCGATCCGCCGGCGGATCGGGGTCACTGTTCTATTACTGGGCGGCGGCATGCCCGCCCTTTTCTACGCCTCCCCGCCTGACAACCCGGGCCGCGTGAAAAGCGCCTGGCGGCGCGATACAGTACTCTGCATGTTTGACGCTCTTTCCGAGAAATTAACCGGAGTCTTGCGCAGTCTGCGTGGACGCGGGCGCATCACCGAGGACAACGTGCGCGAGGCCATGCGCGAGGTGCGCACGGCCCTGCTCGAGGCCGACGTGCACATCGAGGTGGCCCGCAAGTTCTGCGACGCGTGCCTGCAGAAGGCTCTGGGCATGCAGGTCCTCGAAACCCTGCGGCCCGAGCAGGTCATGATCAAGGTTGTGCACGATGAGCTGGTCCGCCTCATGGGCCCCATCGAAACCCGCATCCCCTTCGTCTCACAGCCGCCGACCATCATCCTCATGGCCGGCTTGCAGGGCTCCGGCAAAACCACCACCTGCGCCAAGCTCGCCCGCTACTGCTTGCAGAAGGGCAAAAAGCCCATGATGGTCGCGGCCGACCTGAAGCGGCCCGCGGCTATCGATCAGCTTGAAGTGCTGGGCACGCAGGTCGGAGTACCGGTCTACGTCGAACGCGACCACCAGAACGCCGTGAAAGTCTGCCGCAACGCGGTCATGAACTCGCGCAAGCTGGACCGCGACGTCGTCATCCTCGATACGGCCGGGCGCTTGGCCATCGACGAGGAGATGATGACCGAGGTCTCGAAAATCGCCGAGATCACCCAGCCGCACCAGATTTACCTCGTTCTTGACGCCATGACCGGCCAGGACGCGGTCAACACGGCCAAATCGTTCGATCAGCGGCTGGAGCTGGACGGCGTGATTCTCACGAAGTTCGACTCCGACACGCGCGGTGGAGCGGCCCTGTCGGTCAAGCACGTGACGGGCAAGCCGGTCAAGTTCATCGGCGTCGGCGAAAAGCTGGACGCGATCGAAGAATTCCACCCCGACCGCATCGCCAGCCGCATCCTCGGCATGGGCGACGTGCTCAGCCTGGTAGAAAAGGCCCAGCAGCAATTCGACGAGAAAGAAGCCCTGGCCCAGCAGGAGAAGATGGCCAAGGGCACAATGGGGCTGGATGACTTCCTGGTCCAGCTCGAAAAGCTGCGCAACATGGGGCCGATGAAGTCGATCCTGAAGATGATCCCGGGCGTCGGCTCGGCGCTGAACGACTTGGAACTGCCGGAAGAGGAGCTGAACCGCTTCAAGGGCGTCATTCATTCCATGACGCCGAAGGAGCGCCGCAACCCCGAGATTATCGAAGCCTCGCGCCGCCGGCGGATCGCACGCGGCGCCGGGGTACAGCCGCAGGACGTCAGCGGACTGGTCAAGCAATTCATACACATGCGGCCACTGATGAAAGCGATGGCCGGCCAGGGCATCGGCGGGCGCATGAAGATGATGTCGCAGCTTTCGCAGATGGGCATGATGGACGGGGCCATGCCGAAGCTGAAGAAGGGCACGACCAGGTACAACCCGCAGCGGGACAAGAAGCGCAAACGCCGCAGGCGGAAGTGAATTTTTGGGCTTGATTGGCCAACCGGACGAAGAGCCCGGTAACTGCGCCAGCGCGACCGAGGCGCTCCGGCGGCGGGGCTTGGCGGCAGCCCCCTTCGTCGCCTAACATTAGGAGCATGAACTGGAGGACCCTCTCAGCGTTCGTGACGCTCTTCGCGCTGCTGACGTGCCCCGTGTTCTGTCTAGGGGACATGGGTTGCGCGGACGAAGTACCGGCGGAATCGGAACACGATTCAGGACACGCTCATCACGCCTGCCTGTGCAAGGGCGCGTTTCCCACGAGCCCCTCCGCCGATCTCCAGCGTGCGATAGGTCTTTCCGCCTTCGTCCTGCCCGCCGCTTGGCCACTGATAGACCAGCCGGCCGATGTCTGTGCTCTGCTGAACGCGAGCGAGCTGCTCCACAATACACTTGCATTCGCGGCGCTTTATCCCCTATTGATTTGATGCGCTCCGACCGTTTCCTCGATTGAGGGCGCCGCGCCCTCACGGTTAATCCTGCGCACGGCCCTCGAGGCCGCCGACGCACCGTGGACGCCAAAACTACTCAGGCTGGAGGATTGAGGTTTGAAGCACCGATTGATTCGAGCTTCACTGATAACTCTTGCGGCGACTGCTTCCGGTTGCGCCACCGTCAATCCGCGCCCCGACTATGATCGAGCCGCCGAAAAAGTGGAGGCCGCCACCGGGTACTGCTTTGAGTACCGGCCGGAGAACGACGCCTGCACTCAGCAGCGGGTGTGTGAGCTGCTGGAAGGCGGCCTGACCGCCGATGAGGCGGTCCAGGTCTGCCTTCTGAACAACCGCAAGATTCAAGCTGCGCTGTACGAGATCGGCGCGGCCCGGGCCGACCTGGTCCAGGCCGGTCTGTTGTCCAACCCGAGTCTCGCTATCGCCGGCAAGTTCCCCGATTCCGGCGGTCTGACGAAGATTGAAGCGGCGGTCGTGCAGAACATCGCGGATTTGTGGCAGATACCCACTCGCAAACGCGTCGCCTGCAGCGCGCTTGAACGCGTCATTCTCCAGGTCGCCCGCGAAGCCAGCATCGCTGCCTGCGACGCTAAAGCCGCCTACTACCAAGCCAAGCAAGCCGACCGCAAATGCGAACTGGCGGCCGAAAGCATCCAGGTCGCGCGGCATGTCCTGGACCTGGCCCTGACCCGCCAAGAGGCCGGCGCGGGCAGCGAAATTGATGTGAACCTGGCGCGGGCCGAGGTACACAATGCGGAGCTGGCCTTCGCGGATGCCAAGCTCGCGGCGCTCGCGGCCCGCTCGGCTTTGGCTCGCCAGCTCTCGCTTCCCAGCGCACCGGAGGAACTGGAGCTGACCGATCCATTGCCCGAGCTGCCGCGCTGGTGCCTTGATGAAGATGCGCTGCAGCTCCTCGCGGCTGACCGGCTGGACATTCAAGCCGCCGCCAGCGCCGTCAAGGCCGCCGTGGCGCGCATCAAGGAGGAGAAACTCAAGCTCTTCCCGAATGTGGAAATCGGGCTGGCCTTCGAACGCGACGAACGCCGGGCCCCCGAAGGCCGCAACATACTCGCCGACAGCGTACTGGCCTCAATCGCCGAGCGGGCCCCTACGGTCGAGATCGCGCCTATCGAGCGTCTCTCTTCGGACACACTTATCGGCCCGAGCATCGGCCTGGAACTGCCAATCTTCAACCAGAACCAGGGTAACATCGCGCGGGCCGAATACGCGTGTCAGCAGAACCTCAAATTGCTTGATGATGTAGTCCTGGCCGCTACGCAGGACGTGCGCCTGGCCGCGGCGCAGGCCCGCGCCGCGTGGAAGGTGCTTGACTTTTATCGCGACGATGTACTCCCGCTGCGACAAACAAGCCTCGAACTGGCTCGTACGGCTTACCAGGCCGGCCGAACTCCGCTGCTCAACGTGTTGGAAACGGAGCGTGCCCTGCTGACGGCGCGCGCGGGATACGTCGATTCGCTGGGAGACTGCGCGGCGGCCCTGGTCGAACTGGAAAAAGCAGTCGGTCAGCCCCTTCAGCGAATCTTGCCGGCGGCGGGGCGAGCCGCCAATGAATTGGACATGGACGCGTCGCCGGGCACTGAAGCGGCGACTCAGAATTCAGGTGAAATGCCATGAAGACCGGTCAAATTCTCATCGGACTTATTCTCGGCGCCGCAATCGGCGCCGGCGGGGCCTGGCGCTTGATGAACCACGCCGGAGAACACGACGGCTGCGAGCATGCTACGCACGCCACAACCGAAACCCACGACGATCACGGCCACTCCGCCGGTCAACACGATCGCCACGCCCATGAGGACGGCGATTCGCACGGTCACGGCCATGAGCACGGTGAACACGACGAGGGGGGCGCCGTCGTTCTGAGCGAGAAGGCCACCCGCGAGGCGGGCATCAAAATCGTTGAAGCCGGCCCGGGCGAACTCGAAGAGACACTCACCCTGCCGGGCGAAATCGGGCTCAACGCCGATAAGGTCGCGCACATCGTGCCGCGCGTCAGCGGAATCGTCCGCCGCGTTGAGAAGAGCCTCGGCGACGAAGTGCAGGCCGGCGAAGTGATGGCCGTGCTCGAAAGCCGCGAGTTGGCCGAAGCCAAGGCGGATTATCTCGCCGCCCGCCAGCGCCTGGCGCTGGCCGAAGCCAATCTCAAGAGCGCGCAGGAATTACACCAGAAGAAGATCATGCCCGATCTGGAATTCCTGACGATCGAAAAGGACAAGGCGGAGGCCGCCATCGCACTTCAAGCGGCGGGCAACAAGCTGCATGCGCTCGGGCTGGCGGAGGACCAGGTTCCGCAGTCGTCCGATCCGACCTCCAGCCTGGCCTTGTACGAGCTGCGCGCCCCGTTCGCCGGCACGGTAGTTCAGAAACACTGTGCCTTGGGCGAAGTGCTGACCAGCGAAACCGACGCCTTTGTGCTGGCCGACCTTTCCACGGTCTGGGCCACAATTTCCGTCTATGCCCAAGACATCGGCCGCGTGCGCCTGTCCCAGACCGTTCACATCCGCGCCGACGGCGCGGAGACGACAGCCTCGGGCCAGATTTGCTACATTGCTCCAGTTGCCGACGAGGCTACGCGTACCGTCTATGCCCGGGTCGACTTGCCCAATACCGACCGCCAGTGGCGGCCCGGCACTTTCATAACGGCTTCGATCGTACTTGACCGTAAATCCGTGCCGGTGCTCGTACCCATCGAAGCAGTGCAGCGTGTCAAGGGCCAATCCGTGGTCTTCGTCAGCGACGAGCACGGCTTCGAGCCGCGCCCCGTCGCGGTCGGTCGCACGAGCAGCACACATGCGGAAATCGTGAGCGGCCTGGCCGCGGGCGAGCCTTACGTAGCGCAGGGGGCGATGATTCTTAAGGCGGAAGTGGGCAAGCGCGGCGCAGTCCACGAACACTGATGCCGCATAAACCGTCAACTGTGAACACTTGACCGGATATTTGGAATGATCGCAAAAATCCTCCAATTCGCGGTGCAGCAGCGTTTGCTGATGGTCCTCCTGGCCATCGGTTTGGCCGCGCTGGGCATTTGGAACTTCAGCCGCCTGCCGATCGACGCCGTCCCGGACGTCACCAACATGCAGGTGCAAATCAACACCGCGGTCACCGGCCTGGCTCCGGTGGAGATCGAGAAACAGATAACCGCCCCCATTGAATGGGCCATGCAGGGCATTCCCGGCGTGGAGCAGATTCGCTCAGTGTCTTTTTATGGCGTCTCGCAGGTGACAGTGATCTTCCACGACAATGTGGACATCTACCGCGCCCGCCAGCTCGTCAG
>Ga0123335_1006887_pt1 | contig 12983 bp, 10 predicted proteins | sample BiotimSIPDNA_2_FD_89707 | JGI IMG/M metagenome (GOLD analysis project Ga0123335, IMG submission 89707) | Anaerobic biogas reactor microbial communites from Washington, USA - Biogas_R2 time_0 SIP DNA | ecosystem: Engineered > Bioreactor > Anaerobic > Unclassified | place: Washington, USA... | reverse complement strand
TACTGTAAAGAAGAAGCCGATGATATAAAAACAAAAATAGATGAAGTAGTTCCTCTGTATGATATAGAAACGGAAATTCGCAGATGCATCCTTTCAGAAGATGAAATTGCAGATGATGCTTCATCTGAGCTCATGCATATAAGAAAAAGTATTTTCAAAAATCAAGATGCGATTAAAGATAAGCTTCTATCTTTTACCAGAGGTGAAAAATATAGAAAATATCTTCAGGATAACATAATTACAATGCGTCAGGACAGATATGTTATTCCAGTGAAAAATGAATACAGAAATGAAGTGAAAGGTGTCATTCATGACACTTCACAGACAGGTTCAACGCTGTTCATAGAACCTATTGAGATAGTAAATCTAAATAATAAGATAAGAGAACTGCTTACTGAGGAAAAAAAAGAGATTGAAAGGATTTTAAGAAAGCTCTCTGAACAATGCTCAGTATATAAAGATGAAATTTTAAATAATTTCAATGTGTGCCGCTATTTGGACGTCGCATTTGCAAAAGCTGCATATGCACTGACTTATAAAGGGATTATTCCAAGTATAAACATAGATAATAAGATTAATCTTGTAAATGCAAAGCACCCATTAATAGCAAATGATATAGTTGTGCCAATAGATTTCAAAATAGGTGATGATTACAGGATACTTGTAATTACAGGTCCTAATACTGGTGGCAAAACTGTTACACTAAAAACAGTAGGATTATTAACCGCAATGGCACATGCCGGATTAGCGATTCCGGCTAATGATGGAAGTGAAATATGCATTTTTGATAACATATATGTTGATATCGGTGATGAACAAAGTATAGAGCAGAATCTAAGCACATTTTCATCCCATATGACAAATATAATTAAAATACTTGATGAAGCTGATTCTAAAAGCCTGGTACTTTTAGATGAGCTTGGAGCAGGTACAGATCCAGTAGAAGGATCTGCTTTGGCTTTAGCTATAATAGAAACATTAAAAGAAAAGAATATTACAACAGTCGCAACTACTCATTATACAGAATTAAAAACATATGCTTCTGTAACAGAAAATGTAGAAAATGCAAGCTGTGAATTTGATGTAAAAACACTAAAACCCACATACAGGCTTCTGATTGGAATACCAGGTAAAAGCAATGCTCTATACATTTCGAAAAGATTGGGTTTAAGCGAAGAAATAATAAAAAAAGCAAACAATTCCATAGACAATAAAAACAGCGATTATGAAAACATAATCCTCGCTCTTGAGAAAAATCGTCAGAAGATGGAGAAAGAACGTATTAAAGCAAGTGAATATAAAAATCAGATTGAAGGTATAAAGAAAGAACTGGAAATTGAGAGAGCTAATATAGAAAAGGAAAAAAGTAAAATTATTGAAAAAGCCAATAAGGAAGCCAGAAAGTTAATAGACAAAGCCTTGAATAAGGCAGAAGAACTCGTTAACGAAATCGATAACCTAAAGAAAAACAATATTTCTGTGAATGCAAAAATTGAAGCAGATTTCAAGGCTGCTGTTCGTGAGACACGACAGCTGTTTGATATAAATGAGACAGTTGAAGATACTGAACAGGAAAATAATATTGAAGATATTAGAAGCGGTGATGCAGTTATGTTGAAGAATTTAAAACAAAAAGCTGATGTGTTAACTAATCCCGATAAAAATGGAGATATGATAGTTCAAGCTGGAATTATTAAAATGACAGTGAATATAAAGGATATTTTTAAGATAAATGAGCAGAAAGCAATAAATGACCGCCTCAAAACAAATATAATTAAAAGCTCAGGACCTGCTAAAATGGAAATAGATATACGGGGAAATACAATATATGAGGCAGAATCAAAACTAGATAAATTTATTGAGCAAGGATATTTTTCAGGATTACATGAATTATCAGTAATACATGGTAAAGGTACAGGTGCATTACGAAAAGGAGTCCATGATTATTTAAAATCGCATCCTTACATCAAATCATTCAGATTAGGAGCATATGGTGAGGGAGAATCAGGAGTCACAGTTGTTTTTATGAAAGAGAAAAATCTAAATAAATGATTAAATGTAGGAAAATTATATAGTATGCAATAAGTGGTTTTTATTAAACCGAAAATATTTGCAATCTAAGAAGATTCTTTTGACACAATAAGAAGAATGAGATAAAATAAGTAAGGATAAGCTCAGTTTATCTAAATAAATAAGCAAAGGAAGTGAACGGTATTGGAAGCGCCCTTATCAGACAGTACAGGCCATGAACGAAATTTAATAACGTTAGGTTAAAGGGCGAATCAGTCATGTTGTAACCCTTTAACAGAAAGGAATAAACATGATTGATACAATATTAGAATTGCTTGTTCAAAAAAACTATAAGAAACTCAAGGAATTTCTTTCTGAAGAGAACCCTGCAGATATTGCAGAAATTATTTCTGAACTAGATGAGAATGATGCCATATTAGTATTCAGACTTCTAAACAAAGATATGGGAGCTGAAGTTTTCGCTTATATGGATAAAGATACACATATAGGTATTCTTGAGAATATTAATGAAGAAGAAATAACTTATCTTATGAATAATCTATTCATGGATGACACAGTTGACATACTTAGCGAACTTCCTGCAAATTATGTTACCAGAGTATTGCAGAATGTGTCAGAAGCACGTAGAAAGCTTATTAATCACTTTTTGCAATACCCTGATGATACAGCAGGCTCCATTATGACAATCGAGTATATGGACCTTAAAAAGGATATGACAGTCAAAGAGGCTATTGAAAGAGTTAAGAAATATGCAGTAAAAAAGGAAACTGTAAATAACTGTTATGTTATCGATGATAAAAGAATGATGTTAGGAGAGGTTACATTGAAGGACTTGATTCTTGCAGCTGATGATGATCTTATAAGTAACATAATGAACGATGATGTCATAAAAGCTAATACATTAACTCCTACAGATGAAATTTCGATTATGTTTACTAAATATGATATATTGAGTCTGCCAATTGTAGATACGGAAAACCGCCTTGTAGGAATTATTACTGTAGATGACGTAATGGAATTAATCGAGGAAGAGACTTCGGATGAAATGGGAAGAATGACTGGTGCTTCTCCTCTAGAGAATCCATACATGAAGACTGGGGTTTTCTCTCTTGCAAAAAGCAGAATTATATGGCTTTTAGTGTTAATGATAGGAGCAACTATATCACAGCTTATAATCGGTAAATATGAAGATTTCCTAACTACTTATGTTGTTTTAGCTGGATTTTTGCCTATGTTAATGGATACTTCAGGAAATACAGGAGCTCAGACAACTACAATGATTGTAAGAGGTCTGGGTATTAACGAGATTAAATTCAGTGATATGCCAAAAGTTATTTTTAAGGAACTCAGAGTTTCATTTATTATTGGAGTAACATTGGCTTTAGCTAATTTCTTTAAACTTTGGCTTCTTCAAGGAATTAGTCCGGTAATATCCGCAGCTGTGTCATTAACACTCATTTGCACTATATCAATAGCTATGGCTGCAGGTTCTTCCTTACCATTCATTGCAAAGAAATTTAAACTTGATCCTGCTGTCGCAGTATCACCTATGATTACCACAATTGTGGATGCATTTGCTGTTTTACTGTATTTTTCCATTGCAAAAGCATTACTTGGAATTTAGAAAGAGGCTTATATGAAAGTAATACTGACTGATATTAAGACAGTAACAAAAAACGATCTGGATTTATCCGTATTTGAAAAATTCGGAGATGTCACAATGTATGATCTTACTGCATATGATGAAATAGCAGTTAGAATAAAATATGCTGATGCAGTAATATGCAACAAAACAAAACTTGATGCTAATGTACTTAAGGAAGCTAAAAATCTTAAATATATAGGCCTTTTTGCAACAGGATATAACAATATTGACATTGAATATGCAAGAAAAAGTAATATTACTGTATGTAATGCAGGTAGTTATTCTACAAATGCAGTGGCACAACAGACATTTGCATATATATTGAATCACTTCTCAAAACTTATGGATTATACAAATTACGTTGCAGCAGGGAAGTGGAAGAATAGTGTGACATTCTCACCTTTTGAGTTTCCTACTTTTGAGCTTTACGGTAAGAATATAGGCATCATCGGTTATGGCAGTATCGGAAAAAGAGTTGCCAGTATTGCAAATGCATTCAATATGAATGTCTATGTATACAGTCGGACGGTATATAATGATAGTACTGTTAAATTTGTATCATTAGACCATTTATTGTCAATTTCTGATATAGTAACAGTACATTGTCCGTTAAATGAAGCTTCATATCATATGTTCAATAAGGATGCTTTTGCCAAGATGAAATGTAATGCTTTGTTTATAAATACAGCCAGAGGTGGAATTGTTGATGAACTTGCATTAAAAGAAGCTTTAGATAATGGGATCATCAAAGCAGCAGCTATAGATGTATTGACGACTGAACCGATGACAGATGACTGTGTGTTACATAATGTCAGGAATCTTATAATAACGCCTCATACAGCATGGATTCCGCTTGAGACAAGACAAAGATTATTAGGAATTGTAATTGACAATCTGGATAATTTTATAAGTGGTAATCCAACACATGTAGTCAGTTAATAGAATAAGCAGTAATAAGTCGTATTGTAAAAATCGTTTAAAAGTAATTGGATGAACAGAGTTACATAATAAGCAGAATAGAATAATCTACAATCATAAATTCAAATAGAACATATTCTAAAATATATTTATTTTTTTGTTACAGAAGATTTTGATGCAATGATTTATTCTAATGTATATAGTACTATTGAACAGGATAGATTAAGAATAATAATAAGTATAAGAATAATAATAAGAATAAAAATAAAATTATTAAATTCTAAAAATATTAAGTGAAACAAATAGAAGCCAGTAAAATAATAGAAACCTTGGTTACCAATCAATTTAAAGGAAAAACAAGTATAAACACGGAAAAAGAGCTATATTAGACAAAAGTACTTATTCGCACTTCTCTATATTAGACAAAATATTGATTATGTCTAATCATTAAATAAAGAATATATATTACTTTTCTGCCCTTTTACAGCATTTAATGATAATTTAAATCACACCGTAATTAAAGTCTGTGATATATTAAATTCTTCTAGTTCTATTGAAATCTATTATGGAATTATATGCGCTGTAATATGTTGTATTGAATTCTACAATATTCCCAGTTCTTGCATACAGAAATGTCTCAATTTTAAATAATGGCGCATTTTCCTGAAGCTTCATAAGTTTTGACATATCAGAATCGGCGTTAATCATTTTTATTGATGATTTTGCGCTTGTCGGATCTAGAGGATACTTCCCTACTAGAAGATCAATAGAATTGACATTCTTAAACATGAGTTCTGCTGCATTTGGAAAATAGTTTAATGGAAGTATAGATACAGAAAAAGCTATATTACCGTTTGTTTCTGTTATGTATGTTATTTTAGAATAGTCCTCATGATAATTAGATTTAAAATCAGTACTGAACTTTCTATTTAATTCAAGTGTGCCATTAATTGTTGTAGATTCAATGATTTTTCTATTTGATGTATTAATTGTATCTAATATGCAATGAATAAATCCTTTTGTGTAGTCATAATTTGTTTTATTAACAAAATCTGCGACAAAAGTGCCTTTACCCTTAATTTTTATTAAATAGCCTATTTTCGCTAGTTCACCTATTGCTTGACGTACAGTCGGTCTTGAGAGACTATATGAAGCAGCGAGTTCATTCTCAGATGGTATTGCTTCACCTGGAGCATATTTACCATTGATAACTGCTTTTATGAGTTCTTCCTTGAGCTGATAATATAATGGAGTGGAACTGTATTTATTTATCATGGCAATCACCTGTCCTTACAAGATGAGCTTATAATATCATACATTTAAAACAACTTCAATATCTGCAAAATAATAATTAATGAATAAATCCTGCAACGATTTAATGAAATTCTCTGTCTGATACGCAGATCGGCCTATATATAATGACGGATCAGTTATTTTTGCAAGATCGTCTCTAGATATATAAAAATCACAATCACTGGCTATTAATTCTAATAGATTATTTTCCAGTCCTTCATTCTTTACTCTGTTAGATGCTGTAATAGAATATTGACGTATTTTTTCGTGTAATTTCTGTCTATCTCCTCCCCTTTTCACGCTTTCCATAAGAATATTTTCTGTGGCAATAAAAGGAATTTCTTCTTTGATATGCTTATATATAACATTTTCATTTACAACAATATTATTTGAAATATTTATAAGTATATCTAGCATGCCATCTGCAGCTAAAAAACCTTCTGCTATAGATAAACGCCTGTTTGCAGAATCATCAAGTGTTCTTTCTAGCCATTGTACTGAAGCTGTTATTTCTGGATTATGAGCGTTTGTAATGATATATCTGGCTAGAGAGCAGACTCTTTCGCTCCTCATCGGATTACGCTTATATGCCATTGCAGAGGATCCTACCTGGGATTTCTCAAATGGTTCTTCAATTTCCTTTAAACCCTGTAAAAGTCTTATATCTGTACACATTTTATGAGAAGATTGCGCTATAGATGATAAGCACTGCAGTACCCGAGTATCAGTTTTTCTTGTATAAGTTTGTCCTGTTACTGGAAACGCTTTCTCGAATCCGAAATCAGTGCATACTAATTTTTCGAGGATATCAACTTTTTCCTGATCATCATCAAAAAGCGACATGAAACTGGCTTGTGTTCCTGTTGTTCCTTTTACTCCTCTAAGCATTAATGAGTCGTATGTAAACTGAAGCTGTTCGAAATCCATATACAAATCTTGAATCCATAAACAGGCTCTTTTACCTACTGTAACAAGTTGAGCAGGTTGAAAATGAGTAAAACCCAATGTTGGAAGATTTTTGTATTTAATAGCAAAGTCAGAAAGGTTTTTTATTACTGCAACAAGCTTGTTTCTTATCAGACCTAATGCATTTTTCATTATTATTATATCGGTATTATCTGTAACAAAACAGGAAGTTGCGCCAAGATGGATGATAGGGCTAGCTTTAGGGCATAATAACCCATATGCTTTTATATGGCTCATTACATCATGACGTATCTGTTTCTCGAATGTTCGGACCTGGTTATAGTCAATATTGTCTTTATTTTCAATTAGCTCATCTATCTGCTGTTGTGTGATATTTAATCCCAGTTTCATCTGCGCCTTTGCTAAAGATATCCAAAGCAGTCTCCATGTCTTGTATCTATTATCATCAGAAAACAGATATTGCATCTTCTCTGAACTGTACCTCTGTGAAAAAGGGCTTGAATATTTATCTGTCATATCATTACCTCACTTTTGTACTAACTTCTCCAATATTGCTAATTTTACACAGCATACTAATAAGTTTATTGCTTTTTCCAGTTCATCTATTTCCGGAAATGTGGGAGCTATACGAATATTACTGTCTTTAGGATCTTTACCGTATGGATATGTATCTCCAACATTCGTTATAATAAGTCCTGCTTCTTTACATAATTCATAAGTTTTTTTAGCACAGTTTTCCATAGTATAAAGGGATATGAAATATCCTCCTTCAGGCCGTGTGTAGTGCAGATATTCCTTGTAATCGGTTAACTCACGATCCAAAATATCTAAAACCATCTTGAACTTTGGCCTGTTGAATTCTGATAAATTTTCCATATGGAGCTCAACATCCTCTTTTGTTTTAAATACTATCGCATGTCGAAGCATATTCATTTTATCGTAACAAATTATTTTATATTTAAAATGGTCCTGTATATGCTTTATATTATTCTTTGATGAAGCAATTAATGATACTCCTGCGCCTGGAAAAGAAATTTTACTTGTTGAAGAAAACTGATATACTCTGTCAGGGTTTCCATATTCTTCGCATAATTTTATGATATTTGCGATACGGTTTATCTTTTTTGGAACTAAGTGATGAGTGAAATATGCATTATCCCAGAATATTCTGAAATCTTTTGCTGCTGTATGCATTTTTGATAATCTGATTACAGTATCATCAGAATAAACATAACCGTCTGGATTGCTGTATAAAGGTGTACACCATATGCCTTTAATTGACGGATCTGAACCTGCTAATGATTCTACCATGTCCATATCTGGCCCATTTGGATAAATAGGTATGTTAATCATCTCAAATCCAAGATGTTCAGTCATCATGAAATGTCTGTCATAACCAGGAGTCGGGCATAAAAATTTAATTTTACCAGCTTTATTCCAAGGGGTTTCACTTTGAGGATTGCCAAACATAAGATTAATTGTTAACATGTCATACATAAGGCTTAAGCTTGAATTACCACCTATTATTATATTTTCTGAGGAAATATCAAGCAAACTACCAAAAAGTGTTCTTAATTCGGTTATGCCAAGTAAAAGTCCGTAATTACCAAGGTCTTGCTTGTCATCTCCTACTCTGTGTTCATACAGGTCATATTCATTTTCTGCCTTTTTAAAAACTGCAGATACATAATCAATCTGTTTTTTACTTGGTTTCCCTCTGGATATATCCATCTTTAACTGATTATTTTTAAATTCCTCATATTTAGCTTTTTCTGATGCATACTGTTTTATATAATCCATGTTAAATATCCTTTTCAATATTTTCGGCTAATTATACCATATCTAGACGAAATTTTTTACAAAAGTTTTTCGATGTATCGGACATATCCCATATTTTTTTATTGCATTAATATGTTCCTGAGTGCCATATCCTTTATTATTTCCAAAACCATACTGTGGATATATCCGGTCATATTCATCCATCATACGATCACGTGTTACTTTTGCTATTATAGATGCTGCTGCGATAGAAATTGATAAAGAGTCACCATGTACAATAGCTGTCTGGTTCATCTGCAGACCATCAACTAGAAAAGCATCTGTCAGTACATGGTCAGGAATCGATTCAAGTTTTTCAATAGACCTTTTCATAGCGAGTTTGTCTGCATTTGCTATATTAATATCATCTATTTGCTTATTTGTTATGGTGTGAATGCTTGCAGCAACACAATTCTTCAGAATTGTATCAAATAATTTATTCCTTTTGTCAGCTGTGAGTTTTTTAGAATCATTTATACCAAAAAATAAATCATTATTCTTAAGTATTACTGCTCCAGCAACGATTGGTCCGGCAAGTGGTCCCCTGCCTGCTTCATCTGTACCAGCTATTAATGAGTTACCAGTATTATGGAGGAAATTCTCATATTTTCGTAATTTAAGGAGTCGTTCGTTTTCTGCGTTTATAAGGTCCATGCATTTAGTATAGAATTTCTGGTCAGAATATTCTGAAAGGATAATCTTGCAGTCATTTATAGAGTTAGCAAAGAATATGTCTTTTAATTCCCTAAAAGTCATTTGGTTCCTCCAATGATATCTTGCCTATCCTGCCGCTTCTAAATTCATCAAGAATTATTGTAGAAGCTTTAAGAATGTCCGGTTCACCTTTTGATTTAAAGAATTTCCTGTTTTCACAAATATTTAGCAGAATATCATGCGGTTCCTCTTTTATGCTTCCAATACAATATCTTTCTTTCAGATTGTCCGGATATCTTTTGGATAAAAACTCTATTAACTTCCTGCATAGCTGTTCTATATCAAGAATATCATCATTAATAGCCTGTGTGAAAGCAAGATTCATTGCGACAAGATCATCATTGAATTTTGGCCACAATACTCCGGGAGTGTCAAGTAAATGAATATTAGTGTTAATTTTTATCCATTGTCTGTCTTTTGTAACTCCAGGTTTATCTCCTGTTCTTGCAGGAGCTGAGCCAGTAAGTTTATTTATAAAAGTGGACTTACCTGAATTGGGTATTCCGCAGACCATTATCTTTACAGGTCTTCTCAGCATTCCTTTTAATCTGTCTTTTTCAAACTTTTTTTCCATAATTTTGTTAACAGCAGTTAGAAAATTTTTAATCCCTGTACCTGATTTGCTATTAACCAGAATTATAGGAGTGTCAATTGATGCGTAATAGTTCTGCCATTTTTCGGTGGTATTCGGATCTGCGAGGTCAGCTTTATTCAATATGATGATCTGCATCTTGTTCTTGAACAACTCTTTAAAATCAGGATTTCTGCTTGAATACGGTATTCTTGCGTCTAAAACCTCTACTACAAGATCAACCAGTTTCAAATTTTCGTTTATCATTCTTTTAGCTTTCGCCATATGTCCGGGATACCAATTAATATTCATTACTAATTTCTCACTTAATTTTATTCATTGTTATATTATACCTCATTATAGGTAATTATAAAAAAAACGGGAGCCAGTCCCGTGTTTTTTACTTTGTTATAAGTTTTTCTCTAACTTTAGCTGCTTTTCCGACTCTGTCTCTCAAATAGTAAAGTTTAGCTCTTCTGACCTGACCTCTTCTAATAACTTCGATTGAATCGATTTTTTGGGAATTTAAAGGAATTATCCTCTCTACTCCTACACCATATGATATTCTTCTTACATTAATTGTTTCTGTAAGCCCTTTGCCTTTTCTAGCTATAAGGGTACCCTCATATGACTGTATTCTTTCCCTGTTTCCTTCTTTAACCTTGAGGTTGACTTTAAGGAAATCACCTATTTGAAGATCTGGCAAGTCTGTTCTAATCATGCTCTGCTCGATTGATTTGACTAAATCCATATTTCTAATCCTCCCTTCATCTTAGCGTTCATATATCAATTTGATACAGTGGACCGCCTTTTACGAACCTGCGATATTGTATCACAGGTTTTTAAATATGTAAATAAATATTTTTACAGCTAATTAAGTGAACCAATTTTTGTTAAAGGCCATGTTCTGAATACGACTTTGCCTATAATGGATTCGACAGGTATAGCTCCTATGGATCTGCTGTCTCTGCTGACAAGCCTGTTATCACCTAATACGAAAACATGACCATCGGGAACAACATAGGGCATATCGATAAGTCTTTCGAAAGTTGCATAATAGTCTTTTAAATAGGGTTCATCAAGTTTTCTTCCATCAATGTATACAATTCCATTGATAAGATTTATTTCTTCACCTTCTAAAGCAATCACTCGTTTAATATAATCTTCTCTGTTAGCAGTGGGAAATAGTCTTCTGAACCATACGATATCATTCAAAAATGTAAGCCATTTGAATTGCACTGGCTCAATTTCGATTATAATGATATCATTTTTTTTCACTCCTTCGATATTAAGCGTTATTTTACTCATAATAAGTATATCACCTGTTTTCAAGGTATTTTCCATTGACGGACCATAAACCTTGACTGGTTCTCCAATAAAGCCTCTGAATATTGTAACAAATATTATAACGAATATGAAGGAACGGATCCAAAGGAGCAGTTCTTTTGAGTTATGCTTTTTTTTCTTTTTTTCATCAATCTCATGATACATTGATTCAAGTGTGAAATCATCATTCTGGATGAACTCTTCAAATTCCTTCTGATTATCATATTCATTTAAATTTCTCATATTGAGATAACCTCTAAATTTTTCATACAATGTTCTATAATATTTTCAATATCCAAAACCTTTTCAGATTGTATGATTCTGCTTAAAATAGGTTTTGTTTTAGGATGTTTCGCTACAAATATAGTACAACAATCCTCATAAGGCAATATTGAAGTTTCAAAAGTGTCGATTTTTCTTGCAATTTCAACTATTTCTGTTTTATCCATTCCTATCAAAGGACGTAAAACCAGAAAATCAGCTGCATCATCAGTAACTGTAAGGCTTTCAATCGTCTGACTTGCAACTTGTGCTAATGATTCTCCTGTTATAATTCCTTGGCAATTATTCCGTCTTGCAATTTCATTTGCAATATACATCATTACTCTTCTCATTATTATAGTAAGTTCATCATGAGGGCATTTTTCATAAATCTCCAGTTGCGGTTTTGTGAAATGAATAATATGGAGTTTATTAAGCAAAGTATAAGGTTTAATGATTTTTGCAAGATCAATGACTTTTTCTTTTGCTTTTTCTGATGTATAAGGTTCGCTGTGAAAGTATACTGCTTCAAGAAGCAAACCTCTTTTTGCCATCATATAGCCTGCAACCGGACTATCTATCCCGCCTGAAAGCATTAAGAGAGCTTTGCCGGAAGTTCCGACAGGCATACCGCCATTTGCTCTTAATTCTTCATGGTATATGTAAATATGCTTTTTCCTTATTTCAATATTAAAGGTAATCTGAGGATTGAATAAATCAACTTTAATATCAGAAATAGCAGATAATACAATTCCTCCTGCTTTCTTGGATACATCAGTGGATTGTGTTGGAAAATCTTTATCTGCTCTTTTTGTTGCTATTTTAAATGTTGAATAAGGTTTTTTTTCATATACTTGCTTACAGAAGTCTGATAAATAGTTGTAAAGATTCTGTTCATCACTGTCTATTCTGTATGCAATAGATACTCCTACAATTCCGAATACTTTGCAAAGCATAGAAGCAATCTCATACTCTGTGTATGCTGATTCATTAATGATTATATAATATCTGCCAGATTCTTGAGTAAAATCGTATAAGCAGATACGATTAAGTACGGATTTAATATTATCTCTTAGTTTTTTTTCAAAAAAATTGCGGTTATCACCTTTCAGCATTAATTCTCCTGGCTTTATTAAAAGTGTTTTAGTAGCAAGAACTTCCATTATTTTATCTCCTTACGAATGCATTAAGTGCTGGTATTAGTTCTTTAAGGTTATATATAAGATAATCAATCTCATCTGTTGTGTTATGGTCAGAGAAACTGAACCTTATTGCACCTTCGTTATATTCTTTTGGTAAATTCATAGTTTTCAATACATAAGATATTTTTGCCTTTGATGCGCATGCGCTTCCGCTAGATACACATATACCTCTTTCTGATAAGGCATTAAGTAAAACTTCTGATTTAATATTCTTAAACGAGATATTCAAAATGTAGGGACTTGATTGGATGGGAGTATTCAAACGGGTTTCAAGCCC
>Ga0123335_1006886_pt1 | contig 12983 bp, 17 predicted proteins | sample BiotimSIPDNA_2_FD_89707 | JGI IMG/M metagenome (GOLD analysis project Ga0123335, IMG submission 89707) | Anaerobic biogas reactor microbial communites from Washington, USA - Biogas_R2 time_0 SIP DNA | ecosystem: Engineered > Bioreactor > Anaerobic > Unclassified | place: Washington, USA... | reverse complement strand
ATCTACAGAAGTAGAATTGTTTAATTCTTCTCCCTTTTGAATTAATTCATTTACTTCAGGAATTAATCTTCTGACTTCAGATACAATATAAGGCCACTCAATTAATTCAGTACCTGTTCCTGGTAAATAAACATCATGATTCCTATATCGACCAGCATATTCAGGATGTGGTGTTAAAGAATATAATTGTTTGTGATAATCTGTTATTGAATATATACTAAATGGTTCATCGGTTGTATGCATATACTCATACATTAATTTCATACCCTCTTTTTCAATTGGATCATGAACCAATTCTAACTCACACTCATTTTTTATATATTTTTGCACAAATGCTTTCTTTAAATAATCTAAATCAGCTCGATCTTCTTTTCTAATCATATAATACATACAAATTAATTTTCTTGGTATATCTGGATCACCATATAATTGATGTCTTACTTTTCTATACTGATATCCTAAAAAACTTTCCCTTATTGCAAAAGGTAAACAATCATATTGAAACGTTTCTTTTTCAGATGGCATTATAATCACCTCTTATTTAATTTTACTATAACATTACAACTAGTTATTGTCAAATTAGGTCTTATATTATAAGGAATATAATATTAATGTTTTTGATTTAATTAAGGTAATATTCTTTTTATTTTTTCTGAATCAATTTTATGAATAGAACTATGTGTAACATTGAATTGTTTTTTATCATAATTGATTTCTATATCATTTAAAATAAAATATATCATATTAATAAAACCTCTATGAGTTATTAATAAAGATTTGTCATATATATCAATATTATCCACAAACTGTTTTACTCGCTTATATAAATCTAATAACGCTTCCCCATTAGGATATTTTTGATCAATAGCAGGATTGAGAAAATAATTACTATATAATTCTTTTTCTTCAACTATCTCCATTCCATTTAATTCAACTTTATTTAGTTCTTTTAATAATCTAAAGCATAAATAGGTAAACACAATTATTTATATAATAAAATGAATTTACTTTTAAATATTTAATGATATAATTATATTGAGAAGAGAGGTAAATTATGATAAAAGAATTTAAAAGTTTTATTTCTAAAGGAAACGTCCTAGATTTAGCTGTTGGTGTTATTATTGGTGGCGCTTTCGGTAAAATAGTAACATCACTTGTTAACGATGTAGTTATGCCATTGTTAGGTATCATCTTGGGCGGAGTTAATTTTTCATCATTATATTTAAAAGTAAATGACTCAATATTAATGTATGGAGATTTTATTCAAAGTACAATTGATTTTCTATTAATAGCATTATGTATATTCTTTATGATTAAATTAATCAACAAATTTAAAAAACCTGCTAAAAATGTTAAAGAAGAAGTTAACAAATCAGCAACTGAAGAATTATTAGTAGAAATAAGAGATTTATTAAAAAATAAAAAGAAATAAAATAATTTATTTCTTTTTTTAATTTTTTAATTTTTTTTAATTACTATCATTATAGAAAATCACATTATAAAATGAACAAAAGAGCCTAAGCTCTTTTATATTGTTTTTATTTTTAATACTTATTAATTATTATTTTTTTACTTATATTATTTATATTATTAATAATTTTATTTTTTTAATTTTTTAAAGCAAATCCTTTTCAAAAATATATTGTACTTGAGAATTTGGAACCTTTTGTTCAATAATTGGAATGTTTAAATCTAAAGCTTTTTTTATATATTTAAATCCATCAAAATTTGGACTGTTTTTGTTTATATAAGCATTATATAAATTACTTCTTTAACATTTTATTTTAATATCTTTTATACCTTTTTCTTTTAAAAAAATTGCCAATTCAGTAGTCCACATCATTTTTAAACTAAAATCACAACAATCTTTTTTATAATACTTTAAAATATATTTAACACAAGAACTACCACATAATATTGAATTATTCATAACACTTTACTTCTTTCTACGGAATAGTAACTTCTTTTGATTATAAATAGCTATAGCAAGTGATTGACACCAAAAATATATTCAGCTGTTTCAGAAGTTAATGAATCAGCTAAAGCAGCAACTTTTTTTAATCATATCCACAAGCTTTCGTATAATAATCAAGAACGTCTTGATAAGTTTTTAAATGTGGGTAATTTTCAAGGCGTTTAACACAGGTAAGTTTTACTCCATCTTTTAGAAAAACCTTACCATTCGACTTAAAATCCTTAATTGCTTTTTCATATTCTTGTTGAGCTGTTTTTTCATCATAAAAATGCACAGAAGTATAAATCCATATGATTTTATTTTCTTCATCAAAAGCAAAAGTAGAAAATCCATCCCTAACTTCTTTTTTAGCCTCTAATTCACAATCAATAACAGGATAAATAAATTTCCACGTTGAAGGTTGTGGTTCGTCTCTAGTAATCTCTATTAGTGAAAGAGAATGTTCACTTGTTGTTGTTAAATAATTATTATAAATGATCAAATAATAATCTTCATAAATATCATAATCATTTGTGTTAAATTCAATTTTTTCATTACTTGTAACAGAAGAATCAAGAACCAAATACTTATTGTCTTTGACAGCTACTAAAACAGAATCAAAACCATTATTTTTTCTATCTATACCAATCTTAACAGCTTTATATTGAGGAATACTAATTTTATAATAAGATATTCCCATCTTCTCAACAATAATATCATTTATAGAATTATTGTTCTCAATATTTACAATATCTTTAATGTTGTCTACTGATTTCTTTTCATCAGAAACATTAATATTTTTATTTAAATAGTCATTTGTTAAATTTTTTAATGCTATTTGCTTTTGAAGTTTACTTCTTTCTTCTAATGTAGAATTGGCTTCTAGATATTCTAAAAATTTTTCTTGATACATAGCATCTTTAATTTTGTTTTTTCCATCATTTACATTGCTAGAATAATTATATAAGTATACAAACATTGCATATGCAACTTTAGATTCACCATACTTTTCAACATATTCTTTTAATAGAGAATTAGAATTATATCTATAAACTTGAGCCCATTCGTTTAAAAAACCCTCATTAGTTGTTTTGGTAGTTACCAAAGCACTAGCCCAATTAGCTGTTGAATCGGAATAATATGGATCTTTACTTAAAGTACAATTGCTGTGGCCACATAAAATATGTTTTTGATAATGATGAAATAGTTCGTGATTATATAATTGTGCTAATCTTTCATGATCATCAAATGATGATGGTTTAATAATTATATAAGGAAACACAATACTTCCATAATCATCCCCACCAAAAATATAGTTAATTATCTCTTTACCTTTTCCATAACCACTAACATACTGTGCCAAAGAAGATTCATTATAGTTAACTAAATAAACTTGAGTAGCTGTTTTTAAATAATTAGAATCAATATTAGCATTATTTAAAATTTTTGTTTGATTTCGATAAGTTTTTCCTTCAGAAAATATTTCTGCTTGAGAACTATAATCATAGCCAAAAAAACTTTCAAACTTTTTTACAGTACTTTCCAATCCGTCAGCTATCTCTTTAGCTGTTTCAAAGTGTATTCCACTATCTCCAGTTGTCGTATACCAAATAACAAAGTTACCTGAGCTTGATAATATAACTTGATTTAAGTTGGTTACTTTTTCTGCTTTGGCAGAAACTTTTAACAAAAATAAATCTAACCAAAACGAATCTTGACTAGTCTTTTCATTTTCTTTATCTAATTCAAAAGTAATATTTTCTAAATTGATTTTTTTAGCAAAAAACTTAATTGTTTCTTGAGACAATTCATCATAATGATTATTAATTAAATATTCAATATCTATTGTTTCATTAGACAATTCTAAATTTTTATATTCATCTTTTAATAAATCACGATCATATTCAGCATAAAGATTAAACCTAACATATTCATCAACACTAATTTTCCCCGCATTAAAATCTTGCTGTAATTGACTACTAATATTTATATTACTAATAACCTTTTTTTCTTGTTTATTATTAAATATAAAGTACAAACCTAACCCGACTACCAAAATGACAACGATACCAATAACTATATAAATTAATCTTTTAGTACTCTCTTTCATATACAACTCCTAATTACTTACTTTTGATATTGTTTGTCTTGAAGTATTTAATTTATCGGCAAGTTCTTCTTGTGATAAATTATATTGTTTTCTTAATGAATAAATTTTTTTATTAATTTTCATTTTTCTCTCACCTCACACACCAAATATATCAATTTAGTCGGTTGTGCACTACCAATTAACCTTTGAAATTTGACAACTACACTTAATATTTTACTATGTTAAGTTCATTATAACACAAAAAAAGAAAGATTTTTATCTTTCTTTAAGTCTTTTATTTATATTACTTTTTCTCTTTTACAGCTACTAATTCAATATATCCTCTTGTACCGATAGGTTCTAATTGAATACGAGGATTATTATCATCCCACTCATAATTGATTACAGATGGATCATATTTCTTTATAGCATCCCAAATTTGTTCTATAGCAATGCAATAATCTTCTTCTTTAAATGGTTCACCTTGAAACATTAAATATTTACATTTAGGTAATTCAATTACATCAAGTCCTTCTAGAATAACTCCATCATAATCTGTTGATACTTCTACTGATATCTTGGCACTATTCTTCCATTACTATCCAATATTGGAACAATATTACCATTCTCATCCGTAATTGGAATACGACTTCCATTATTATCTAAAACATATTCTCCTATTATCTCTAGCACTTGAAGCTGTTCGAATATATTGATTTTTTTCTAACCATGGTAATTCAGGCATATTTTCAAAAAAGTAATCTGTTGATACTTTATAAAATTTAGCTAGATCTCTTATTACGCTTATTGGAGTTCTTCTATCCCCTAATTAATAATGTTTATATGTCGAACAATTAACACCAACTACACTACAAACTTCTGCCTGAGTAAAATTGGATTTTTTTCTTAGTTCAGCCATATTATTTCCGATAGTTACATCTAATAATTTACGAGTTTCCATATAGATACCTCATTATTTTTTTTGTTTTAATTGTTCTTTTACTATTTCATATTTAATTTTATCTTTTTCTCTAGTACTAGTTTTAAGATGGTTATAATATTTTTCTAAGCTCTCCAAATTATACTGACCTACTTTTTCTATTTTCCAATCTTCTTTTTGATCTAATAAACACTCTACTTTTTCATTTACTATGTACCAACCATTTTCTTTTTGCTTTAAATCATAGTTTTCTTTTAACTGCTTCAATCCTTCTTCAGTAACAGCAATATCTAAATCCCCTGCATCAGGAAATAAATCTCTTAAAACAAGTGCTGAAGATGATAATACCCAAAATTCATTCAAATCAATTTTCAAATTACTCATTAACTCTAATAATTCTTCTTTGTTCATTCTTTGTTCCATATAAAATCCTTCTCCTTAATAGTTTAATCACTAATAGCATTATAACACTAAAATTTCCAAATCGGAACATTTAAAATTGTGTTTTTTTATCATTATCTAATTGATCCTTTATTCTATTCATCTTGACAACTATACTATTCTCATTATCTTTATCTAGTGAATCTTTAATCTCATTAAGCACTTCATTGATTATTACTTTATTACTATCATCAATATCATATTCGACTAAAATATTATTCAAATCACTTTCTTTAGCAATCTTATCAGAGAATAATTTACTATCAATTGAAGTTACTGATTAGACAGAATTAATTTGATTTTGTAAATTATCATCTAATAATTCATATTTACATTTACACCAAGGGCATATATCTAAATCATTTCTTTTATATATTGCTAATCCTTCATACCACCAACTTTTATGATTATTATCATCAATGTTGAATAATTCATCATATCTTTTTGGTAAATTTTCCTTAATAAATGTTTGAGCAAATCTTTTTTGCGGTTTTGTTTTAATATTGAATATTTTTTCTAAATTTAAAATACTGTTTAAATAAATATTTGCACTAGAAATAATTTTTTGATTATTTTTATTTACATCATTTTTTTCATTTATTTTTGTATTTATTTTATCTGTTTTTAAAATTATTTTGCTTTGGTTCTGCCTCAAACCATCATCAGAATAAACGAATGAATTTATAAATTTTTCGTCATAAATCAAAAATTTTGAGTTTCCAAATTATTCATATATTTTATTAGATTGTTCATCATTTCGATAATTGAAATTTTTATTTATATTTTCTTTTTGAAATAATTCTTTTATCGTAGATTTCCCTTTTCCATTAGATCCAAATGCAACAATAAAATTTGTTTTTTCATCCTTTATAGAATTCCAAATTTCATCTGATACATCTAGTGTTTTTAGACCTTTCTGATTTTTTGCAATATTCATATTATTTTTCCTCCTTTATCTAAGAAAAAAAGTGCTAGAAAAAACTCATGAAGTCTTTACTAGCACCTTTACTTGATAATTAAATTATAGAACTATTTGTCGAACTTTGCAACTAAACTTGCTCAAAAAAAGAAATCGCAACCTTTTTGCAACCTTTTACTATTTTTATCATTAATAATTCCTTTAAATACAACAAAAATGGAGCCTTTTGGCTCCTTCAGGGGGTACCGTATTTTGACTTTACGGAATACCCACGACTCGTTAATTCCCTTTATTACTCGTTATTTGCACAACTCAAGCACACTCGGGACAACTTGGGATTTCAGTTTTTTTGTATGTAAAATCGTATGTAATTTTAACAAGTTTATTACATAATAAATACATAATTAATCATTAACTTCTTTAAATTCTTTGTCGCTTCTTTCTAATTTTGTTCCAGCTGGTTTCATTAAATAAGGAATTACATCCTGATCATAATTGCAGATTGTGTTTAATTCGTATATTTCAAAATTATTAGGATTGTCTATATATTGCTCATCTTCATCTCCAGCAAAAAATCTCCATCCAGTATCAAATTCGCTAGTAGGATTTTCTCTGTACATGTATCCTATCTTTTTTTCATCAACAGTTATTCTGTCAGATACAATACAGCTAAATCCAAGTTTTATTAGAGACTTTATATCTTCTTTTTTTAATAAAAATTGTTTCTCCATACTTTCCCCTTTTACATAGACATTCCCATGTCTTGTTCTTCTTCATCTTCTATACCAATACTAGCTACTGCTTGTTGATTTGCCATCATTTGTTGAACCATATCTTTTTGTGCTAGTAATTGTTTCTTTTTTGTATCTAATTCAAATGATTTGATTTTTTCTTGCAACATAGACATAGTTTCTTGTTTAATGTGTGGTCTTCTTAATTTTGGTGTTGCCTGTATTGGTTCCATAACTTCGGCTTTAGCTCCCGTATCTCGTGCCACTACGTTAGACACAGTATTAGGGTTAATATAAGGTCTATTCATACTTACTCCTCTCATCAATGTATTTATTTCTCTTTCTAACATTTCCTGTTGACTAGCCAAATTATTATCTAATGCTTTAAAATCAATATTCTTTAAATCACAATTATATGTTCCTGTTTCTGTATATAATCGTAATACACCATCAACTATTTGATATGATATAAGCATTCCCTGTTTTTCGTATTTAAAAGTAGTATTAAGTCTTTTTAAATATAAATTACCATCTTCATCAAATAAATAACTATCGCCATTTATATTTAAAGGTATGCAATTCATTCCATTTATTACCCTTCGCTCATTTTTGACCCTAATTAACTGCATTATTTTTGATTTCGCATCAGTATTTGTAATTTGATGCTCTGATAAATATAAGTCTACAATACCATCCTGTAGTTTTTCAAATCCATCAAGGTTTGAATACACTCGTGATAATGAATAAATTTTAACCATATCATCGGTTAATTCTTCTACACTTTCATAATCTTTAAATAGCAAATGAGTTGTTGCACTAAATATTAAATCGTCTAATTCTGATTCTTCCATGTCACGCGAAGCTCTAGAAAATTTATGTTTATCCATAATATTTTGTGCGTCTTCAAAAACAAAACTCACAGCCTCATACTTAGGATCAAGTTGCCTTTGAATAAAAAAATCATAATTATCTACTCCAACAAGTACGTTTACATACTCAATGAGTTCACGAAAGCTTTTATATGAGTCTGGTTGTATACCCAGCACATCACAAGCTAACATTTCTGTTAGAGGCTCATAAACAGCTGGAGTCATCGTTTGTTCAACTGAGCCTAATTTTTCTTTTTCTTCTGGTGTTCTCATTGTATTTTTTGTTCCTATTGGTCTTCCCATTTTTTCAACTCCTTTATTTTATTGTATCAAAAAAGTAGACTGAGCTTTTTTCTCCTGTCTACTTTTATCTTATCACTTCACAAATTGTAGCTTTTTTCTTAATTGTAACCATTGCTCCAATGAGCCATCATTACCTTACTGTCGTAAGTAGGAACATTTACTTTTGCTCTTTTTGTTGCTAATTTTTTCATGATTGCATCGTATTTTTTATCCTTAGACATTATTTTCACCTCCTTTAAAAATTTGTTATAATATCACTTTCGTAATATCTCATAACACTATCTATCATATATGTTATAAGCTTAAAATGGTAATCACAATATATACTTTTATCATTTAAATTATTTCTTTGATTAGTAACAAAACCACAACATCCACCACCACCACATAATTTTTTATATGGACACTCATTACAAATAGGAATTGAATCAATATTTCTTTTGGAAACATTTACGTCTTTATTTAAAATTTCTTTAATTGAATTTTCAAATATATTACCCATGAGATTATCTTTTTTTGTTTTTGAAATTAAAACATTACAAGCCCATATATCTCCTTTGTAGTCTACGGCAACAGTTTCTTTTCCTGCACCACATGGACTATTCATACACATATATTCATCTACAAATCCATAGATTACTTTTCTAAATAATAATCTAAGGTCTCGCTCAGAAAACGCAAAATTTTCTCCATCATAATTATTCATCATTAAATCTAAAATATATCTCATATTCTCAAATAGCGAATCATCTAAAACACAATTTTCAAAATTTTCTGGTTCAAACAACAAATTACATACAAGTCCATCAAAAGAATTGTTTTTAAAATAGTTTACTATTTCTTTTATATCGTTAATATTTTTTTTGTGAACTACAATAAGAGGCTTTACAAATGACTTATTATTTTTTAGAATCTCTAAATTTCGTTTAGTATAATCTTTTATTTTTCCATCTATATTTCTTAGCGAATTATTTTCATCATTAATTCCATCTATACTTAATCCTATTAAAAATTTGTTTTTTTCAAAAAAATCTAATTTTTCCTCAGTTAATAATGTTCCATTTGTTTGCAAAGAGTAAACAATATTTTTAATATGTTTAAGATTCTCTACAGCTTCTTTTATTTTATCAAAAGCAAGTAAAGGCTCCCCACCATGAAAAATTACAGTTAAATTATTAGGATATATATTTTCAGAAAATTTTTCTACTGCATAAATTATAGTTTCTGTATCTATCATCTGGATTTTATTTTCATTATTAGCATAACAATATTGGCATTTTAAATTACAGCTATCAGTAACATTTATAACTAAGCAATTCATCTGATGACAAAACTTATTTTCAAAATTTTCTGACATTTCAATTCTTTTGCTCCATAAGTATGAACCAAACTTTTTTCCAAATTTATCTATTAATAATTTTCTACTTATTTTTTTTATAATTTTTAACTCTTGTTCTTCATCATTTTTTATAGCTATCCATTTCCCTGTGTTTTTATTAATCAAAATGTCTACGTCTTTTTCCATTATAAGTGATAAATCCATAATAAAATCTCCTTACTAATTTTCAAAATCAAATGTTTTAAATACTTTAAATTTTTTGTGTATACATAATATTGCGGTTGTTGTTGGCAAAAATCTTGCTCTTTCTATTTCATTTAATTTTTCTTTCAATATGTTTAAAATTTCATTGATATTGTAATTAAGATTAGGCTTTTTATCAAAATAACCTGCTATTTTAATCAATTCAGTTACCGATATTTTTCTTCTTGATAATTTGTCCTCAATATTCAAATTATATTTTTTAAGCATATATTTATCAAGTCCATTAAAAATGTCTTTATATATGTCTATTATTTCATAATTAAAGGCAGTTTTTTTTATTATTCTGTTTGTAGTTATGAATACCTTTATATTTTTGCACTTTTTCGTTTCTAAATAATATAACGTTTCATCATTGTAATATTCATCAAAATAAATCGTAATTTGTTTTCCTTTGTTTTTTATAAGGCAGTTTTCTATTTCTGCTATTACTTCATCATTAATTAAAGGCATATTTTTAGGATCACATCCAGTTATAAATAATTTTATATCTTTATGATTCATATCAAATAATTTTTTTAATATTGTTGATTTTCCCGTTTGTGGTATAGATTTTATAAAAATAATTTTGTTGTTGTTTTTTATCAAGTAGTTAATTATGTCACTTTGGTTTTTCCTTATTTTTTTAATTACTGTTGTTTTCATTTTAAACCAATTCCTTTATTGATGGATTCTCAATCATTAAATTTTCAATATATGGTACTATTAATTTATAAAATTCACAAATTGGATCCACTTCATAGATTGTCCCATTTTCATAAAATTTTCGTGAAGCACACCCCGCTCCACATTTATTTTTAATTTTACAATCACAACATTTCGGGATATTTTCATAAGAACAATAATTAAAAAAATTAATTACATCATTATCTTTTAGTATATCTTTAATATCTCCATCAAGAATATTGCCTATCTTAAATTGCTCAACAGAACTTAAATCATCACAGGGATATATATCTCCATTTGGAGTATATCCTAATAAATGGTTCCCTGCTCCACACGGACTATTCATACACATATAGCCTTTTTTTTCTGTAAATATAATTCTTAGTAAATGTGAAATATTTCTTTCAACTATTTTTATGTTTTTTTCGCGATAATCCAAAATTTTTGATATTACATTTTTCGTTACTTCATATAACTCTACAGGGCTTAGAGCGAGATCACTATTTTCGTTCCCTCTCCCTCCTTTTATAAAATAATTTAAAGAAAAATTGTAGATTTTATTATTTATTAAAAAATCTATAAAATCTTCTATTTCATCTTTATTCTTTTTATTTAATACCGCTAAAACAGTTGTGTTATAATTCATACTTTTTAATAAATCAATTCTATTTTTCAACATTTTAAGACTTGATTGCCCCTTAGGATAGATTCTGCATTGATTACTTGTTTCCGTATGCCCATCAATACTTAAGCAAATTTCTACCTTCTCATCTATTAAATACTTAGCTTTTTCTTCAGTTAATAACACCCCATTAGTTTGTATGTAGTATCTTATTTCTTTATTTTTTAGATTTTTTTTGCAATAATTTATCACTTCTTTGATTACATCGAAGACCAATAATGGTTCCCCTCCATGAAATAACAACTCTATTGTATTATTGTATTTTGCTACTTGTCTTATTATTTCTATTGCACATTCAGATGTCATATATTCTTTAAACGTCCCAGCTGAAGCGTAACAATATTTACATCTTAAATTGCAGTCAGAAGTGAGATTCAAAACAATTAGTGATGGCACTTTTCCCATATTATCTTCTCCTTTTAGTTAATACTCTTGCTCGTTCATCATTGAGAATTTTTAGATTACTAGGAACAAATTCTCCATTTTCTCGAATTAAAATATCATCAAAGAAAATTTTGCCAGTATCAAAATCATCTCTTTGAATATTTATCAGATCCCAATGCACATTTGAGTCATTTCCATTATAAGCGTTTTTATATGCTTGACCTAATGCTAAATGAAAACTTCCATAAATTTTTTCGTCATGCAATGTATTTAGTATTGGATATAAGATAAGAGGATGAACTCCTAATGCAAACTCTCCTATGAATCTACTTCCATTATCTATATCCAAGATATTTCTTAATTCATTAGGATCACTACAATCAAAATCTACAACTTTTCCGTTTTTAAATTCTAATAATATAGTTTCAAATATATTGCCCATATATTTAGTAGCAACATTAAATCTTATAGTTCCATTTACGCTATCCTTTATAGGAGAAGTATACACTTCTCCATCGGGTATATTTACTTCTCCAGATAAAATAATAGATGGAATATCTTTTTTAGAAAAGGTTAATGCTGTATCTTTGCCTATTATTCTTACTTGATTTGTTTTATCCATCATTTCTTTTAAAGATTCCATTTTTACTTTTAAGTCTTTATAATCATAATTCATAATCGAAAACGCATATCTTTTATAATCTTCTGTAGTCATTTTTGCTTTGTGTGCGTCTAATGGAGATGGATAAAATACGCTCACACTTTTTTTGCCTCTTACTATTCTGTTATATTCTGTTAAATAACTAATTAATAATCTAAAAGCAGGATTTTCATTATTTCTTGAAAAATCATAATCGTTTTCACTATAACCTATGGATATAAACGAATTATAAAAATCGGCTTCTTTAGTAATTATTTCTGCTAACTGTTGCATAGCTTCACTATCATAGGTTTCTCTTGCGACTCTTTCTAAATCTAAATCTTGTAATTTTGGAATAGCTATAGCTCCCCGATCTTGTATTTCTCTAATTAATTGTATTACTAGAGGGTTGCATTCTGTACTTTTATATCTTATTTGAACTATTTGACCTTTTTCAACTGAAATGGAATGATCTACAATGTTTTCTGCAAGCATTTCTTCATCAGCTTTTATTACATAACCGGAATTCATTTGATGAAGATAGTTAATTATTCCCTTATAATCTTTTTTAAACAATAACTCCAATCTCTTTTTTCTATATTTATCAAATGTAGTTTTTACGTATTTATTATAATACCAATTAGGATATTTATCTTCGATGTAAGATAACATTTTTATAACATCGCATTCGCCAAAACCAGAAAGTTGACTAATTTGTTTCATTGCTCTAATTAAAATTTCTTTTATATTTAAAAATTCGAAGTT
>Ga0123335_1006884_pt1 | contig 12986 bp, 13 predicted proteins | sample BiotimSIPDNA_2_FD_89707 | JGI IMG/M metagenome (GOLD analysis project Ga0123335, IMG submission 89707) | Anaerobic biogas reactor microbial communites from Washington, USA - Biogas_R2 time_0 SIP DNA | ecosystem: Engineered > Bioreactor > Anaerobic > Unclassified | place: Washington, USA... | reverse complement strand
TTGCCAGGCAGCTCGCTGCCTGGCAAACCCGGTGCAACCAGATCCCGATGCGACCTCTCGGTTACCTCTCCCCGGTCGAGTTCCTGGATAAGTTCTTTGTCCAATATGTTTGACAAACCTACAATCAGATTATACAAGGGTTTGTATGATGCAGGATCCCTTAAATCCTTATTCTCACAAAGTCAACATACAAGATGAGCGAACCAGGTAATGCTGATAACGGGTCATTCTCCAGCGCCTATCTCAGCAAGCCGAGGAACGATTCTGCGGGAAAAGGTCTTGCGTGAAAGCCGGGCAGTGTGCGATAATGAATCACACAGGATCTGGTTTACCTACAGATTTTTCCGTTTCAGCACAGACCTGGTCATCGGGGCAGACACGATCAGGCGAAAGATGCGAGAAAACCATGAAACATCGATCGTCTTCAGAACAAAATAGCAAGCGAGATCAATGTTTCCCACAAGGAGGACACCGCGGTGATGAAGCGGGCAAGCAAATCGGCGGCTGTTTTGCTGGCGCTGGTCTTGTGTTTGGTGCTGTTTCCTGCACACACGCTTGCAGCAGTGGAAGTGGTGGGAATGCAGGCAGACCTCCCTGATAACCCTGAACTGACGATGGATACCAGCGTGATTGGATTCGCCGGGCAGCACGATCATCATGGTGCGGCGTAAACGGAGGCAAATGAAAGGGAAATGCTGAAGAGCTGCAAGGTGCGCAAACGGCGGCCGATACCCCGGATCATAAGGCATCCCCGTTGGCGGTTTGCGTTGATGGGTCTGCTTGCGCTTGTTTTTATCATTTCTCTCATCAACATAACAGGTTATGTCGTTCGTTCCTATCAAAACCGTGCCAGGCAGGAGGAACTGTCCACCCGGCATGAGGAGGCGGCGCGGCAAGCGCAAGCTCTGGAAGCCGACAGCGCTGCAGCCCCCCCGCCGGTGCGGCAAAAAGAAGTAGTGCCGGTTCCCCCGACCGAAAGGCCAAGCAGTACGCCCCCTGCTCCCCAAACATTCTTCAAGGTGATTGGACTGACGCTGGCTTCCCTGAAACCCTTCGTGAAGCAGAACAGCGATACGGTTGGCTGGATCAAGTTGGAGGGACTGGTGGATCTTCCTGTGGTTTACCGGGACAACACCTACTATCTGACCCGTCATTTTGACAGGCATCATAACGCTTGCGGGGCCATTTTTCTGGATGAAAACACACCCATCCGCAGCGATTCCCAGAATCTGAAGATTTACGGTCACAACATGAAAGACGGTAGCATGTTTGGCCGTTTGCTGAAGTATACAGGAAACGACTATCTTCGCAACCATTCTTCCATTGCGTTTGATACGCGCTTTGAAAGCTTTACCTATATCATTTTTGCGGTCTGCAGGGTGTCCGCTGACGGCACAAACCACAAGGGCCTGGATTTCAGGGGGCATGCTTCCTTTGCGGACGAAGCCGATTTTAACACATACATTGACCAGGTATACGAGCAGTCCCTGTACAGCCGCTATCTGGATGTAACCTACTCAGATACCCTGCTGAATCTGGTGACCTGTATTGACGATGACCGGCTGGTGCTTGTTGCGCGAAGACAGCGGGACAACGAGACCCAGGCTGACATCAGGCGCTGCATGCTGGGTTTGTACACGCGATAAGCTGTCATCTTCCACTTTTCTTTCCACCTGGTGAAGGAATCATTCTCTGGTCATGAAGATGAAGTTGAAAACAACGGACGGTCAAATAATGGTGGTAAGCCATGCATGTAATGTACTAATTTGGTTAAAGTACCCCTAAAAGGCGCAAGGGAGTTTAACCAGTGCAAAGCAGTATTTCTAACCGCCAGATATTTTTCCTTCTTCTCCTGACGCTGACCGCCTGTACGATCATCAGCATCCCGAAGGTGATTGCTCAGCGCATCGGGACAGGCGGCTGGCTTTCATTGATGCTCACAGCAGCCCTTTTTGCCTTATTTGCGATGGTGATCGTCCGGATGAACAGCGCTTTCCCGGGAATGACGCTGTTTGAATACAGCCAGCGCATCGTCGGAAGAGTCATGGCCCATGTCATTGCGGTTTACTTCATCCTCTACTTTTTTCTGATTTCAGCATATTTTATCTTGCAATTGGCATCGGTGCTGCAGTCGGAATTCTATCCCAAAACGCCGCGGTGGGCGATGACCATCGTAAGTGTCATCGTGTTCGGAATGATTGCGCACCGCGGCGTGGTCAGCGTCGCCCGGTTTTTTGAAGTCATCGGAATCATCTTTATTATTACGGCTGTCACCGCGCACATCGTCATGCTCCTGCAAGGTGATCTGCGGGAGATCCAGCCCTTCTTCCGTTCATCAAAACTGCCGCAATACCTTTTGGGAATCAAAGAGTGCTTGTTCGCGTTTCTGGGCGTGGAAGTGCTAACGGTCTTCCCTTTGAGCGGAAAGCGCAGTAGGCGGTCCGCTATCACCGCATTCCTGAGCGTTCTTTTTATTGGAGTTTTCTATGTTTTTATCGTCGAAACCTGCATCATGATGCTGGGGATACAGTCGGCACAAAACTACAATTTTGCACTGATCGAGGCGATCAAGCAGGTCGACAATCCGATACTGGAGCGCTTCGATATCCTGTTCCTGACGGTGGGCTTTGCGGGGCTGGTGGCCGGTGTATGCGGCATCTATCTTGCGCTGGTGGAGTACTCCGCCCGGCTGTTTCATAAGGCGGGCCGGCTCACAATCGTGATAGGCGTCGGCACCATCATGACAGCCCTAAGCATCGCCACGCAAGCGATCCAGCCGGCCATGACCATATTTGAATCGGTGCTCCCGATTGCGGGTTTGGTCTGCGCGTTTCTCATACCAACAACTCTATTATTGATTGCGAAGGTGAGAGGACTTGTTCAGAAGCCGTTGTAAGCTCATCGTCCTGCTGCTGGTCGGCTTCATGCTGACCGGTTGCTGGGATGCCGCCAATATCAGTTCCTTGGATTTGGCCACCATGGTCATTCTGGAAAAACAAGAGAACAAGTTTTCGTTTACAGTGGAGATCGTTAAAATATCACCGCAAAGCGGAGGTGAAGGGAGTGGGGGCGGCGGAGGGAAAAAGCAGACGTACTTAACTGGAACAGGCGAGGATTTTGCAAAAGCGAGGCGCGCATTGGATATTCAACAGGATAAGCCTCTGTTTCTTGGCACCGTGCGCACCCTGGTTATCACCGGGGAGGCCGCAGCCAATGATCTTGCGGAATACCTGTTCCGACTGCGGGAGAATCAGGAGTATCGCCAGAAGGTGAGTATTGTTATCCTTCACGATGATCCTAAGGTTCTGATGAAGGCTGAAAACGAAGCCGATCAGCCCATAGGATTCATCATTGATGATACGATCCGCACGGGGCAGGAGAAAGGTCTTACCTGCGCGGTTACAGTGGAGAAATATATCAACGATATCCTTGCCAAGAGGGGCTTTATCGTTCAGCATATTGGACTTGTCGATCAGGAGATCAGGCTGGACGGATACTCCGTTTTCCGCGATGCAAAGTTGGTCGGGCTGATTCGGGTGGAGGAGGCAAGTGGGCTGCTGTATCTGCTGGCGGAGCGGCCCGTGTGGGTATACCGGCTGCCCGGTGACGGAGGGTTCATAACGGCGGAAGTAAAACTGAATAAGAGAAAGATCAAGTCAACCTATCAGGATGGGCGGATCAGGTTTCAGGTTCAGTTGGCCTTTGGCGCTACAATCCAGTATAAAAGTGATGTAAAGCTGTTTCCGCTGAACGGCCAGAACATACAGCGGTATTCCGATGAGCTCAACCAGGTATTGTCACAGGAAGTCAGAACTGCGATTGAACAGTCACAAAATACATTCCAGTGTGACTATTTGGATTTTGGAGAAGCCTTTAGGCTTGCTTATCCCGATGAATTCGAACGGATGGATTGGATCGCGGAATACCCGAAGACGGAAATTGATATCAGCACAACCGTCGATATATCGGTCAGCGACAAATTGGACATCGAAGCATCATGAGGGGACGGCGCGACTATGATAACCAAAAAGCTGAAGATGGAGACCATTCTCAATGAGATTGAAGCGGAGGGATTCGCGTTATCCCAGCGTTCTCTGGCTTGCGGCCGGGGCTCCATAGAGATCCTGTATATCCAGCAACTCACCGACCGCGCATCGCTGATGGATTTCGTCATCAGACCTCTTTCGCTCTATGCCAGGCAGGAATTCAATGACAACCATAACCCAAAGGCGAAAACCATCGCCCGGGATGTCCTCTATGTTGACGATTATAAGCTTCATACCGACGGAAGCGATGTGCAGAGCTTTATTCTTGACGGTATGACCGTTATCCTTCTATCAGACGATGACGAGTACATCGTCGTAAACCTGAAAAAGGTGGAGCATCGATCCATCTCGGACCCAATGATCGAATACACGCTGCGAGGGCCGCGTGACTGCTTTGTGGAAAACCTTGACGCGAATCTATCCCTGATCAGGTACCGGAACAAGGACGCGAAGCTGAGAGTCTGTCAGTACAATGTTGGAAAAAGGACGAATACCAGCGTGGCTCTGCTTTACATCGAGGATATCGCGAATGAAAAGGTCGTTTCGCTGATGAAGAAGCGTATCCAGGCGATCGATGTGGATGGCATCGGGGATTCAGGCGAACTTGAAGTTTTCTTACAGAACAGCAACCTCGACCTTTTCCCCCAAATGGGTATGGTGGAACGGTCGGATATGGCGCAGCACCTGCTGCATGAAGGCAAGGTCCTGGTGCTGGTGGATGGCAGCGGCCTGGTCCTCTCCGCGCCAAAGTGTTTTCCGGAATTCTTTTTCTCGTGCGATGACCGGTACGATAACATGTACTTTGGGCTGTTCATGCGGATTCTGCGATATGCTTCCTTTTTTATCGCATTATATGCGACAAGCTTTTTTGTGGGTATCTCGGAATTTCACATAGACGCCATTCCCAGCCGATATGCGATCAGCTTGGCGGAGATGCGTGCCAGCGTTCCATTCATACCCCTTGTGGGTGCACTGCTGGTGGAATTCGTCGTCGAACTGCTTCGGGAAGCGCTATTGCGCGTGCCCAAGCAAATCGGTCCCGCGGTGGGCATCGTCAGCGCAATTGTCATTGGTCAGGCGGCTATTTCGGCTGGAATTTTCAGCCCTCTGCTTCTGATTCTTTCTTCGGTCTCCTTGCTTGCCTCGTTTGTCATGCCGGATTTCGCGCTCATCAATCCCATTCGGATTCTTAAGTTCATCGGGATTCTCTGCACGGGCTTTTTAGGCTTTTACGGATTGATTCTATTCTCTTGCGTTCTTCTGATCCATCTTGTCTCCATAGAAAGCTTTGGCGTGCCCTATTTTGCGCCCTTCGCTCCCTTCAACCGGTATGATTTTGTGCGCAGCTTTCTCTTCAACATATCAATTTCGCCTTACAGGCCTAAATACCTGAATGTTAAAGACAAGAAACGCACAAAGACGAGAGGGTAAATAAATCGAAAAACACCCTTGTCTTTCCCCGGAGTATGTTGTCCCTAAAGGTCGAAAGCTTTTACCTTGCGGTTAAGCTGCGGACATACTCGTTGCGGATCGCATTGCAATGATGAAGTCCATCCCATAGCCCTCCTCATTTGTGCGGCCTGCGTTATCCAGGCCTTTTAGAGTGTCAGCAGGCTTTCTCCCCGGATCTCTCCGGCACTCCACCGGATCAGCGCAAACTTGCCGCCGGCGTGTTCATCAATGCGGTTGAGCCATTCCACCTCGCTGGACGCCTTTGCCGCCAGCATGGGATTGGTGGTGCTGGCACCATACAAGGACTGATTGACGATCCACCACTTGGAGGCGATGCCTGCCCGCTTCAAGTCCTCTTCCAGCCGCAGGGCTTCGTAGACCGGGGTCGCCTCCGGCAGGGTGACGATGAGCACCTGGGTTTCGTCCGATTTGAGCCTTGGCAGCAAGCGCGCTACGGACGGGGGGATCTCGCCCCTGGTACGCTGGATCTCGTGGTTGTAGCTCTGGGTGGATTCCAGCAGAAGCAGCGTGTGGCCGGTGGGCGCGGTGTCAATCACCACCACCTGATTATCGGCCCGCTCCACAATTTCCGCAAAGGCGCGGAACACGGCGATCTCCTGCGTGCAGGGAGAGCGCAGGTCTTCCTCCACATAGGCGATGTCCTCATCGCTCATGCCGGAGGTGCGTGCTTTGGCAAGCACCTCGGCCTGATACTTTTTCAGTTCCTGGGCTTCGTCGATACGGCTCATGGTGACGCCACAGGCTTCATCCAGAACGAATTTGAGGTGCGCGGCGGGGTCGGTGGTGGTGAGGTGAACCTTTTTACCGCGCTTGGCCAGGCCCAGGGCTACGGCGGCGGCAACGGTGGTCTTGCCCACGCCGCCTTTGCCCATGGTAAAGATGACGCGTTTATTTTCGGCTGCCAGCTCATCCATGACGTCGCCGAGGGTATGGATGCACTCGGTGTTCAGCGTCTGTGCGTGGGTGGTCACATGATCGGTGTTAAGCAGTGCGCGCACGTTTTCCAGGCCTGTAACGTTGTAGGCCCGCAGCGGAACCATGCAGCGCTGGAAAGCCCGCAGGCCCTCCGGTATGGCGGCAAGGGCGGCCTGCTGTTTTTCATACAGGCTGGAGGACAGGGCGTCGCTGCGCTGGGTCAGCACACCGTTTACAACCAGCAGCTGATTGTGGATGCCCAGGGCGGAAAGTTCGCCGGAGGCCCGCTCCGCTTCCTTGAACGGCGCGGTTTCCGGACGGGTGACGAGAATCAGCGTGGTGAGGTTTCCATCCGCCAACGTTTCCACCGCCTGTTTGTAGATGGCCTTCTTGCTCTCCAGGCCCGAAAGCTGGCCCAGGCAGGACGCGCCGTGGGTGCTCTCGCTGATAAAGCGGCTCCACGCGGAGGGAAGCTGGAGCATCCGCAGGGTGTGGCCTGTGGGGGCGGTGTCGAAGATAATGTGATCGTATTCCCGCTGCACCTTTTCATCGGTGATGAAGCTGGAGAATTCGTTGAAAGCAGCGATTTCAATGGTGCAGGAACCGGAAAGCTGCTCCTCCATGTGGGTGATGACGGATGCGGGAAGCTTGCCCCGGTAGGGTGCGATCACGCTCTCCCGGTACTCGGCTGCGGCCTGGATGGGGTCCAGGTTGGCTACCGCCAAACCCGGTGCGCCGGGGATGGGCGTGCCCTTGTTGGTCAGCTCCATGGCAAAGACATCCTGCAAGTTGGATGCGGGGTCTGTGCTGATGAGCAGCACCTTTTTGCCGCCGTCCGCCAGGGCTACCGCCGTGGCGCAGGCGACGCTGGTTTTGCCAACGCCGCCCTTGCCGGTATAGAACAGGTATTTTGTCAATCGGATCTGACTGGGGTGAAACAGATCCATTTCAGCAACAACCTCCACTGCAGCAGCAACCGCCGCTTTCTTCCGCCGGCTGGGCGGGCTTGCCCAGCAAATCGGCCGGCAGGTCCAGCAGCGCTGCAAATTCCTCGTTGGTGGGATATCTGCTCTCAATCACGATGGTTCCATCCAACATCACAGCGGGCAGACCTTCCGTACCTTTTTGGTTGATGTAGGCGTTGATGACCGGATCGGTGATAAACTCCGCCGGTGCGCTGCTGAGGTTGAAGCGGTCCACAGACACACCGTTCTTTTTTAGCGTTTCCAGCACCGTAGAGATGCGCAGCAGCTCCGGGTCTACGCCTACGCCGCACAGGCCGGTGGGGCAGCACATGGCAGGTTCAAATATCTTCATCTTTTTCATGGGGAACAACTCCTTTACTCATTTTATTGATTATCCGGTGCCTTTGCGGGGAACCAGTGCTTGGTGTTATTTGCAATCTTTACCAGAATCAGCATCACCGGTACTTCGGTTAGGACGCCGACCGTGGTGGCAAGGGCAGCGGCAGAGCTGGTGCCAAACAGGGCGATGGCCACAGCGACGGCCAGTTCAAAGAAATTGGACGCGCCAATCATGCCCGCCGGTGCGGAAATGTTGAATGGCAGTTTGAGAAACCGGCAGGCCAGGTAGGCGATGAAGAAGATCAGGAAGGTCTGCAGGATGAGCGGAACGGCGATCAGCACGATGTGCAGGGGATTGCGGAGGATGGTTTCCCCCTGGAATGCAAACACCAGCACCAGCGTGAGCAGCAGCCCAATCATGGTAACGCCGTCAAACTTTTTGAGGAATGTGTTGTGGAAGTAGTCCGCTCCCTTCCGCCGGATGACCGTAGAGCGGGTGAGCATGCCTCCGGCCAGGGGAATGACCACGAACAGAACCACCGACAGGAACAGGGTGTCCCACGGAACGGTAATGTTGGAGACGCCCAGCAGGAACTTGACGATGGGCACGAAGGCTACCAGAATGATCAGATCGTTGGTGGCCACCTGTACGACGGTATAGGCGGGATCGCCCTTTGTCAAAGTGCTCCACACAAACACCATCGCGGTGCAGGGCGCGGCGCCCAGCAGGACAGCGCCGGCCAGATATTCCGTTGCCAGTTCCGGCGTGATGAAGGCCTTGAAGATGACAAAGAAGAAGAGCGCGGCGATGGCGTACATGGTAAACGGCTTGATGACCCAGTTGGTGATCCAGGTAACAAACAGGCCTTTGGGATTCTTCCGGGTGTTTTTGATGCTCTGGAAGTCCACCTTCATCATCATGGGGTAGATCATAAGCCAAATGAGAATGGCCATCGGGATGGACACCCGGGCATATTCAAACCGGTTCATGAAGGCGGGAAAACTGGGGAAGAACCGTCCCAGAAGAATACCCGCCGCCATACAGAGAATGACCCATACGGTCAGGTATTTCTCAAAGAAACCGATGCCCTGTGTTTTCTGCCCGTTCATTGTGGATTTCCTGCTTTCTGCTGTTGTTCCGCCGCGTCCTTGCGGGCTTTGGCCGTGAAATACGTTTCCAGATTTTCGGGCAGCTGATAGGGCTCCTGTTTGGGCTCCCCATGGGAGGTGCCGTATACCTCCCGCAGGATGGCGTTTACAATCAGCTCCTTTGGCGGAGAGGTGTATTGGACACCGTTGTAAACCCATACCCGGCAGTCCACGGAATCGCCGCAAAGGTCTCCGCAGTCCTCGCAGAGAGACTCCTTCAATTCCACGGCAATGTCATTCCCATTGACGCGGATGGTGGGGGAACTGACAAACCGGTGCCTAATCGCCAATTCCCGCGTGGCGATGTTTACCTTGTGGACCGTAACCTCATACCCGGCAACGTCCAGCACAACGGCAACGCTGGCAACCGCTTCGTCCAGTGACGCTTCCGTGTTTTGGCACCTGCCGCAAACCGTGGTGTCCAGATACAGAAAGTCGATGACAATCGGCTTTTTTGGCTGGGGCGTTCCGCAGCAATTGCCGGATGAACAGCAGCATTCAGACATTTTGATCACACCCTTCACATAATGCAGATTTATGATTCTTGCAGATACAGTCTTCCTTGTTGGAGGTGATGGAGCACAGGAACTGTTTTGTATTTTGAATGGCTTCCCAGTCCAGCGAATAGTACGTCCATTTGCCCTCCTCCCTGGCCTTGACAAGGCCGCATTCACGCAGAAGCTTCATGTGGTGGGACAGGGTGGACTGTGACATGTCGAACTGCTCCAGGATCATGCAGGCGCACAGCTCGCCGCAGGAGAGCATATCCACAATCATGGCCCGTTTGGGATCGCCCAGCGCCTTGAACACCTTTGCGTTCTCCATGTAGTAATCCATACCGTCACCCCAAATTTAAGTTCTTCGATATGAGCAGTATACGCACCAAATCGAAAAACGTCAATATAAAATGAGGATTCTGAAAAATAATTTCCGGATTGATTGTGGCTGAGAGAAGGGGCTGAGATCCTGTTCGGCGCTGCCATCGATAGATTTCCAAAAAAATGTTGACATAATCACTTTATCGTGCTACTATGATAAAGTGATAACGCGGCAGCAAACTAAGAACAATGAAACGCAGAGAGGGAGAGGGATTATGATGAAGAAGCTGATAGCCTTGGCGCTGTGCTTGGTTACGGTGCTGGCAGTGTGCAGTGGGATTGCCGCGGAGGATGACCGCTTGGCAAAAATTAAGGAAGCCGGGGTCATCACCGTTTGCTCCGAGCCCTATTTCCCGCCGATGGAGTTTATTGATCCCCTGAAAACAGGCGATGACCAGTTTGTGGGGGTTGATCTGGAACTGGCAAAATATATCGCGGACAGGATTGGCGTCAGGCTTGCGTATGTACCCCTCGAGTTTTCCGCCGTGCTGACCGGCATTGCCGAAGGAAAATACGACCTGGCGATCTCGGCCCTGGCCTGGAGCAAGACCCGCGCCGAATCCATGAACCTGTCCATCGGCTATTACACCTCCGATAACAACGATGATTACGGCTTCTTCTGCCGGGTCGAAGACCAGGATCAGTATAACAGCCCGGAGGATCTCAGGAATGCGGTGGTTGTCACCCAGTCCGGCTCCGTGCAGGAAGGCTATTACGATGAATTTGTGAAGGAATGCAAGGAATTTAAGCGCACCTCTTCCATGACGGATGCTTACCTGGCCGTGGCTGAGGGCAAAGCCGATGTGTGCGTGTGCTCCATTTCCGCTGCCCGACTGTGGGCGGAGGCCAATGGCAATACCACCACCGTTACCGATTACCGCTTTCCCTTTGATGATACCAAGGGCGGCACCCGCGTGGCAGCCTGCCCGGATGGCACCGACAGCCTGATGGAGATCGTCAACCAGTGCATCCAGGAGCTGACCGAGCAGAACAAGTTCATGGAATGGAACGAGCAGTATCAAGAATATGCCAAATCCCTGGGTCTGAGTTTCTGAGCTCTCCCAAAGATATTGCAGGAAGCAGCGCAGGATTCACCGCCCTGTGCTGTTTCCTGTTCATCCGGGTATTCTGATATACAGTGAGGTTATGCACTGTGAATTGGTTAAAGCTGTTGAAGCTGTGGCAAAAGTATAACGGGGTTTTCCTGAACGGCTTGATAGGAACGCTGTGGATTTCCGCGCTGGTGCTGGCGCTGGGCAGTCTGCTGGGGCTCCTCGTTACGCTGGTGCGCATGACCAGGGTCAAGCCCGTCAGGCGGATCGGCAGTATTTATATCGAAATCCTGCGCGGTACGCCCGTTCTGCTGCAGCTCTATTTTTTTTGGATCGGTCTGCCCAAATTGCTTCCGGCCCTGGAATTGACCGATACCCAGTGCGTGCTCACCGCGCTTGTCATCAATGCCTCAGCCTACATTTCCGAGATATTCCGTGCCGGGATTGACGCAGTGGACAAGGGCCAGTTTGAGGCGGCGCGCAGCCTGGGCATGTCCGAACTGCATGTGATGACGCGCATCATCCTGCCGCAGGCGATTAAAAACATCCTGCCTGCCATGGGCAATGAGTTTATTTCCACCATTAAAGGAACTTCCCTGGCCTCAGTCTTCTTCGTCGGTGAACTGATGACATCGCAGAAGACCATTCAGTCCGCCACCTTCCTGGCGCTGGAATCCCTGACGATCGTCGGCGTCATCTATTTCATTCTCAGCTTCGTGCTTTCCAAGTTGCTGAAGCTGCTGGAAAGGAGGTTGAAGGCCAGTGAATGATGAAATCATCCGCACGGAAAATTTGCATAAGAGCTTTGGCAAGCTGGAGGTGCTCAAGGGCATCTCCACCACCATCTGCCGGGGCGAAGTGGTTTCCATCATCGGTCCGTCGGGCGGCGGCAAATCCACGTTTCTCAGGTGCCTGAACCTGCTGGAGGAGCCGACCGGCGGCAAGGTGTTTTTCGAGGGGCAGGATATTACCGCCCAGAAAAAGAGTATTGCCGCTTTCCGGCAGAAAATCGGCATGGTTTTTCAGAATTACAATACCTTTCCGCATCTGACGGTGCTGAATAATATCACCATCGCGCCGCGGCTGGAAAAGAAGATTTCCAGGGGAGACGCGGAAAAGGAGGCTATGGAGCTGCTGCGCCAGGTGGGCCTGGAGGAAAAATGGAATGTGTATCCCCGCCAATTATCCGGCGGGCAGAAGCAGCGCCTTTCCATCGTGCGCGCGCTGGCTATGCATCCGGAAGTGATGCTCTTTGATGAGCCCACTTCGGCCCTTGACCCGGAAATGGTGAAGGAAGTGCTTAATGTCATCAAGGAACTGGCATCCCGCGGCATGACGACCCTCATCGTCACCCATGAAATGGGCTTTGCCCGTGAGATTTCAGACCGCGTTTTGTTCATCTGCGATGGGATCATCAAGGAAGAGGGCAATCCGGAGACGATTTTCGCCTATCCGAAAGACCCGGCGACCATGCGCTTTCTGAGCATGGTATTGTAACTGCAAAAAGGAGCGATTGCTATGGCGGATTTTAAAAAAATCCAATCCTATATTGAAGAATACCGGCAAAAAGCCATCGACCTGGCCCTGAAGATCTGGGAATATGCGGAGATTTCCTATCAGGAATACCAATCGGCGCAAGCCATGAAGGACCTGCTGATGGAAGAAGGCTTTGCCATCGAAGAAAACCTGGCGGAGATACCCACCGCCTTCAAGGCCGCGTTTTCCGTGGGCACCGGCAGGCCCGTGATGGGCCTGCTGGCGGAATATGATGCCCTGGACGGCCTGAGCCAGAAAAAGGACAGCCTGGTGCAGACCCCGATCGTGCCGGGGGGCTGCGGGCATGGCTGCGGGCATAATCTGCTGGGCGCCGGGTGCTATCTGTCCGCGGTGGCGCTGAAAAAATACCTGCTGGATGAAAAAATGGACGGCACCGTCATCCTGTTTGGCTGCCCCGCGGAGGAGGGTGCCGGCTCCAAGCAGTTCATTGCCCGCGCCGGCTACTTTGACGATGTGGATTTTGTTTACTGCTGGCATCCCGGCACCATGAACGAAGTGTCGTCCAAGGGCTCGGCGGCCATCATGGGCGCCAACTTCATCTTTGACGGGGTGGCCTCCCATGCGGGCGGCGCGCCGCATCTGGGCCGTTCTGCCCTGGACACGGCGGAATTG